>Ga0213858_10000922_pt1 | contig 13821 bp, 10 predicted proteins | sample PICome_FD_160122 | JGI IMG/M metagenome (GOLD analysis project Ga0213858, IMG submission 160122) | Coastal seawater microbial communities near Pivers Island, North Carolina, United States - PICO245 | ecosystem: Environmental > Aquatic > Marine > Coastal | place: USA: North Carolina | collected... | reverse complement strand
CACGAATCCAGACCCGGAATCCAGACCCGCCAACGGAGACAGGAAAACGGCCCCGGATGATAGACCAACACTGTTGTCTTCGCATCTGTCTCCGTCTTCAGCATGCCCCCCCGGCGCTTCAGAAGTATAACATCCGCAGGACAGTGAGGTGAAGCCGCGAATCAACGCCACCTTCCTGCGGCAGTTGCGGACTGCTGGTATGCAGGGCCCGCCTGCTATTACACTATCGATGCCAGGATTTGTTCTTATCTCATCGAAAGGCCCTACTGATGCTCGGAAAAATATCCATGGCCCGGTTCATCCTGCTGGGCAGCAGCCTCACGCTGCTCAGTCCTGTCGTTGCAGACGAGGAATTCGTGTCCCTGTTCGACGGCAAAACACTCACAGGATGGAAAGCTCACCAACCGGAATACTGGCGGGTGGAAGACGGCGTCATCACCGGTGAATCAACCCCGGAACTCCCCTGCACATCAAACCAGTTTTTGGTCTGGCAGGGCGGTGACGTAAGCGACTTTGAGTTGCGGCTGCAGTTTCGAGTCCGCGGCAACGGCTGCAATTCGGGTGTGCAGTTTCGCAGCAAAATTCGTGACGATGGTCTGGCCGTGGGCTATCAGGCCGACATTTTTCAGAGTGGCCCCTACCTCGGTGGTGTCTGCGATGAAATCCATACTCGCAGCGGCCCGGAACTGCTGACAAAGAACGGCTTTCGAACGGTCATCGATGAATCTGGAAATCGGCAGGCCGAACCATTGAATCAAACAGCAACGATGAAACCCGATTTTCAGTGGAATGACTATCGAATCACCGCTCGAGGCCAACACATGATTCTGGAGATCAACGGCGTGAAGTGTTCCGAACTTGTCGACGAGGAAACCGAACATTTCGATCTCAGCGGAATCCTTGGGCTGCAACTGCGATCGGGCAAGCCGATGAAAGTCCAGTTTCGCAATATCCAGCTGAAACACTTGAAGGCCACTCAATGACCGGACTCTCAACCTGGCTTTTCATCCTCGTCTGTGAGTTGCTGCTGGTTGCTGGGACGGTTGATGCCCAGAATACTGAACCGCGTCGACCGGACCCTGAAACGGCCCACGACCCATCGGCGGTCATCGTGGAAAATGGCACGCCCAGACTGCTGTGTACCGGCTGGGGACTGCAAGTCAAAAAAGAAACGGCAGACGGACGCTGGCTCACCGAAGCGGCTCTGTTCAGCAGGGAACAGCGGCCGTCCTGGCATGCTGAACTGGTCCCGGAAAATCGCGGCCACCTGTGGGCTCCGGATATTCTGCGGACAGAGCAGAGACTGCTGGTCTACTACTCTGTTTCTTCCTTCGGAAAGAACACGTCAGCGATTGGTTTGGTGGAGGGAAAGACGCTCGATCCCAACTCCGACGACTGGCACTGGAAGGATCGTGGCCCGGTCCTCAGGTCTCAGAAGACAGACCGATTCAACGCCATTGATCCGGCGGTGTTTGCCGCCCCTGACGGGCGACTTTGGATGTCCTTCGGATCATTCTGGGATGGCATCCACCTTGTCGAACTGAATCCCCGGACAGGTCTGCAGAAAGATCCCCTCGCGACACCGCTGCGTGTGGCATGGAGCCCGGAAATTGAGGCACCATTCCTGACGTACAGGAATGGCTGGTACTACCTGTTCGTCAACCATGGCAAGTGCTGCAGAGGAGTCGACAGCACCTATGAAATCCTTGTCGGACGCAGCCAGTCAATCACCGGCCCTTATCTCGACGACCAAAATCACTCCCTGCTGGATTCCGGGGGAAGATCTGTTCTGACAACGCACCAGCAGTGGATTGGCCCCGGACATGCCAGTCTGCTGGACAGAGATGGCACTCAATGGCTGGTTCACCACTATTACGACAAAGAGCTGCACGGGAAATCGAGGATTCGGATGCTGCCGTTGACGTGGGATGATCGGGGCTGGCCAAAAGTTGCTCAACCGACACCTTAGCCCAGTTGATATGCTGCGACATGACATGGTGCAGACCAACGTCGTGCGCACACACGATCCAGACAGGCGTTCATTCTTTTTACACATCAACAAACGGAAGACCATTGATGGCAGCATCAGAACAACCGGTTGCAATCATCACCGGCGGTGGGACAGGAGTCGGCCGCGACACTTCTCTGCAACTGGCTCGCCGCGGGTATCACATTATTCTGAATTATTCGCGTTCAAAGCAGGAAGCAGAACAAACAGCCGACGAGATCACAACGATTGGCCGCTCAACGGGATCCCAGGCCCTCTGTCTGCAAGCAGACGTTGCTGATGACCAGGATTGTCGGCAGCTGATTGACGCAGCGTTGAATCGACACGGTCGTCTTGACGTGCTGGTGAACTGTGCGGGCACAACCCAGTTCATCCCGTTTGAGCGTATGGAAGAGGTTTCTGCCGAAACATGGGAACGACTGTTTCGTGTAAATGTCACTGGTGCCTTCCAGTGTGCGCGAGCGGCGGCACCTGCACTCAGAAAATCAGACAATGGCCAGATCATCAATATCTCCAGCGTGGCTGCTCAGCTGGGGCAGGGCAGTTCAATTCCGTATTGCTGCACCAAAGCTGCACTGGACAATCTGACAGTCTCCCTCGCACGCACTCTCGCGCCGGAAATCCGGGTCAATGGAATAGCGCCCGGATTCATTGCCGGACGCTGGACTGAAAAGGGCCTTGGCGTCAGTTACGACCAGGTCTGCAAAGCCTACGAGCAATCCCTGCCATTACGCAAAGTCTGCCAGCCTGCAGATATTGCGGAAGCCATTGTCAGTCTGATCACCGGCAGTCGGCTGGTCACCGGACAAACACTTACCGTGGATGCCGGAATGATGATCGCGGGCTATCAGGTCAGCTACGACGATGCCCTGCAGCAGACAAACGCTGCGGATCCTGCAAACAGGCGCTGACTTCCCGGCCCCGGTTCTTCTAAACTCTGAATGGCGGAGTTGCCTGACCTGCCATGCAGGCAGTCGATGGAGAGATGACTCTGCCACAAATTGTTTTTTCCGGAGTGTCAGGATGTTGAACTTGTGTCATTCGCTGATTCGAACATGTGTCTGCGGCGGATTGCCTCTAGCTGTGGCTCTGGTCGGCCCGATGGCAAACTCAGAAGCAATCGCTCAGCAGCCGCAGGTCACAGCAGAGCAATTGTTAAGGCAGTATTCCCCAACGCAAAAAAACGTCGACTTCGATCAGCCGAATGACGAAGAAGTCGCCCGCTGCCAGGTCAAAATTGAAAATGCCAGCTACGTTGTCTACGGCCCCTCCGGGGAACCGCTGCGGCGATTCGCGGACTCCGATGGGGATGGAACTCCGGACACCTTCAGCTACTTTCAGCACGGCCTCGAAGTCTACCGCGAAAAGGACACAAACGGCGACTATCGAGCGCGCACGAAAATCCGCCCGGATGAGTTTCGCTGGATGAACTGGGGAGGAACACGCTGGGGACTTGATGCCAACGAAGATGGACTGATCGAGACGTGGAAAGTCCTGTCGGCCCAGGAGGCGGCTCAACTGGCGGTTGAATCACTGATTGCAGGTGACCTCGCGACGCTGCAGTCTGTCATGCTGAATGAGCAGGACATTGCACAACTGGGAATCCCTGCCGCGATGGCCGAAGAGCTGAAGACCGCCGTCTCAGATTTGCCGGGAAAGGCCAAAGCGGCTGCGGCTCAGCCAGCACTGCTGAATTCAAAATCAAAATGGGTGCGATTTGACCCTCCGAATCCCGGACTGGTGCCGGCGGAACAGATTGAGGCTGCGGAAGATCTCACCGTCTATCAAAACGCCATGGCCTATGTGGAAAACGGGCAAAAACTGGATCTGATCGCCGTCGGTGAAATGGTCCGCATCGGGCAGGTCTGGAAACTGATCAATGTTCCCTCTCCGGTTGACACCAGTGGCAATGTCGTGGTTTCGATGGGCGGAATCCTGATGCGAACGGGCGACGCTTCCACCGCAGTACCAGGTGCTCTGGAAATGTCTGAGGAGATGCAGCAACTGCTGACCTCCCTGCAGAAACTTGATGAAAATGTCCCGATGGGAAATGCCACAATTCAGCAGATCTCCGACTACAACGTGCAGCGTGCAGACCTGGCGGAGAAGCTGATTCAGCAGTCCCGTACTGCGGAAGAACAAACGCAGTGGCTGCAGCAGTACACCGACAGTCTGGCCACGGCAACGCAGACGGGAACTTACCCTCGAGGACTGGCCAGACTTCAGGCTCTTGAAACCGCGCTGAAAAGTCGACCGAAATCGCTGCAATATGTCCGTTACCGTCGAATGATGGCGGAGTACGCAGTGCGACTTCGTAACGATGAAACACAGGAAGACCAAACCAAAGCTCAGGCTGCCCGAGAGGCAACTCAGACGTGGTGGCTGGAACAACTCCAGACATTCGCCGAAGAATTCCCTCAGTCAATCGATGCCCCCGACGCCGTTGTCCAGTTGGCGATCAGCTATGAGCTGATGGGGCAACTGAAGGAAGCTGCTCAGTGGTATCAAAAACTCTCGCAGGACTACCCGGAAACGGCCGGAGGAAAGCGGGCTCAGGGAGCACTGAAACGCCTGAACCTGAAGGGCAACCCGGTCCAGCTGGTCGGACGTACTCTGCAGGGAACATCACTCAGTACCGCCCAGTACCGCGGCAAGGTCCTGCTGGTCGTCTTTTGGGCGTCATACGCTCAGCAATTCACGCAGGACATCAGCGCGCTGAACGGGATTTATGCGAAGTATCAAAAGCAGGGCTTTGAGATTGTTGGCGTGAATATGGACGTCGATCCTGCCTCTGCAGGGCAGTGGATCACAGCCAACAACGTAAGCTGGCCAAGCCTGCTGGATCCACCACCACAGCAAGGTGCTCCTCCCGGAGACTTCGGTTTCGGAATTGTCTCTCTGCCAACCATGCTGCTGGTGGATCGATCCGGGCGTGCCGCCGGCGGGATCACACCAGTCGACCTTGAAGCTGGTGTGGGTGCCCTGCTTGAGGGCAAACCTCTGGAGAGCATTCGACAGTCACCGAAGGCCCCGGCAGAATCAGGTTCCTGAAAAAGAACAGCCCGACGGTGATGACCGTCGGGCTGTTCTTCGTTTCACAAGCTGCCAGCAGATCGGTCAGCCAATCACCTGTTCGTCGGTTTCCGGAACAGCATCGCTGGCGGGATCGAACCACCCACCGAGGAATTCGATTCGTTTCTTGTGTTTCATGGCGAGGTTGGCAGTCAGGGCCATGATTGCATCGGCCATGGCAACGGTGCCGTTACAACGCAGTTCCGAGTTCGGGCGACCGCTGCGAACGCAGTAGCAGAAATGCTCCATTTCTTCGCGGTAGCCACGACTAATCTTGTCTCCCACAGCTCCTTTGGCCAGTGCACCGCCTGCAGAAGGTGCCGACGTGTTGTAGGAATCCAGCACCGGGCCACCGCCCTCACTGCTGTCAATCACCCACAACCGCTGTTCCAGGCCACCACCGCTGCCGGGACTTTGCTCCTTGTACAGCAGCGCTTCTTTTTCTTCCTTCATAATCAGAGTTCCCCGGCTGCCAAAGACGGTTTCGCCGTAAAACTCGAGACGATTCGTGTTAATTGAGGAGTACGTCACGATTGAGATATCGTTCTGATCCTCAGCAAAGGATCGGCCCGGGAATTCCAGCGTCACGTAGATATGATCATCGATGTCGCGATCATCAGCCCAGTTCTCTTCCGGTCCCACTCCTTTGACACCGTAGAAGTTCCGGCCACCGTAGCCTTGTACGGCAATCGGATGCACTTTGCCAAGAAAAATACTTGCAGCATCCATCTGATGACTGCCCAGTTCCGCCATCAGTCCGCCGCCCGTTTTATTGTACAGACGCCAGTCAACCAGCTGTTGTGCGCTGTCATAACCAAGATCTTTCAGGTAGCCATCCTTTTCCATTTTCAGAAGTGCTTCCTGATCTTTCCTCGCTTCCGCAGTGCGTCCCCACTTCTTCCAGCTGTCACGCCCGGGGAAACTGTTGTTGCGGTGCCACTGAGCACGAATAAACTTGATGTCCCCCAAAAGATTCTGCTGGATCAGCGAGTTGGCGTTGTCGTACAGCACGCTGTAATGCCGTTGATGTCCGACCGCCAGCAGCAGGCCCTTTTCCTCGGCCTTGCGAATCATCTGCTTGCACTCGGTGATATTGTGTGCCATCAGCTTTTCGGTCAGCACATGCAGGCCGGCATCAAGACACTCCAGAGCAATTGGAGCGTGCTGGCTGAGAGGAACGGCGATCACCACCATCTCCAGCCCCAGCGACTGGGCATCCTTCAACAGCTCACGATGGCTCGAGTAAACCTTGACTTCGCTGGCTCGAGCCTGCCCGAGTTTCTTGTTCAAACCGATTCGCGCTTCCGGATGACTACCGGTAAATGAGCGTTCCACATTCGCGGGTCGCGGATCGGCGATCGCCACCAGTTCCATGTAGTCGGAAGGATGCTCGGTCATCAGCACGTTGGCCTCGTCTCCACAGCCAATGAAGGCCGCACGGACAGGCTTTCCGTTCAACTTTTCATAGTTGAAATACAAGGCACCAAGCCCCACGCCACCAGCCGCTGCTGTTTTCAGCATGCTTCGGCGGGTCACACCAACTGCTTCGTTAAAATTATCTTTGCCAAGCTCTGTTTGTTCCGGCGTGATATCCATCTATTGGCTCTCCAGTTAACTCATACTGTCCGGCAGACAGCTGATCTTTCAGTCAGGTGTAACGACATCGGGCCGCCTGTCTTTCAGACTGCCCGGGGATCATCTGGTGTTCAAAAACGTCGTGCAGGAATCCCCCAACGGACTCAGGCCGCCTTTGCCCGGCGTCGACGGAAGAAATTCGGCAGAATGGCATCCAGTCCAAACCAAACCCCCGTTGGGATGGTCGCCAGTGCGACCAGCGACATCACCTCGATCAAATTCTTGTTCACAATAAAGCTATGCTCCGGACCGGGAACTTCCGGGAGACCGGGAAGCGGGGGCATCGCCATGTAAAACCCGAAGATCATACAGGCTGCACCGAAAGCAGCGAGCCGCGAAAACAGCCCGAGAATCAGCAACAAACCAAGGCCCGTCAACCCCCCGATGGTCATCAGGTCGATTATTCGCAGGGCATTCCATTCCTGCGGCATTGGCCCTTTGGCCAGGAACTGCTGGTAGGGAACGAGCTTCATCGCCTGCTCCCGCAGTTCGTCGTCCAGGGCAATCACCGGTCCGGCCAGTTCCGTTCCCTTCTCGCGAGTCTCTGTTGTCGTTCGCTGCAGGTGATCAAACTCGTAAGACAATGAGGCGGTAACGGTCTTGTTTTCCAGACGCTCAGTCATTTTTCGATACAACGACATCTCGTCAATCCGCCCATCGATGACACCCGAGTTTTCCGGGTTGCCGTCTAAATGAGCAGCAAGACGTTCTTTGAGAGAAAGACGGGAAGCACGGGTGAAGGCCTCGTTCAGGCCCTGTCGGTAAGCATCGTACAGCGGGCCTTCCAGACCTTCGACTTGCCTTTCCAGCTTGACTTTCTCTGCGGGCAGCATGTGCCGCTTGCCATCGATCAGAAGCAATCCGCGTTGCGCGTCATGCTTGATAATGTTCTGGACGCCGATTGCGGTGAAATCCACCTCTTCCGGAAGCTTTGCGACCTTACCCGCGAAGAACTCCGGTCCGTTCAGCATGGCCAGAATGCGGCCCTTTTGAGAGTCCAGCTCATAGTGCTGAATGAATCGATCTACCCAGCGATCCCAACGCTCCGCGACCAATTCTCGGTCAAGCCAGTCCTGATTGTTCACGTTGCCCGCAAGACTTTGAAACACCGATCGCATTGGCCCCGTGGAATTCTTGAGATACCCTGCTGCCGACCACGGTGATGGTGAATCCAGCGAGTTGATCTTCCAGAGCCCCTCGTACAACAACTGCCAGCCGATACCGACGCGCAGAACCACCAGAAAAATCACGGCAGCGAGAGAATATGATTTCGATTGAGCCACTGAATGAACGCTCCTGTCGAATCCTGGTTCCAGGACACAAATTGTTACCGGCTGTATGCCGTACTGGTGCCTGTCATGTGAAGCAAAAGCCCAACGCCGTTCGCTTGGATAAATTGTACGTCAGCATGGCGGCCTTGCGGGGAGATTTTTTTGACTGATTCCTGGTGTTGACGCCACGAAACATGTGGTCGCGCACGCCCCGACACAGAGCCAATACGGTCGTGCCAAAGCACTCATGCCGAAGAAGGCTTGCACACCGTGAGTTGCCCGATCGTCACCGCCTGTCGACACTATAATCGACCTCGACCTGCTGGTCATCCCACCAGATCTCGATTTGCGAGCCGCCGACCACAACAGGTCGCAGCCGCACCCCTCGCTCCGGAAACGGAACGAGTATCGCAGCAATGTCCGCCATCCGTTGACAACATTCAACTGCCTTTTCAACCCCCATCGCAAAAAAAGCGGTGGAAAGCGCGTCCGCAGTGGCGGCAGAAGCAGCCAACACGGTCACGGACAGCATTCCCTCCACTGGCCAACCAGTCCGCGGATCGAGGATGTGGCCCATTCTGCGGCCCTGGTGACGGAAAAACTGGATGTTTGAACCGGAAGTTGCCAGAGCCTGTTCATTCAGCAAAACCGTTGCCATCCGCTTCTCGGTCAGCAGGGGATTCCCCAGCCCGACAGGCCAGCCCAAGTGGCCCGCATGCCTCCCACTCGCAAGCAGACTGCTGTGGCCACCATGCAGCAAGAAACTCGTCGGAAAATCGTCCTGCTCCTTGAGCCAGTCTGCCACCTGATCCAGCGCAAATCCTTTCCCAATCGCACCGGGATCAAGACACACACCCGGTTTGAGTAATGAGACCTCCAACGTTTCTGCATTCAGCCCAACATGCTGGAATCCGCTGATCTCCAGAGCCCGTTGAACAGCCTCCTCCTGCGGGATTTCTCCCTCTTTACGAGCGGCTCGCCAAACAGCCCCGAGCGCACCCGAGGCAAAATCAAAGTGACCGTCGGTGGCCTTCCAGAGCTGTTCAGCCAACTGCAGCAACTCAAAGAAGTCCCCTCGAATCCGGCAGGGGCTGGCCGCTGCTTCCCGATTGACGCGAGACAGTTCGCTGGAAGTGCGATAGGGACTTAGCCACGCTTCGACCGCGGCAATCATCTCGAGGCCGGTTCCGGCCGTCTCGACCGCGGCTGAGTTGCCGGGATTCAGAATCACGGAAAAGTCACAGGCCATTGCGCGAGCTGACAGCCGCATCGTACTGCTGCCGGCCGGCGGGGAATCTCTGGACGTGGACAGCTTCTCGTCACGCGTCGCGTCCCGGCGGCGACCGTTGAGCAATTCCCGACGTGATGATTTTTCCGGATCAGGCACTTCGTTCATGACGTCAGAATAGCACAGGCGTGCAATTGGCAGAAAATCTTTCGATCGTATCCCTGCGACCCCAGCCCCTACAAATTGAATTCCCGGAAAAAAAACCCACTGTGGCGGCCAAAATGCCGTAAGACAGAGCATAACAAGCGATGGTATTTCCCGGCGGACCACCCCTTCGATTGGTACTCTTCCGCCTCCAGGGGAAAGAAGAGGAGTGAGAATTCCCTCGGTCTGATTCTCAAGTCGGCGTTCTCACTTTGTGGTCTCAACAGATCGGTCAGGTTTTTTCCAGAAACAGATTCCATCATGTCCTCAACTGCAACAAGAAACAGACCACCAGTTCCCCGCGTTGCCACCGGAATGCCCTGGTGGATTTGGGCTGCTGTCATACTCTTTGCCGCAGTGCTCGTCTTTTCAATCATTCGCAGCCTGATCCCGGAGGACCCGGCACAGCTGTTTGGCGAAGCAAAGGCGGCGATCGTCAGCCTGGAACCGGAAATTGTGCAGCAGAGAATCGAACAGCTGCGCGCGTTCCCGGATTACAGCGGGCATGTCCAGTTTCTCGAGGCAGTTCTTTTTCTCGGCCGCAGTATGCCTTTGAAGGCCATTCCACTGCTGAAGTCGGCCGCAGAGACGCCAGAGCTTCATGGAGAGGCGACACTCTACCTTGGACGCGCCTACGGCAGATCTGGAAAGCTGTCTGAATCCATCGCGACCCTGAAAACCGTCGTCGACGACCCCCAAATGGGTGAGACTGCCCGTGTCACGCTCGCTGGCATGCTCAGTTCAGTGCAGGCCTATGATGAAGCACTGGAATTGCTGAACTTGCAGCTGGAAAAAAAACCGGATGATGCACGCACGCTCTATCTGAGAGCTGAGATCATGATGGACACCCATCGATACGAAGAGGCCGCAGTCGACCTGGCCGCATCGATCGCCGCTGACAAAACAGACCCCGCCCTCAGCCAGAAGTCGGTGAAGTTTCTTCAGGCCAGGTCGTTTATCGGGGATTTCAGTGATACGGGGGATATTGAAGAGAACCTGGATAACCCGGTCTCGGTGAATCACTTTAAAGCCCTGCGTCGACTCTCTGAAGGGAAGCTGGAGGATGCCCTCGCTGCTCTCGAAGAAGCGGTTATGCAGGCCGCCGACACTCCCATGCTCTCCGGTGTTTATGGCAGAATCATCGCCGCCTACGACAAGCCCGAGCTTGCCCTCGACGCTCTGCCACGAATCTACACAGCGTGCATCACTTCGCCGCGGGATGCCCAACTGATGCGTACTCTGGCCACCCTGGCTCTGCAGGCAGGACAGACAGAAATCGCCGCCAAAGCCACGGAGAATGCGGACGAGCTGGAGAAAATCCGTACCAGGATGTTCGAGAAACTGAAGGAGGTCGCCCCCGCCTATGGCGACGTCACCGGCCGGATGGAACTGGCGGACCTTGCTCTGGAATGTGGTGAAACTGATTTTTCAGATCGAATTTTTCAGGGTCTTGTCATGTTCTTCTCGGAGCATGAGGCTGAAATTCGCACTCGACGCGCGTCGTTTGAAACGCGACGCCTGCCGATTGTGAAGATTCCTCCCCCGCCGGGCTTCAGCGTTTCCGACATCCCCATGACGTCTGAGCCACCGCCACAACTCACCAAACCAGCGCTCAACGAGGGATTGCCGACAGAATCGCCGAGAGACTGATCGATCGCACTGATGCGGCCCTAATTCTGTGTGCCGTCCTGCAGGCTGCACATCAGTCCGTATCGGCTGCCTCCGGGGATCCCCTGGAAGGGACGACAATTCGTGCATTCGTGCGGGTGACTGTCGGAAAGCAGTCGGATCGCTCCAAAACAGTGCATCGCCTCGGAGAAGTCGTTTCGCTGCAGGTGAATCATCGCCTGCAGCAGCAAACCGCGTCCAATGGAACGGCTTGAGCCTGCACCGCCTCCACTCCGAGCACCAACCTCTTCGGCCTGCATCAGTGCATCAAGTGCCTCTCCAAAACTCCGATCCTGCAACGCAATCACGCCTTCAAGCAGCAGAGCGAACTGCACACACACGATCAGATCAGGCGGAGCCACACACCCTGAACGGATTTGCGGCGTTGCCTTCAGCAGTTGGGTATTGAAAGATTTGCATCCGGCGATGTCGCCGGTGAGGAGACGCACCCGCGAGAGCAGCAACCAATCCCAGGGCCGCAGACCAGAACGACCGCCAATGCCAATTTCGCTGCCTTGATGGTCCCGAATGGCTCGTTGCAGCCGATGATCGGCCTCCACAATCGCGCCGGAGCAGAGCAATCGCCCCACATGATCAGCAGGATCAAGGTTGGAAGGAATCGAAGCAACCGTTCCGGGAGGATCGGTCACGACATCCGAGTGTGAGGCGAACTCTTCGGCTGCAGCAGCACTTCCAGCGATCCGTCTGTTGGCTGCGATGGGAACGGGTTGCTCCAGTTCACACGTGCAAATGCCATTTCGGGCAAGCCAGTCGATCGACTCGGAAATACATCGCGATCGAAGACGTTCAGTCAGTGGGGAAAGCGAAATCGCCTGGGACATTTGCAAAGCCAGAACAGGGGCGTCCAAGCGGTCGAACGCAACGCGAGAAGTTGCGAAACACGTGCTGGAAGCCGGCTCAAGTAACGGCTGGTGTACACTTCGAGAAAGAGAAGAGGGACGATATTCGTGGTGCGACAGTATTGGCAAGGCAGATAAAGCAGAATCTTACGGTTATTCTAATTTTGCGGTTTCGAGCGTTTGTGTTCCCGACCGCGAGCAGCGTTGAATCTGAGATCTGACGATGTTTCCAGATCCGACCGAACCGCTCTGTTTCGACGTCCGTCGCCAATTGTCAAAACGGCAGTCAGACCCAAAACAACCGGCTCAGAAGACGCAGCCAATACGCCACAAAAACAAACAACAAAACAACTTACAGCAACGCACCAAAACACGGCACGCGATTCGCACATTGGCACGACGGCTGTCGATGCATCTGCCTGAATTGCGGTAATGCAGAGCTTCCACCGCAGTGGCTTGAGGCCAGCAGGGCAGGTGTTTTCCAATGGAAAACGCTGGGAAGGAAGTTCGGGGCAGCGATTGTTGGTTTTAACACGGCGTTTCCCCGTCGTTCCATTTGGGGTGTGAAGGGTCTTTCGAAGCGGACATTGGGCTGTTTTGCTCAGGTGTTCGCTTGGTTCGGGCAATTCACCACCGGGATTTCTATCTCGGTGTTGGCCACAAACAGGGCGGGGGACGTGTAGCTGAGAGTTCAGCAAATTCCTGTTTGGAATGTTTTTGACTTGGATAAGGTCAGGAGAGGGTCATGGCGAAAAAGGCTTCTGCGAGCGGGACTCGAATTGTACCACTAGGCGATCGTGTCGTGCTGAAGCGGGCCGAGGCTGAAGAGACGACTGCTGGAGGAATCGTGCTTCCCGATGCGGCGAAGGAAAAGCCACAGCGTGGAGAAGTCGTCGCAGTCGGCGACGGACATGTCAATTCCAAGGGCGAACGTGTTCCGCTATCTGTCAAAGAGGGCGACCGTGTCATTTTCAGTTCTTACGCCGGTGATGAGATCGCTGTCGGCGATCAGACATATCTGTTGATGCGTGAGAGCGACATACTTGCGACGGTTTGAGGACAGCAGTCCTGCGACCCCGCTTCATTGTGGAAGCATCATCGGTGATGGAGATCGCTGCTGACAGCGGTCAGCACTGGCTGTCTCCGGGATCGATCACAGTTCGTCCCGGTCACAGAGATCAGCGAATCACCCGGATGTTTCCAGCCTGATATTCCAAATGGTACCGCCATCGAGTGCGGTGCCTGCCCCCGGGGCATTTACCACAACATTTCGGACTTTGTGTTCGGATCGAATCCATAAATCGGAGAGAGCATAAATGGCAGCAAAGATGATTGCCTTTGATCAGGAAGCTCAGGAAGCCATGCGACGTGGCGTGTCCAAGCTCGCTCGAGCGGTCAAGGTCACACTTGGCCCACGCGGTCGTAACGTCGTGATCGAGAAAAGTTTCGGCTCCCCAACCGTCACCAAAGACGGCGTCACTGTCGCTCGTGAAGTCGAGTTACCGGACAAGTTCGAGGACATGGGTGCTCGAATGGTCCGCGAAGTTGCCAGCAAGACGAATGATGTTGCCGGTGACGGAACCACAACTGCCACCGTCATGGCTGAGGCGATTTACAACGAGGGCCTGAAGGCTGTTGTTGCTGGTGTCAGTCCGCTGGAAATGAAGCGGGGCATGGACAAGGCCGTCGGTGACATCATCGAAAGCCTTCGGTCTATGGCTTCTGAATGTCGTACCCGCAAAGCAATTGCACAGGTGGGAACGGTCGCGGCTAACGGTGACAGCGAGATTGGCAGCATCCTTGCCAACGCAATGGATCAGGTCGGCAAAGATGGTGTCATCACTGTCGAAGAGGGCAAGAGCCTCGAGACCAGCT
>Ga0213858_10000920_pt1 | contig 13824 bp, 3 predicted proteins | sample PICome_FD_160122 | JGI IMG/M metagenome (GOLD analysis project Ga0213858, IMG submission 160122) | Coastal seawater microbial communities near Pivers Island, North Carolina, United States - PICO245 | ecosystem: Environmental > Aquatic > Marine > Coastal | place: USA: North Carolina | collected... | reverse complement strand
TCAGCTGCTGTAAAGGAAATACCAGGATTGTCAATAGCAACATTTGTTACATCACCGTTTACATCAACAGTAACAATAAACGTTGCATTTTTACCATTGGATCCAAATGTTCCAGCAATACCAGGATAAACACCTTGTGTTCTTGTAGCATCAACTGTGCCAGCGGTAACGGCACCCAGAGATCCAATAGCACCACCTCTCAAAGCATTTGCTCCAGAAATAGTGTCAATACCAGAAATAATACCACCACGAGTAGTATTTGCAGCACTAATATTGTTTACATCAGTGACAAAACCAGTTCTACGTTCATCTGCTACAACGGCAGATGCATCAACTGCAGTAACAACACCTGCACGTCTAACATCTGCGGCAGAAATGTTATTTACCGTTCCAATGTTTGTTGCTCTGAGTTGATCTGCAGCAGAAATAGTATCAACAGTTGCTACAGATGCACCACGAGTTTGAGCGTTATTTTGAACGTTATCAATTGAGGTAATAAAACCTTTTGTTGTCGATCCAAATCCATCAAAGCGATAAACTGCAATCTGATTAGGTTGTTGGCGATTGGCAAGAAGAATTATATCACCAGAGTTGTCTACAGTGTGATTTTTTGCTTTAATACCAACAGTATCAGTATCTTCAAGATATGATGTTCTGAGAACTGATCCATCATACTTAATGTTAGTTAAAACTGGAACTCTTCTCTCTTCAGTAAATTTAATATCAACAACAACATTAATATTTCCAAAAATATCAAGACTAATGCCAGAAAGCGCCATATCGAGATAAGATTCTGATGTGGTAAACTGTCTAGACCACAGAACGTCATCAGTATCATCTAAATCGATACGATACAACGTGTAGTTTGCAATTTTGTCAGTTGCAGCATTGTATTCCTCAAATACGATGAACATAGAGTCATATTCATCAGTAATAAAGTCAGGATTTCTGCATTCGTTGGATCCGATTGCGATTTCCTTGGCATATGCTAGTTCTAGGTTAGCACCATCATATGTAAACTGACCAAAGATAGGATTATTGGTTGTTCCATTCAATCCAACAAACAGAAAGACATTTTCACTAATTTCTTTGAAGTTATAAAGCCTTTCGTCACCTGATGCTGATGCAAACTTACGTTTCTCTTCAAGATCACCATCTTCATTACACTGAATAACCCAAATGTCGTCTGCTGCTGTTGAGTTTGTATTTGTATATCCACCCAGATAGATTTGACCGTTATTATTGACGCTAATTGCAGTAACGTAGTCTGCTCTAGTAGATCCAGAGATACCTGCAATCTCTTTCTGCCATTTCAGAATACCAGATGGATTGTTTGCGTTATCAACCCCCGATTCATACAAACCTAAGAAAATATCTGGGTTGTAGAGATCATTATCTGTATTTGGGTAAGTCTGACCAGTTACATAAATCAGATCATTTGCAGTTTCGCTCTCGACAACGAAGAATTTGGTAAATTCTGTTGTTTTTACTCCATCATGAACAGACATGAGTTTTCTTTCCCAGATCTGATTACCAAGATCATCATACTTAGCTAAGTAACCAGTTCTGTTGCCATCGCTCAGAAGGATAGAACCACAAACATAGAGTTGTCTCTTGGAATTGACGAAGCTGTAATTTAGATCAAATTTACCATTATTATCATCATCAGATGTAGCTACCCAGTAACGGGTTTTCTTCAATTGCTGTGGATGAGATACTCTAACCTCTGGTGGATTATCCACATCATAACCAGTTCCAGAATTTACAATATCAATCTTATTGATTTGACCTGTAGTTTCTAAATTAATACGAATATCTGCATCTTGACCAGAAGATGTGATCAATTCGTATGTTGGAAGAACATCACGATTATATCCAAGACCTTCCTCAAGGATGTTGACATTCTCAACACCACTTACAACAATAGTTTCAAATGTCTTATTGGTATTATCTGGAATTGGAGTGCTACTAATGATTACTTCATCACCTACAAGTAAATCGTGGTTAATATCTGTAGTGATTTCACCATATGGAACATCATCGTCTAATCCACTAGTGTATGCAGTGATTGCTTTACCTTTAACAGACTCAATAACTGCCGATGCACCAAAACCACCCGTTCCTTCGTTATTGAACGATACAATATCATTTACCTGATATGATTTACCAGGGTTTTCCACAACAAATCCATCAATTTTTGCATCTTCAAATCTTGCAGTAGTTTCAACCTCAATATCAACTCTAGATGAAGTTGAAACTTTGGGGAAATAGTCAAAAATCTGCAGGGCAGACTCTTCAATCATCTCAACAAATGTCTGTTGCTCAGTTGCATCGATGATATCGTCTCTGTTGAGATCTTCTAATTCAAAAATAAACAGTTCACCTGCTTCTGTAGCGATATTGTCAGATCTTTGGTTAGGAGTTCTATCAATATCGATATCAACATCTTCAAATGGGTCTCTATAACGAACAATACCTGTTGGAAGATATTCTTGAATTGCATTTTGAGTGAAATTCCAAGAATCAGGGCTTGAATAGTATTGTGGGCCAATGATATATGGGAACACAGGGTTACCTGCATCTGTGGCATCAATAGTAATAAAGTATGCATAGACGCCATTTGGGAATTCTGGTGTTACACAGAATCTACCGTTAAATTCATCAAGGTCACCAGATTGGAAATTGTATTCGTAATCAGCAACGAATGAACCTGCTGGATATTCTGTAAGAGATGGGCCTTGAGATCTAACAGGAACGTAAGTTGGATCATCATCATCGGTAAGCAATGATGGTTTGAGTGCATATGAAGAAACCATTCTTCTAATAGCACTACTTTGACTGGTTGGATCACCATGACCATATGGGCCATAAATTGGGTTACCATCGAATGCCCATCCAATAATAGGTGAGTGACCAAATCCTACCTCAAGTTCGCTGAACTGGTTGGTTTCAACATCAAGAGTTACGTTATCACCAACAACATAGCGTAGTTCTTTAGGATCAGAAATATGTGCATATTCACCACCAAACTGGTTGTTATATCCAGTAAATACATAACCTCTAGCACGGTCATACTTGCTAGCGAGTTGATATTCTAAGTTTTTATTCCACTTAAAGATGGTTGCCTCAAACTCAGCACCAGAACCTACAGATTCGAGTGTAATTACTGTAGAACCCTGAACATAGTTGATACCTCTGTTTGAAATTGAAACAGAAATAACTTTACCCTTATCTTCACCAAATGTTCCGATAGTTGCTGTTGCAACAGCACCAAATCCTTCACCATTAATAATTACATTTGGTGGAGTCGTATATCCACTACCAGAGTTAATGATTGCAATAGAGACAATTCTACCATTGATGACAATTGGTTGAGCAACTGCACCCGAACCAGAATCTAATTTGATTGATGGAACAGATGTATAACCCTCACCCGCATTTGTCAAAGAAATTGACTTGATAGGCCCTCTAACATTTGCTGTTGCAGTGGCACCAGATCCACCACCACCAGTAATTGCAATAGTTGGTTGAGTTGTATATCCAGTTCCAGGATTATCAACCAAAATACGAGAAACGGTTCCATTAGTAACAACTGCTTGCGCCGTTGCTCCAGTTCCGTTACCACCAACAATTGAAATTAAAGGTGATGATGTATACCCACTACCACCATCGGTTACTACGAAAGATGTAATACCACCATTGACAACTACGGATGCTTCAGCACCAGATCCACCACCACCTTCAATAATAATTGCTGGAGGTGAACCTGCATCATAGTTTGATCCAGTATTATTAATTGTGATACCCGTCAAAGGGCCAAAATTAACAAACTCTTCGGATCTATATGACCATGCTGATACACCATTGATAAAGGTAGCAATGGAGATATTAGGATTGATTTCTGGTCTTGTAGAAACAGTTTGAACGTTTCTTGGAATGCGAAGTAGCTTTCTCTGATTACCAGGAATCAGCGCAGATCCTTCAAATGGGCCCACCTTATAGTTGGGCAATCCAGAAGATGCAACATATACATAATTATCATTAAAATAGGTATTCTGAATATTTGATGTAAACAAACTTACAACATTATTAATTGTTGTGCTATTAGACTTACCTCTATTCAGATCAACTGACAAAAGAATATCACCAATTGGATTGATGGGTTCTTGTAAACCAGTTTCAGGATTGGTTACCGTTGGTGCTGGTGTTTGTAAACGGTAAGAAAATACTTTTTCACTAATTCTAGATGTTACTGAGAATGTTCCATTATAAATGATTGGGTTTGCACCATAAATTGTAACTTGGTCTGATACCAAGAGACCATGTGGATTGTCACAATATACGGTTGCTTCTTGGTTATTCAAACCACCAGATTCAATCCTATCGACTCTGATGAGTTTTTTAACGTTATATAACCAAGAAGTGAGTTTAATATCATCTACACTTGAACCAAATTTAGCAACAGTTAACTTATCACCTTCAAGGTAATAAGATCCAGTGTCATTCAAAACTGTAGCACCAGCTTCCGCAATACCCAGAAGACGCAACTTACACTCAGTTGCAGTTCCTCTATTTACATAGCAATAAATATCAGATTGAACAATAGTTGCAGCATCCCACTCGGAGACAACATTATTGACACTTCTAGTGCATTCGATGAATTGGTTCAGTGATTTTTCTTTATACTGAACTTCCTCTTCATCGTTGATTCGTATGGTTCCGTTACGTTCTGGCCATCCAATAGTCGAGTCAACGGTGATAATAGAATTTGTTGCCGTGAGGGGTTCGACGAGATTAGTTTTGTAAGGAACGACGAATTGCCCTGCGAGGGTTTCCTCGGAAATTGCGAGTTCATAGACTTCTTCCCCACCCTTGATAATAGAAATAACATTTTCAATTAATGCCGTTGCACTACCGACATTTTGATCAACATCACTAGCAAATTGTGTCAACTGACCATCAATAAGATTTCTAGGATCACCTGAAATCAAAGTAGCACGAACAACAGTATCTACAGACCAGTTTGCTGCAGATGGAACAATAACTTCATCTTTTGGATAAAAGACATCAACTTCTTCACCAAATAAGATTTTGAACAAATACTGAGTAGCAGTCTTAGTTCCCTTCGAAACATAGTAATCCTGAATAGTCTTAATGACCTGAACAGGATTTACTTTAGAATAATCAATTTTGATATTTGGTAAATACTGTCTTGCAAATTTATCAAACATCACTTTGATAAATTCTGCATCTAGATTTATAACATCAGATCCTGTAGCGTGAGAACTGGTGATAGTTTGAGCTTCAGTTGCAAAAACTTGATTACCAAACTGATCAAAGTCAATAACACCACTAACACCCCTCTTAACACCTAAGAGAGATGATGGAACATAATCTTTGCCAGGTTGAACAATTTCGAAACCAGTTACTTCATTGAAACCAACATTAACCGACGCTTGTGCTGCTAAAGGTTCTGCAATGAAAATCTTTGGAGGGAAGGCAGGATCATATCCACTACCAAAATTGGTAATTTGGATGTCTGTAAGTTCCCCATTGAAGATAGTAGCAACAGCTGTTGCACCAGAACCACCAACAGGAACACCTGCAGGATCTTTTCTATCATCAACAATGTAGATAGAAGGTGCATCAGTATAACCCCTGCCACCAGTCAGCAATTCAATGTCAGTAACACCATTATTGGTAACTGTTACACCAAGCACCTGTGCGCCCACAGGTTGCACGATACGAATCCTTGGAGGGGTAGTATATCCTCTACCAGGATTAGACAAGTAGACGCCCGTTACAGCGCCTTCTGTGAGGGTTACATAAGCGGATGCATTGATGCCGCTGTCAGGTGCAGGATCGATATAAACCTGAGGTGAAGTCTTGTAATGTTGACCACCAGCAACAATAGTCAGAGAAGAAGGATCGATTCTTCCTTCGCTATCAATTTGAACTGGGCCCAGTTCTGCACCACTTGGGTTTACAAATCTAAGGGAGGGGATAAAGTCATATCCAGATCCCGAGTTCTTAATAGTTACAGAATTAACTTGACCTGTAGCATCATCAACTGTCAGTTCTGCTTCAGCTACAGTGCCATTTGGATCACTAGGAGGTGTAATCTCAATGATTGGAGGGTTTGCTGATGTATAACCCTGACCACCGTTAATCAAATTCGGATCTTTAATACCCGAAACTAAACATTTTGCTGCAGCACCAGAACCACCTTGCTTTGCTGTGATAGTTACTTTTGGTGTAAATCCTAATTGATATCCAGAACCACCCTGATCTACAAGAATTTCAGCAATACCGCCATTCTCAGCCACTTTTGCAATAGCAGTAGCACCTGAACCAAATTCTGGTGCAATATACTCAATGGATCTAATTCTAATGTCTTCTGACCCAGAAAGTGCATTAGTAAATCTGACGTATGAAACACCCTCTCCCGTAGTGTAGGTAATATAGTCAGTATATGGAACGAGCAGTTGTCTGTTCCTAAAAATGATTAAACCAATCTCAGAAATTGGTTGATAGACATCACCAGCAAATTCTAAAGGATAATCATAATAGGGAAAAGGAATCTCAGCGACATTTTGCTGATCAAGTGTTACAATATTATCATCAGCATAACCAATAAGATACTCAATTGAGGTAGTTCCTTGATCTTCACTACCTGATGGAGCTGGAGGTGCAGAGAAAAACTCAATGTTTGAACCATCAATGGTATAATCTACATTTGGTGTTTGATACTGACCATAGATTGTAACAATCAGATGATTTGCATCAGTAACTGTTACTGGATTATTGAGATATCTAAGTTGGAATACTTGCCTTGTTCCATCTAATTGAGAATAGATGTTCTCTAATTGTTGTTTCTTCTTATTGTATTCAGTTAGAGAAATACCAGGAGTCAGAACAGCATCTGGCCCTCTACGAACTTGCTCATAGTAAAACAGTTCACTATCAATCCTAACTGTGCCGTCTTTTTCAAGGAAACCATCAACAGATTCGACGTTTAATTGACTAATGGCATCTACGCCAACATCATCCAACAGTTTAGTTGAACTATCTAATACCTTCTGATCATACTCATCGAGATCGAGATATTCAGTAAGGTTATTGAGAATATTAAATGGTTTGCCAATTTTTTCTTGTGACTTATAATATTCAACAAGAAAATCTACGAACTTCTGGTCTTCTTCACGGATAAACTCTGGCAGTTGCCCCGCTACTCGATCGGAGATGTTGACTCTATTTTTCATTTATATTCCCTAGAAGCAAGAATCGATTTCTGGATACTCAAAGGTATCTTGAGGATAACTTATGATATTTAGCGTAGTATTGACGTTGCCAAAATTGAACGTGGTTGGATCTGTTGGCGTAAATCCTGGAGGCGAAACATTTCCAGTATCACCTGGATTTGTAATGTCAAGAACGTTGATGTCTGGATTGAAGATTGTTGGATCAACACCTGCAGGAATTTCAATAGAAGGAGACTCTGGCAGAGCAATCACTGGAATTCTAGGTGTATTATCAGGAGTATCTTTAATGTTCAATGGGCCAACACAAACTTCACCAGTGTTGTAATTTACAGATCCCACATTATCTCTGATAATAACTTCTTGTTCATTTCTCTCCGTAACCAAAATCAGATTACCTTTACCGTCGTCTCTAATGTTGACAGGAACCAAAACTTCAGAATCTGCAGAGACAGCTGCATCATTAGTAGTAAGAGAACCTGTTGTTGCATTTCCTCCACTAATTCTATCTGCCACTGTTTCAGTAACTCCAGTGACGTAGAATTGACCACTCTTAACTGTTGAGAACACGGGTGCACAACCTGTAGATGTTCCACCCCCTCCACCATTACCATCGCCGCCATCGCCACCGTCACCGCCGTTATTGCCACTTGGTGAGGTTCCAGCAAAATCACCAGAATTGTAAATGGGATTACCGTAGTTCAAACACTGAGTGAAGTCATTACCAAAAGTAAATTGATCTAAGTTTTGACCAATACTAAGTTGAAGAACATTGCCACTAATAGCATCATTAGAACCATCAATAACTGATCCAAGTTTTGATCCCTCAAAACGACCATTAAATCTATCTTCCAACCCTGAGGCGTTATATTTGTCAATTGCAGAAAGGATTTGATTTTTGATATCTGAGTTTGCTAAATTGGTCTTTGTTGAATCAAATAATGCAGTTGATCTTGGAACAATGTAATATGTTGTGGGATCTACGACCTCTGGGTCAATTGACGCCATAGAGTATTTTCTCAGTTCATTCTTAATTCTAGTTTTAGTGGTTTGGTTGAGTTTTGCGCCACTCTTTGTTCTAATACCAATGAATACTTTTCCGTAAACAGGAGGGTTTAACTTCTCACCACCATATGCAACAACTGATGCCGCCTGTTCATAAATTGTAGATGTCAAATATTCATAGTCTGCTTCAGTTACTGCACGGTTTTGTGTGGAGTATGCTCTAGGAGCATTGTATTTGATAGAAAGTGCACTCTCACGTTCCTCTCCATCTTGAGCAGTATCAACAGTAACGATTTGAATGTTGGCCGCTGGAATCGCTCTTCCTTCACTATCAATGGCAGTTCCTACATATGAGAACCTCGTGCAACCATTTGCCTCTTTACCAGAGGTGCGAAGATATGAGATGGTAATATACTCACCATCAATGAGCTTTCTTCCCAAAACTCCATCGCCAAAAATGACTCGGTATCTTAGATCATCAGTCTCTTCTAAGTAGTAAACACGAGAAGTTGAATCTAAGTTGGTTACATACCCGACAGGAGTGTATGTATCAGACTCAGTAGACTGTTGGTTGGGTTTAACCGTGACTGTCATCCTTTCAGTATCTACATTCTCTGTTGGGATAATATAGTTTGGTTTAACAGTATCATCTACTGTAAAGTTAATACTCAGTAAATTGCCCTGATAAATGATTAGTTTATTAAAATCCGCAATACCCGTTGCTTGATCTACTGTAGCAGTAACATCATTTATCAATGCAAACGTAAATGAATCACTGACATTACGCGAAGAAAATACATCACCTTTCCTTAAGGTGACTGTATTTGGGTAAATATTGTTACTGCCAACCCTGTTAGTCTGAATTTTAAGGGAAATGCACGCTCTTGCTGCTTTAATTGAACGTGGTGTGTAATTTAATTGCTTTGCAATACGAACAACGTTGTCTCTGATGGTTGCAGATTCTAGAAATAACTCATTTACCGCCATGTTTGCGTTAAATGCGCTATAATATGTGTTATACGCAAGAATATCCAGCAGGTATGCTGCTGTAGAACCCTCAAAATCGTAATCTGAGAACTCATCTCTTGTTCTCAAGTAAGATTTGATAGACTCTTTGATCTCAAAGAAGTCTAAAGATGTTAGTTGTGATGGTATTGCGGGCATTTTAAGCTCTTTCTAATAAGAATTCAACTTCTTGAATTATTGGTTGACCAATAATGTAGTATTCAATGCTCACATCTAGTGCATTTTGATCAATAGAGTCTCGAACCCTAACATCTCTGATCTCAACACGAGGTTCTAATCGTTCAATGACGTTAATAATTTCAGTTCGGATCTGATCCGCAAGAAAAACGTCAAAAGGTTCGAACAATAGACCCTTGATTTTTGATCCAATGTTGGGTTGGAAAGGTCTTTCACCAAAAATAGTAAGGATTAGGTTCCTTACAGACTGCTTAATAGCGTTTTCGTTCTTCACAACACCAAAATCGTCGGTATTTGGGTTGGCTTCAAAAGAAACAGCGAAGTCTTTGAACGCTCTACTAGTAAATTTGTCTGATCGGAACCTATATGCAGGCATTAGAATCGCTCAACGTAATCGTCAAACCCGTTTTTACCACCACACCATGCTGATAAACGATCATTCGGGGGATCGTTGTGTCTAGAAGACACTTTGTTGAGGTATTTATCACTTCTTGGGTCGGTAATTAAGGTCATTCCCGATTTTATGAAGTCTTCACCTTGATCTACAACAAAAGTGTTTGCCATCTGTTTCTCCTAAATGGGTAAACAGAACTTTTATAGCGGTTGCTATCGCTATCAATTATATTTATTACCGAATTTCAGGTTCCCATGTGGGTGGATGAAAAGCACAATACTCATTAAATGTGATTTTCATCTCCTTATTGGTAAGATTTGCATGTTTTGCTGCTTTTGGAAGATTCCATTTTGCACAAAACAGCATTTCCATCGATTTGCGAGTCTCAGGTCTCACTTACCTTGCCCCCGATAACGCTTCTTAGCCTTGTTTCGGGAGGTTGAGGCATACTTAGTATGCTGCCCACAACCCTGACGAGACTTTTTCGGCGTGCTTTCGATCATTTTGCCGCCACTGAGACCAACTTTGCTTCGTGCCATAAGAAAAATGGTGTAGAACTCTATGATGATAGCACAGTTGGTGACCCCCATGCAACTATAGAGTTGCAAGGATATGACCAAAATGTGGTTCCAACCCCCAGAGGGTCTAAAATTCTGCCGATAGGCAGCTTAAATGCATATACAGTCTTGGTCTGAGCAAACAAAATACGCCAATGACCGACCCCAGCATCCTCAATAGTCAACACACTACATGGAATTGGTGTAGGAACGGGGCAAATTGACTTACCACACGGGCACATGTAGATAATAATGTTCGTGCATAACGCTGGGTGTGGAATAAAAACGTCTCCAAAGATACCAATAGGGATAAAATTAACCAAAACCGTCGCCCTGATTGGGTTTATCGCGGATAATGGTATCATTGGAAACGGTGGCCACCAGCAAGTATACTCTTTAATGACGATAGAATACGGAACTGGAGGTGTTCCACATGCTTGCACCGAGTGAACAGTAGGTGGAATGCACAATCCATGACCAGAATCGGGCAATCCATTGAGATTATATACGGGTAATAGTAATCCTAGTGCCATGTTTAGAAGGGTTCTTGTGCTTTATTGAGTGGTGATGCAGAAATTTCGTCAAGATTGATGCTACATTCGCTAAAATATGGGTTTCCATAGTTTTTAACTACGTCTGCAATCACAGCATTAGACAAATTAGACCAATTTACCACCTTCATGTCGCCTGTATATGGGCCCATAACCATTCTATAAGCAGGTTTTCGGATCAAAGATGGGTCTACAGCAATTGCAGTGTTGGCAACAGCACTCAAAGCGGCGCAAGGATTGAATAATTCTGGTGTATCGCAGTAAGTATTGCCACTGATGGGGGTATGATCCGTATCCCATCCACAATACACATCCAAAACGCCGTCTGGATTGTTGTTGTGTCTAACATATGTATCCCAACATTCATTCGGTGGCACACCATTATCGCAAGGATCTACGGTAATGATGGTATAGGGGTATTCTTCGGTAACCTCTTCCGTGATTTCTTCCCCTGGTTCTCCCGTTTCTGGGTCGTCTGGCTCAAATTCACCCGTTCCTGCCTGCCATGCAAAGATGTGAAGAGCGGTGCCAATAGAAACATTGTCTCCTAACCACACTTGTAACTGCTCTAACTCCGTAAATCCAACTCTATCGTAGTCGTATGTGTTCTCATCACCGCCTAATGGGCAAAACTCGATATCACCATCATCAGCCTCAAAGCATACACCCCAGTGTGTAGGGTCAGTTCCACGGTAGCAGGGCCAACAATCTTTATTATCACCCGCAGTATTGACAACTTCTCTAGTATCAGTCAGTTTTGGTTTAGGTAATTCACTAAGGAACCGCATAAACTCTTTACCTTCACTACCACGAGCTCTACCTTCGCATGTTAAAGACACACTAAATCCTGCTTCTCTTCTTTCAGAAGCGCAATATTTGTATGTCATGTAACCATATGCCTTTTGTTCTCCTGTATCTGGATCCAAATCATAGTATGGGCACGGCAGATCAATAAAACGTCGCGCATTATAGATCTTTGGTTGTGGCATACTAATACAAGATCTACCTTCATTCCAACCATAAGCGGAAGTTGTGTAACTAATTCTGTCATCAACCTCCCTGATTCCATTCAATGCCGCTGAATATACTTCAGATTGCCAATCTGACAAACCATCTGCGTATCTAGCAGCTAAATCGAATGTGTCTGGATCTGGCATTGCCAATCTTAAAAGACCTTCTTGATCAAAATCAAAACATGCAGCGGGAACTGGAATACATTGTTTGATCTCTGCACCCTCTTCAAACTCTGCATATCCAAGATAAGTCTGAACATAGTCTATACTGTATCCAGAACTGATGATATCTAAAGCATCATCCTGCATGTCAGCGGGATTCTGCTCTTGCCATGGAATACCTGACCAGTTAGCTTCAGCATCAGGAGGTAAATTCCATCTCTTTAGATCGGCAGGTGCTTCCACATTTTCTCGTATCGCATCTTTAATTTGATTCTGACTAGCATCTCCAGATTGATTGCCAGTGTTTCTTTCGACAATCACAGCTTCTGGTGGTAAGTTTTTAGTATATCCATTACCACCATCTAGAACTCTGACACTAATAATTCTTCCATCTTTACCAAGTTTAGAAACTTTTGCAGTTGCTTGCCTTAACTTACCTGAGCTGCCATATGGGTTCTCAAATTGTTTCTGCCCGCTTGTAGACCCTAGGATTGCCGAGAACCCTTCCGAGATGTCATCATACCCCTGACCATATTCCTTACGAGACATTGGTTCGTTAGTCTTCAAAGGTAACTCAAGATTTTCATAATCACTGAGATCATACTCTTCTGGGTGTATAGGATCACTCTGAGCACCCTGCATCTCTTTACCTTCACCTGTAGATGAAACTGCCTGAGTTAAATCTGCTTGGGTATACTCATTTGTAATTTCTGGCATGAAAATTACAACCTCTGCAGCATCAGTGTAACCTCTACCGCCATTGGTTACAACAATTTCTTCTACCTCACCCTTATCATTAATAATTGCTTCGCAAGTTGCTTTCTTATAGTTTCTCTCAGGAACCAATGCATCAGGGTTGAGACCAACCTTGAAGTATGAAATGTTCTTACCGAACTCATAAACGCCAAAGAATGCCGCACGGTCGCCAATACCAAATCCCGCCAGAACCCTTGCCCTGGCACCATTGTCAGAAGTATATACACCATCCTTGGTAAATTTACCACCTTTATTGCCAGAAGTGTTGGTGAGTTCCATGTAACCAACACCGAGATTATTTGCAAAATAAAATACAGCACTGACATACCAACCGTTGATAGTATCGCCTCTTACGAATTGACCAACGTTATCTAGATACCTGAATAGGATTCTTTCTGTAAATGAGTCTGCTACCCAGAAAGATTCATTAACACCCTCTCCACCATCATTATCGGATAATGTTAGTTCGGTGGATGTGGTTTCCCATGAGTCTTGTCGGATCTGATAAAAATGCGAATGGTATGTGTAGTTGGGAACACAGCACATTCTGTTGTTTCCAAACTCATCCTGGCAAGGCGTGTTGGGGCAACAACCCTCATCACTAAGAACATAGTTGATACCAAATATTGGCCCGTTCCATGGATATGAGGTATCATACAGATAGTAGACAAACTGCGTGTCATACATCTGTTCGAATTCTAATGCACGAGGTAATGCCGCTTTTACCGCACCGTTAGTTCCGTATCTCCACTCAAAGATTGCTTCGTCATAGTTCTGCATCCAGACGGATCCACCACCAACCAATACTTGCCAGTAACTTGCACGATACTCTCCGTCAATACCCCAACCCTCAACTGTAGAAGGGGGAAACTCTAGTCTTCTATAGTCATCATATCCATGAAGGCAATTGACACCGTTCCATTG
>Ga0213858_10000919_pt1 | contig 13846 bp, 12 predicted proteins | sample PICome_FD_160122 | JGI IMG/M metagenome (GOLD analysis project Ga0213858, IMG submission 160122) | Coastal seawater microbial communities near Pivers Island, North Carolina, United States - PICO245 | ecosystem: Environmental > Aquatic > Marine > Coastal | place: USA: North Carolina | collected... | reverse complement strand
TTGTTGTAATAGGTTTTCTTCTTTTACTGCCAGTGCTGTTTTCAATTGATTGGCTTTCTCGATATCTACCCGAACACCTAGGTGGCGCATATCGACTAAACAAGGAAAGAGATCAGTCTCAAGATTAAATATATTTTCTAAGTTATCTTCGATAATTATTTTTTTTAGTTTGTGCCAAAGTTTTAAAGTTACCTCTGCATCTTTTTCTGCATACGCACCTACTTCCATCGCAGGCATTCTCCACATATCTGCTTTAGGATCGAGTCCTCTTTCCTTTGCAGCTTGATTTAATCTTGCCTCACTCTTCCCTTCACCAAGGTGGTGCCATGACAAAGTATTTAATGTGTATGAAAATCTGTTCTCATCAATTAATGATGATGCAATCATGGTATCTATTATTAAACCATTGATTTTTATACCTAAATTACGTATCCAACATACGTCGTACATTGCATTGTGAAATATTTTTGTCGCAGGTGATTCACAAATGTCTTTAAACCATTCTAAAGTTTTTTTACGATCTAAGTTTGGTCCTTCTTCATGTGCTATTGGAAAATAATTTTTATAACCATCTACAGCAACAGCAATACCTATTACTTCACCATCACCTATTATAGCACCTGAACCTGTTTCTTTTAAATTAGGATCACGTGTCTCTAAGTCAATTGCTATCTCATCTGCTGATCTTAGATCAGGATATTCTTTTGGTATTATCCATTCTGTTTGTGGTACTATCATACTAATACTTTCGTTACTAAATATGTTGCTAATGATATTGCAGTTAAAAGTCCTATGTCTACATATCTATCATTCATAAATATTTATCTTTTACTTTCTTGGTTAATTTATCTTTATTACTAAATGCATATAAACATGCTTTATAATCTTCTGGAAATATTTCCCAAAAAGGTCCTTCTTTACCATAAGAACCATCTCTTACAGGATATATTTCTAAAGTAAAATTATGTTTATTAACTTTTATTTGTTTTCTTGTTATTGCCATTTGTATCTTTCATCTTTTTAATTTCTAATTCACAGTAATGAATTATTTTTTCTAAATCTTGTATGCCATTTTTGTCTTTGTAACGACACACATATTTTATAACATTTCCTTGAAAAAAGGAAAGGTCATTCTTAGAAATAAATTCATACGGTTGAATATAAAAATTTTTATAATGAGATCCTCCTATCTGTTTATCCTGAGGAAAAGCATCATTAAATATATCTTTATTTGTCATAGTGGATAAGCCTTTCTTGTTTTGTTTTTTAATTTAAACATATACAAATTATTTTTTGCACGTGTATATGCTACATACCATACTCTATGTTCTTCATCTTCTTTATCCTGACTTTGACTCATAGCTTTAATAATCTTGTCACCAAGATCAGAACATAAAATTACATTATCTTGTTCACCACCTTTAATAGCGTGAATTGTAGAAACCCAAATTCTTGCGTCTTCATCTAAATTTTCTTTGTTTTCAAACAAACGTACAAAATATTCTTTTTGTTCTTGTTCTTCTTTATCTGCTAATACAAATGCTTCGAACCAATTTGTATTTTTACTCCAGTTAATTTTACCAGTATATTCTTTTATATCTTTCTTTTCTTCTTCACTTATTTCTTCTCCTTGACGCCATCTCTCATAGTTTTTAACTGCCTTATACAAAGAGACTTTAATACTTTTGCCGTTATTACTTTGAAAATACAAACCTTTTTCAATTAATATTTCTTTTATTTTTTGTAATTTAGATATGGTTCTTGCTAATATAAGCCATTTACCTTTAGTTAAATCTAATTCATCTAAACTATATATCTCTTCACATAACCCTTGATAGTTTCTAGGGTGATATACTTTTTGTTTTTTGATTCCTACAATGTTTCCAATAGCAATTTTAGATTGTTCTTGCACTGCTTTAGATATTCTTTTTGAATATATTAAAACTCTTTCTTTTGCAGGTTCTTTTATAAATCTACTTACATCAGCTCCTGCCCATGCAAAAATAGCTTGATCGTCATCACCTGCTAGATAGATATCTTTAGTTTTTGTTTTTAAAACATCGTATAGTTTCCATTGTAATGGTGATAAATCTTGAGCTTCATCTATAAACACAACATCAAACTCTGGAATCTTATCTGGATTCTCAGTTAAATTATTTATCATGTCATTGAATTCAAATAATTGTTTTTTCTCTTTATATGTTTTTAAATTTTTATTGATGTGATCTAGTGTTATCCAATCTACATCTTTTGGATCGTATTCTTCTAAATCAAATTCTTCTCTAATACTTATACATTTATTAAATGCTCTCTGTATTATTTGAAAATAAATATTTTCGAAACCTAAATAAAAAGACTCATCATTATTGTAACGATCATAAAACTTAACCTGTAGATTTAATTCTTTTCCAAGTTCTTCGTAGTGATATGGCTGCATAACATCATCTTGTACCATTTCTAAACATTCAAATGCTAATGCGTGTAATGTTTTGAAGTATTTTAATTTTTTATTTTCAAAAGGCATTCTCTCTTTTGCTTCATCTGCAGCTTTTTTAGTAAATGCAAAATAACCTATACGATCTAAAGGCACTCCTTTTCTAGCATATGCTTTTGCTCTAGATATTAAACGATGTGTCTTACCTGTACCTGGAGGACCATAGTATTTATAAATCAAACTATCTCCTCTTGACTTTCAACATCAATTGTTTCGTCTACTTCTTCTGGTTTTTCAAATATATGTAAAGGTATTCTTGCTACTTTTATTGGTTTAAAATACTTACCATTATCATCTTTACCTGGAAATCTTTTTAGTTTACCAAACAAAGCTCTTTTATCTTCATCTTTATCTTCATAATTAAACAACTGTCTTTCAATCATGTAAGATGTTTTCTGTGCGTTATACTTCCACTCTTCATTTTTTAATTTATCTATGAATTTATCTAATACAAACCATGCAAATTTATCTTCAACTAAAGGTCTTCCACTAGAGAATGACATGAAGCTTGATGCCTGAGCCCCGTATATATGTTTATGTAAAAGTTTTTTAAGTATCTCAAGAGGACTAGTTCCTTCTGCAGGTTCTATTATTTCTACTTTATCTTTTGGATAAATTAATGCTTTTAAAATAGAATCAAACTTTTCTTGTTTTGTTACAGGTGCTACAATTAATGCTTGTTCAAATAATACATTTTTAAATTCATTTACTTGATTAAGTTTATATGTATTTTTTAAATGTAATTGTATTGTTTCTCCTTCTTCATTTTCTACAGTTACTCTCCATTCTGGATCTGGTTGTATGTTTATTTTTTGTAGGTTACTTAGAGTTGGATAGTTTGCTTTTTCTCCTGCTAAAACACCATACTTTCTTTTCATACATAAAGCTTTCATACAATGCGGTTGTAGTAATGGATCACTACAAGTAAAACCTTTTTCTTGTTTTTTCCAATTTTTTATTTTTGCTTCTATATGTGTATCTGTCCAATGTTTACTAAATGTAAAATAATTGTGTGCAGCTTCTAATACTTTTGTTTCCCAAGTATCATCGCCTGGATATTTCTTTTTAGCAAAGACCATGTAGTTATATAAAAACCTATCTCTACCATCTTCAAAAGTCATTTTCTCTTTTGTCAATTTTTGTAAACATGGAGGACCTTCTTCAAATTCTTCTCCACCGCCTTTTAGTTCTGAATAGACTAGATCTTCTTTTATCTTTTTAAAATTTTTTGGATCAACTAAATTTAAACTAACTGTTTGTATAAATTTTTGAAAAGACATTTCAGTTCCATCAATATCTAATGCTTTTCTATCATTACCGTTGTAAGGTAAATTAATAAAGTTACCATTTGATACTGTTCCATCACTTGATATCAACTGTGTTTGTTTAGGAAATATTTCTGTTGCTGATGGTAATTTAAATACATACAACATTTCATCTAAGAAATTTCTAATCTCTTTTGCTTTAACCCACTGAGTGGTGAATACATACAAATGTAATCCACCACTCTTAGATAGAATAGGTATTATCGGTAGGTTTTTATCCTGGATGACATCAAGATAAAATTTTTTATCAATTGGATATTTATCCACGTCTATAGCACCAAACCTTGCCATACCATCGTCAGTACAAGGTTGGATACCTATTGATTTAATTCCTTTTAAATGATCTTCGTAGTCTTGATCAGTGACAGGACTCTTAGCCCATTCATGTTTCCATTTTTTCTTGCCTGTTGTTTCGTCTATATAACCGTTATCAACAAAACAGACACCATAACTTCTCTGTAGTCCTGTAAAATATTCTATGTATTCTTTCATTTGTCATCCTTTTTAATTTTAAAAGAGGCGGTTCCAGTCTCCCTTCACCGCCTCCGTACTCACTAGCCATGGTACTTCTCCCATATGGGAAACTAGATAATCTCTTCTGTTTTAGCTTCTTCAACTTTTTCATACTTAGGTTTATTAGAACCTGATGATACTTGTTTTTGAAACTCTTGAGCCATCATGTATAGAGCTGCATCTTTTTCTTTTGATACATCTAACATTCTAACCATAGATGGTTTATAAACATGCCAAGTTTTATCTCCAGCACTTTTTTCTGCAGTTTGTAATTTAAACATTGCAGAGTATGCTGCCGGTTGAAAAGAACCTTTATCATCTGTCATTCTTAAATTAGAAATCAGATCATTAAGTTTTCTTGCCGGTGTAAGATTAGATGATCTCATAGTGATCACTGCTTTTCTTGGCGCACCATCTACCATAACAATCACAAAGAAATACATAGTCTTTTCAAGATAGTTACCATTTTGTAATCTAAACTTGATACCTCGCATTTCTTCTTTTGCATTAGCAGGTGGTGTTAAATGTGTTGCAACAGGTGCTGATGGACTATCACCCATCTCTTGCCACTCTGGATATCTAGTTTGTGTATGTGCTACAATAACTTCGATACCTTTATCACCGTCCATTGGAGAACCAAAACTATTAGAATATAACATTCCTGGTTCAGCTCCCTCAACATGTTTAGCACTTCTTGAGTTACACTCTGGTGATAGTTGATGTAAGATTTTCAGAATCGGTGTTGATACGTCATCTGATTTTATTTCCTCTGCACCTTTACCTGAATCAGCTCTAAGGTTTAGAGTTGCTAGTGCACCTGCACTATTCTTTTTTACGACTTGTTTGTCCATACTATTTACTCCTTATTAGTTTAGTATTTTATTGGTTTATTTTTTATTAGTAATGCTTGTACGATTTCCGTCCAAAACATTAAACAACTCAGCGGGAATTTCTTTACCATTCTCTTTCCATTCTCGCATTGTTGCTGAGAGTCGAGAGGGGTGAACCTTCTCTTGTTGAGTTGGTTCAAACCCGCTCTCCCTCGCAAGGTTAGCATAAGCCATAGCCTTGTTATCTTCGTTCTGACCAAATGATACTATAATATTATTATCTACAATATCACCTAAGCCATTGTCTCGAAGCCATTGTATCACTTCCATCTTTTTTTCTGCTTTAGCGGAAGCATAAAACTTTTTACCAACAGATAGTTCAGAACCATCTTTTAGTTTTACAGTTTTTAAATTTTGTTTCTCCATTATTTCTGGAATTGTAAATTCAGAAATATATTTTTCTTGAGCTTTCAATTCTTTTAATTTTGATTCTGCTGCTAATATCTGTGCACCAACAGATTTAAATTGTTCTATTGCTTCTGATAATTCGTTTACATCAACGCTATCAGTTTGATCAGGTGCGTCCTGTCTTAAATTTATATTCATAATTTTACCTTTCGTAAAATGTATATATAGGATAATTCTAGTTTGTCAACTAGATCTGAAAAATATTTATTTCGATTGGGTAATATGTTTTTTCCTGTCTGTCCCATTTTAACAATTTATATTTGCCATTAGTCATATCAGAAACTATTGAACATGTCACTCCAATAATTGCTGGATCACCAGACAATAATAAATAGTCATCAGGTGTAAAGTCTTTTAACTTTTCATTTATCTGAAATATCAAAGGACCAGGAGAAAAAATCATTTGAGCTTTTGCCGGAAGCATGACCTTAATCTCGCCATACTTTTGTGCACCCATTACATTATACTTGGGTTGACCGGTTTCTCTATCGACAGGAATGTCTTGAACTAAATATACTTTTGCCATTGACTTTTATACTTTTGTAAAATATATACACTTTTAGAAAGAAAAAGCAAACTATGAACTATAAATTTAAAACTAAGCCGTATGGCCATCAATTAGATGCATTAGAAGCATCATGGAATAAAGAAGTATTTGCGTACTTTATGGAAATGGGTACAGGTAAATCTAAAGTATTATTAGATAATGCAGCTATGCTTTATGATAAAGGCGAAATAAATGCGTTACTTTTAATCGCACCTAAAGGTGTTTATAAAAATTGGTATGATTCTGAAATACCTACACACTTGCCTGATCATGTAGATAAAAAAGTTGTTCTTTGGAAAACATCTGACAAAACAATTAAACAGAAAAAAATATTAAATACATTGTTTGAATCAGGTTCTGATCTTCGTATTTTAATAATGAATGTAGAATCATTTAGTTCTGGTGATGGAGCTGATTTTGCATATAAATTTTTATTGGCACATCCTAAATCTATGGTTGCAATAGATGAAGCAACTACAATAAAAACTCCTACAACAAATAGAACTAAAAGCATTTTAAAACTAAGAGACTTATGTAAGTACAGAAGAATACTTACAGGTTCTCCTGTAACTAAATCGCCATTAGATTTATATTCACAATGTTTATTTTTAGATCCATGGTTATTAGGTCATCAATCTTATTACACATTTAAATCAAGATATGCTGTTACTAAAAAAATATTAGTCAATGGTAGAAATATAGAAATAATTGTTGGTTATAGAAACATACCTGAGCTATCAGATAAAGTTGCAAGTTTTTCAAAAAGAATATTAAAAGAAGATTGTTTAGATTTGCCTGCAAAAACTTATGTCAAGCATTATGTTGAACTTACAGACGAGCAAAGAAAATTATACAAACAAATGAAACAACAGGCAATAGCTTTTTTAAATGGTAAAATGCAGTCTTCGGCCACAGTTATGACACAATTAATGAGACTACATCAAATTACTTGTGGACATTTTACTGCCGACGATCAAACTATACAAAACTTACCTTCTTCTCGTTTATCTGAATTGATGAACATACTAGAAAACATAGAAGGTAAAAGTATTATCTGGTCTCATTATACACATGACGTAAAAAGAATTATAGAAGAAATTAAAAAAGTGTATGGAGATGATTCTGTTGTAGATTATTTTGGTGAAACAGATACTGACTCTAGATCAAAAAATATAAAAAAGTTTCAAAACGATGACAAGTGTAGATTCTTTGTTGGTACCACTCATACAGGTGGGTATGGTATTACTTTAACTGCAGGAAGTAATATGATTTACTATTCTAATGGATATGATTTAGAGAAGAGACAACAATCAGAAGCTCGTATTGATCGTATAGGTCAAACTAAAAAAATGACTTATATAGATATAATGGCTCAAGATACTATCGATGAACACATTGTGAAAGCTTTACGTAGTAAAGTTAATATTGCAAATGCTGTTATGAAAGAAGATTTTAGAGAGTGGATTTAATTTAAAAACAAATTAAATAATCCCGTTAAGGTCAAGATTGTAGTAAAGGCACCACCGATAATCCAATACAAAAGTCTATCAGTTTTCTTTTCTATACCTTCAACTTTGTCGTTAAGTTTTTCAATGTCTCTATGTAAATGATTCACGTCTTTTTTTAGCCCCTCTACATGTCCATATAAAGCCATTAAATGTTCTCCCGTATCTTCTGGTGTCTTCCCGTTTGGCATTAGAATTCAACCCCCGCTGAATAAAAAACCCAATAGTTTGAAACTATCTGACCGCCCAAATAATTCATTATACTAATCCCCTTTGTCTTAAACGAATTTGTTTTTCTTCTTCAGATAATAAAGCATTCTCTATTGCAGTCAATCCTTGATTAATGAGGCCTGGTGCCTGAACCGCTGCTGTTTGTACCACGTTTGCATCTGGCATTGGTTGTAATGGTAAAGGAGCTTGTGCAACTGGTTCTGATTCATTAATTAAATAGTCTCCTATATCTATATCAAACTCATCAGATAAATCTAAGTATCTAAGATCTTGTCTTATTTCATTTATAATATCTCTTACTTCTTCAAAAGGATTATCTACATCAATTCTTGATTCGATGTCTCTAAACTCTTGTTGTATCTTTTGTGATGGAAAGTATGGATCAAACTTTTCGTTTAGTATATCGTTGTAGTCTCTACCTAGTCCTCTATCTCTAAATTCTTTTCTAACATCTGACATATCTGCTTCTAGCTCTTCTGCTGCAAGAACATCTTTTAACATGTCTTGTTCTGCTTCAAATTTTGCTTTGTTAGCAGCAATATATCTTCTTATGATTTCATTTGGATCTACTGGTCCACCTTTTAAAACACCAAATTCACCACCTGTAAATAGTGTTCTAGCTTTTCTTTGTCTTGCCCTATATTCATTTAGTTTAAAACCAAGAGACTTAATAGGATCTAACTTAACAGCTCTGTAACCTGCAAACCCTAGTAATTCATCTGGTAATTCAAAAAACTCTCCACGCTCTGATGGTTTATCTGTTGCAGCTTGATAGATTCTTTGAAACTGTGGATATGAAAATGGTAACATAGCATTAGCTAAGTGACCTGATATTATTCTAACTTTGTCTCCTGTTGGAGTATCTTCATCGTATAGTTGTCTACCTTCTCTAGTTCTACCATTTCTACCTAAGATAGGCATCAAATCTACCATTGCTTCTGTGTAAATAGATTCATCTATAAATGGTGATGCAAGTTGACCGGCAGCTTCACTGATACCTTGTAAGAAACCTTTCATTAAAACTTCTTCATCAGTAATTCCTTGTTGAACATTATTTAATAAAGTTTGAAATGGTCTACTAACAGTGTCGTATGCATTACCATGACTGAAATCTATGTATTTTAATTCACCTGTATCTTCATCTCTTATTGGAAGTATGGTAGAGTTTTTAGACCACTCAGGTAAGTATCTCCTCATCGCTTCTAATTGTTCGTCAGTTACATCGTAGATTGCTTTAAATCCTTCTGTTAATCCTATTGGTGCAGCTGCTGTAACTGTAGTCATACCGATTAATCTTTTTATTCCAATGTTTCTTAATGCTGGATCTTTTATTTCTCTGATTGCTCTTTGTGCAATATTAGTTGTAGTTCTTAATATTTCAGATGGGAAAGACATGAAGTTACCTAATGGTAATCGTCTAAGTGCTCTTACAAAATCAGAAACGTATGCATAGTTAGGTACAGTATTTCTTACAATGTCTGCTGCTTCTTCTTTTAATTGTCTTTCAGTAAATTCTCTACCTGCTTTTGTATATGCATTTCTAAGTCTACCTAATTCAACTGCATAGTTTGCAATCTTAAATAAATCATCTTCAGCTGTATATAAATCTTCAGCAAACTTCATTCCTTTTTTAGCTCCTCTTTTAGTAGCACCAAAAAGTTTTGTCATCATACCTTGTAAAGGTTTTTCTATATTTAAATTATCTCCAAATCTAATATCTCTTAATAGATTTTTAAGATCTCCTATTTGTACTTGTGAGTTTACAACACCAAGTTCTAATAATTCTCTATATGCTTGATTTGCTTCTTCAGTTCTTGTACCCACCTGTAGTTTTGGAAATGCATCTTTAAATGCTTTAGCTACAACTGCAGGGTTTTCAAAAAATATACCATTAGCTGCTGAGAATCCTGTTGCAGAAAATAAGTTTCTAAAGTGAGTTACTGGTGCAAGAATTGTTTTTGCTACCTGTGATGCTGCTTTTGGAAATAATAATAAGTTTCTGTATCCCCACGTAATTCCTTTTTCGATACCAGTTGCATCTGGTCTTGGCTCAAATAAAAATCTTAATGATTTCTGTGAATCTCCTAATGCTTGTGCAATATCTTTACTTGTAAATTTACCTACTAATGGATTAACTGCATACTCATCTCTAAAAAATGGTGCTACGTAGTCATCTAGTTTTACAATATCTTGATAAGGTAAAGCTCTTTCCGCTGAAGCAACACTATCAAAGAAAAAACCTCTTTCACCTGCAGGTGTTTCTGGTGTTACTTTTCTTTTTATAGCTAAATCATCGTTTGCTAATTTATCAAACAACTGATTCTTTCTAGCTACAGCTGATAATCTTTGTATACCATTATATACAGAGAATCTTGGATCTTCTATCTTACCAAATAAATCTCTAAATACTTTACTACCTTGACCCACAACTTTAGATATTTCTTTACCATTAATATCTTTTGTAACTACTTGTTTAAAAAATTTTTTATTTTTATCTGCGTTACCTAATGGTGTAAGATCTGTGTATTTAAAGTATGGTAACTTACCTGGTGCTTTCATTTCTAATGCGGACTTAACTACGTCATCTACCATTTGCTCTGCTTCAAACGCAGTAATAGGATTGTTCTTTTTAGCTGCGTATCTTACAAACAATTCTTTTGCACTTTGTACAGCTTCATCTGTAGGTGTATATGATTTAAAAGGTAAAATAGATTTATCTTCAAAGATAGCGTACGTATTACCTAAATAATCTTTTACTCTATCTCCCATCAAACCTTTTAATGTTTGCACATCTTTAGGTGCATTTGATGATGCATTAATTAAATCAGCAAATGTTTCACGTGCTCCATTTATAGCACCAAACATTTGATTTACTTCTCCAGATTTTAAACCTTTCTTTGTAAGTATTTCAGTTAATTCATCACTAACAGCACTTGGTATAGGTTTATCTATTTGACCAGAAAACATTGCATCATTTATTTGTCTTAAAACTTTTACTTTTTCTTGGTTTGCAGATTTATCAAAAAATGTTTTTACTGTAGGAAACATGCTGTCTACACTTGTATCTATTTGTTTTACAAGTTCTGTAGCTCTGTTTAAATCAGCCATCTCTAAACCTTTTTGTAACATTTTATCTTCAAAGATTTGTTGTGGCTTTGCACCTCTAGCTCTTAATGCAGAAAAAACTTTATTAAAATGTCTATCTAGTTTTGAATTACTAAATTCAATATTCTTTCCTCTTGTAGCTGCAGCTTTGATTGCTTTACCAGCTCCATATACAAATGGTGTAACTAATATAGATTCACTACCAAACTTTAATCTGTTGAATAATTTTCTAGACGCATCTGCACTATCTGAACTTGTCTCTTCTTCTCTATCTAATTGTGTAGGTCCGCCAAACAAATCACCAAACGTACCTATTCTCTCTACGTCAGCTACAAATGCTTCTCCAGCTGCACCGCCAGTTACACCTGCTGCAAATCTTTTTACTTTTGCTTTTCTATTTAAATCAGATGCTTTACCTGCGGCTTTTATTAAGTTTGGGTTTTTAAAATTAACATAGTTGTTTGCTTTCTTTGCTTTTAATGCTTTGTCAGCTAACTTAGTTGCCGTTTTAAATCCAATAGCACCTGGAATACCAACTTGTACTAATGCTTCTGTAATTCTACCTGCAGCTTTTTCTGCTGCTATATCTTCAAATGGATTTATATCATCAAAAAATTGTTCTACTTGTGCTGCACTGTTTGTATCTAAACCTAAATCTATAAGTTCTGCACCAAGAGATACTATACCTTCTGGAACTTTTATAAGACCTGATGCAATACCTGCAAGGCCAGCTTCGAATTGACTTATCTCTGAATCTTTTTCTGCATCTGAGAGATCAAGATAGCCTTCTGGTGTAAGTTCAGCCATTCAACCTCCTATTGTATTGGTTTTAACCCTGTGCCGTCAAAAAAATAAGGTTGTTGTGTTGCTACGTCAAAGTAGACTTTGTTAGGTGTTAATTTTTTAAGTTTAACTTCTTTTTTAGTATTTATATATGGTTTTAAAATATCAACTGAATAACCTTTTTCTTGTAATTCTGGTAACATCTCCAAAACAAAAGTTGCTTTTGCTGTACCTACCATATCTTCACCAGGAAAATTAGTTTTAGCATAATCAGCTATTCTATCTGCCATTGAAGATCTAAGTAAATCACCAGAACTTAACGTAAAATATTCAAACGCTTGTTTTCTACCTTCTTCTGTATCAGGAAACTGTCCTAAACTAATTGCTTGATCTGCTAATTTTTGCACAGCTGTTTTATCTCCACCAGCTGCGTTTTTTAAAAGTTGTAATTTTTCTTTACCTCTTTGTTCTAAACCTAATATATCTTTTTCAAACTCTTGTTTTTCACCTAATAACTCTCTTTGAAACTCTTGACCTTCTTTTATTCTTCGTTCTTCTCTCTCTAAAGCTTCTTTTTCTTTTCTTTCAGAGATGTCCATTTTTAAACCTGCAAGTTCTAATTCTTGGTCAAGATCTTTTTGCCTTTGTATATTTTGAAATAGTTGACCAGTAGGCTGTTCAAATGCTGCAGCTAAATTAGCTAATGTACCACCTCTACCTGCTGTAGACATACCACGTAATCCACCTTGTATAAGAAGTTGTGCAACAGGGTCAACAGCTTGTTCTCTATACTTATTTATGATTTCTTCGTATCGTTCCCTATCAGACGGTGTACCGTCTTGATAGTTTGTTCTCATCCCAGAAGTGATGCCACCGCCGACTTCACCACCTTTTCTGAACATAGGTCTTTTAAGTATTCTGCTCATATTAACTTAATGCTTTGTAAATACCAGCCAATGTAGCACCTGCACTTAATCCAGTTTGCAGCGGGCTAGGTGTAGGCATTGTACTAGTTATAGTTTGACCTGGGTATCCAGATATTAAACCCATGATGCCTGAACCATATTGCTGTGCGATATTTAATGGTTGATAATATTGTGCTGATGCTAATTGTTTTTGTGCATCTAAAATGTTTTGCGCTGCACTTTGTTGCATACCACCTAGTGTTGTTAAACCTGCAATCTCTTGACCAGCTAATGCTGGAGCAGTTTTAGCTAAATTCATTTGTTGACCAAATGCTTGACCTGCTAATTGTTGCGCTTGTGTAAATCCTTGTTGTAATAAATTTGCTTGTAACGCAGCTCTGTTTCTAGCTGATTCTCCTCCATATACTGCTCTTTGTACACCTTCTCTACCACCACCAAATGCACCAGCAGATATAGCAGATGCTGCTAAACCAGGTACACCTTTCTGTGCTTGTACATCAAATTCTGCTAAGGTTGTATCAATTACATCTTTTTGATACGGAGACATGAAAGCTTTATACGCATCTGGTCCAGTTAAACCAGCAGCAGCATCTAGAAAAGGTTGATAAGAACCTAAACCACCTGCTTTAGAAATAGCTTGTTTTTGTAAATCAGATAAACCTGCAACAAAATCAGGTCCCATAATTTCAGAAAGGTCTTTGTCTTTTAATCCACCTATTGCATCTTTTAGTTCATCTAAATAAAGCTTCGATTCTGCTTCTATAAATGTAGCTGGATCTATTATTTTGGTTGATGTTTCAGCCATTAAACTCTTCCTCCGTTTTCAAGTTTCTTCATCATAGCGTACATACGTTCTGCACCCTTATTGACGTCACCATTACCCATGCCTCTTACAGCATCAGCGGTAAATACAAATTCGTTATTTGATAACATTGCAGGAATGTCATCTGCCTTCTCTTTTACACCAACTGGAGGAATAAATCCACCTGTTTCTCTAAGGTCTAATTCTGTTACTCCTGCAGGGTTTTCGTTCAATGGTAGACCCATGATGCCTGATGCCTGCATCGCGTTATCTTCCGCACTGCCCATAGCATAACCTATTCTACCACCATCTGCTCT
>Ga0213858_10000918_pt1 | contig 13857 bp, 10 predicted proteins | sample PICome_FD_160122 | JGI IMG/M metagenome (GOLD analysis project Ga0213858, IMG submission 160122) | Coastal seawater microbial communities near Pivers Island, North Carolina, United States - PICO245 | ecosystem: Environmental > Aquatic > Marine > Coastal | place: USA: North Carolina | collected... | reverse complement strand
GCTGTTTAGCCTAAACGTTAGAGGATAGTTGGCCGTCTCTTTTTCTTTTTCCGCATACCCGGAATCAAATAAAGGGTCTATAGAGTAGAACACTATAAACCTGCTAAACCTAGAGAAGAAGGCGCTACTTCCCGTAGCTGATTCTAAGCCGCGTATCTCGCTAGAGTCCCTGTCTAAAAAAGAGTAGTCACGGTTAACCTGTAAGTACTCAGAAGCGCTATCAGGTGTGTAGTATATCCTTGCACAATTTAAGAGTATAAAATCTTCTTCGCGCAAGCCATATACTACTAAAGAAGTACCAGCATCAGTAGTTGCTGGTAAATGTAGTCTGTGTATCTCGTATAGCGGTAAATGATGCCAAGTCTTATACTTGTACAGAGGAGTAGAGTTTAGTGTAGCTGATGATAGCTTTTCAATAGGCGCTTGATATGCCTCTGATAGATACTCCCCAACATACCCGTATACAGTTTTCAATACGTTGGCATCTGCAAATCTATCCGACCATATACTGGGTATTGCCTTTAACAGTATATTTGGATCAAACATTTACTACCTCTACGTTAAGGTCGTCAGAGGTTATGTAATAGCTAAGAGTTCGGTTTGACACCTGCAACGGCGCCAACACACTCTCATAACTAACACTATTTGGGCTAAGCTGCTTAGTTGCGTCTTCTACCTCTAGCGTGTCTGTTGTTTGGTAACCTATAAGTCTTCCATCAGGGAGATATACTACATAACGGGCAGGGCTACCTAAGCTGAAGAACGCCGCTATACCCCCATATACCAGCGATAGCCTATTTAGTAAGGCGCTTACTGTTAGGGGATAGTCTTGGTTCCAGGTATTTATAAAGCTAACCGCAGTGTTCTTTATACGAGTTACATTCACACTACTTACACTAGCATTTGAGGGAATAGATACCTTCAAACTAGGTAGCATAACTTGGGTTAGATTAGCGCTAATCGCAATAGTACTAGCCGCTACCGGTCTGTAAACATCTGAATCAACAAGACCCTGGATCACAGGCAAGTTATTGTCTACCCAACACCTAACTGTAGTTAATGCCTGACTTCCTGCTGAGGTTGACAGTAAAAATTTACCTGCGCTGCTGCTGCCATTTAAGTACTGCTCTTCACTGTCTGTAAGCCCAATACTTACCGTGTTATCAGGTAAAGAAGAGCCTTCTTCTATGAGCTCATAAGATATACTGGTTGCGCCAGTTGGAGTATCAAATACCTTTGTATACCTGTGCTGCCCAAAGTCACTAACTATGGGTACGTCTAACGAGCCGCTAAACACAGCGCTAAGACCCAAGATAGGGAGGCCGCCAAGTAAATTAGTGGCTCTATCAATAGGCACAGCTTTCTCTGTTAAGTCTGAAGCTACTAATACGTTCGACATACCTAGCGAGTGAAACTTACTGGCCGTTAAGGTGCTGGGCAATAAATCTCGAGCCATCTCGGGGTCCTGAGCCCCTATAGCTAATACTCTTTTTATATTGGGAATAGCTTGGTCAAGAATAGTAGCTTGTATGCCTGATCTCGTAGAAAATGTCCTAAGAGTCTGAGCATACTCTATCTTACTTACTAAGCTTCTATTGCCAAACTCAGATATAGACGCCCCCACAAAGGGAGTGGCATTAGCTATCCCTACTAAGTCTACCAGAGGTACTGACGAGTTAAATGTCCCCGGTACTATAACAACATCATCCGCTACACTAACAGACTCCATTAGCAGTGTATGTTGATAAACTGTACTGTCACCCTCAGTGACTTCTACATAATCTGATGCCGTTAATAACAAGTCATTAGCAGTGTCGAATAGCTTAACAGTTACAAAGTTCTCTGCCCTAGAAAGTAGCAGTGAGGCGGGTATAGTTCTATCTATATCAGTAGAAAAAGTAAAAGTTACCATGCCCCTTTTAGGGGGCGCCTCTGTACTGCTTACTAAAAAGTTGCTAGCTATGTCCTGTAGCAAGATATAGGACTCTGCGCTACCCGATGAAATAAGGTCTCCTAAGTACAAGCGCTCCTTTATAGAGTCAGTGTCCGATTTAATAGCCGCAGCTAAGTAACCTAAAGACGTTATCAAAAGGTCATTAAGGGACGAGCCTCTCTCTACATTTATATCGGGATACTTATCACGTATAAGCGCCCTTAGGCTTGCCTCTACTTCAAGTACGTCAGCTACTTTTATTTTTTGAGGATTAAACATAATTACGCCTGTAAGTCAAACCTTCCGGCTAAGCCTTCAACAGTCTTAACGCCTATACTTATTCGTAGAATGCCGTTAGCTAATAGTACTAAGTTAAGCAGCTCTATACTACCTAGCTGAGCACTAACTGGTACGTTAGCGTCTATGTCTTGTTTTTTACATTGAGTTTCAGCGTCCAGCAGTACCATTACGATATCTTCGTTTATAGTCGCGGGGTTATACCCATACTTAAGTAAAGATATTAATATCGTACCGTCATTCACCCGTGTGGGAACAGAACCCTTCTCAGTTAGAATAACCTTGAGAGCCCTCTGCATACAGTTGTTAACAGAGTTATCGGATACTGACAGTATGTTACCAGAAGTATCAATACCTAGTGACACTTCATTGGAAATATAAGCACTATACTCCTCGGCAAGTTGCTCGCTACTAACTGGCAATGGTACTGGAAATAGTGCTATGTCAGACATTCTATACTCCCATAGTTTTTTGTTTAAAGTGTAGAGCGCCCTTATGTCCCTCAAGGTTGACATACATGTCCGTATAGTCGGCCTGAACTACTGGAACTATCCTATCTAGGTACTTAGACATAGACCTAACTGCCTTAACGCACTTGTAGTACTCTCCAAGCATTGTGTATCCTGAATCTTCTTCCCTATCCTGGTTAAAAGCTCTGGCGGCTAACTCATCTCTATATACAGCTAGAGCTGTTAGCACATTGCTAAGAGACTCTAGGGGCAGCTTATATAGATTACCAAACTCTGTAGAAGCTATAGCGCCAGTAACTACTTTTAATTCTAATAGATGACTTAGGTCCTCTAGTATCTCCGAATCAGAGATAGTAGTTACGTAAGAGCCTAGCTCTTTAGAGTCTACTTTAGCGCCGTCACAACTCATTTAAACCCTCTAGCTTTCTGAACCATTTTACGTATCCGCCGCTTGCTATGACTTATTTGCCCTTGAGTCATACCTGTTTTTCTAATAAGTTCTTGAGCGCTTAGTATTCTCTTGCCCCCATACCCGGTAGTATGCTCGAAAACAGCCTTGTCCTGATCTACTAAATCATTGTAAACAAAGTCTAAAAAAACCTTATCGGCATCGAATCTATCAAACCCAGGAGGAACAGGCTGTGAGGTGCTATACCCGGTCCTTAACTGGCCTTCGTATCGCTCTACTTCTCTAGGGCTCCAAGCTAAATCTTCACTTAGCTCTAAGCTTGTTGGTTCTCGCCCTAGCTCTTCTTCTAAATTCTGCCTTGAAGATAAGAACGTGTTTAGCTTTAGTACCTGATGTTCGGGCATCCTAGCAGGGTTTGTGTGAGTATACACTATTCTACTTAAGCCCTTAAGGTTGTTCGTTAGGTGAGTATTTAATTTAGCTTTGGCGGGGTCAAATGTCTTAAAGGCTGCTAAACTAATCTTCTTAGCTTCTAGGTTAAGGACAGGTCTTGCTACAGGCCCTGACGCCCATCTACTAACTTCCTTGTGTATAACTGGCTCCATGCGATTAAATAGAAGCCCTAAGTCTTCTCTGGATCCCGACTGTTGCCATTTTGACCAGGCGTCTATATCATCTTGCTTATTATACATAACCATTATAGCTTACCTCTGGACTTAATTATATCAGAATACAGTAAAAGTACTTCTTGGGAGTCCTCTGCTAAATCGGGCAAGTCTTGCACTTTAGCCGTATCTCCCTCTACTAACGACGTAAATAACCTCTTAATTATAGGCCCTCCGTCCTCTGCTGTTCTGTATTCTAGGTCAGTGCGAAGCTCTGGAGGACCTACCTCTTCCGTCTCTTGCTTAACTGACGGAGCTATCTTAGATCCGGGCTCAAATCCAGGGCCTCCAACAAACTCTCTTATCAGTGTGTAGTGCTTTGCTTGCTTAGCTGTAGAGTCTAGGTAAACAGCCTTGCCTCTAACGCCTCTACCTCTACCTCCCATGATAGAGCTAGCACCATTTATAAAGTCTGGCGCATACTTGTAGAAGTCTATGTACTCTTCAAGCGTGCAAACAGGCCGAGACACAAACCTTAAACTAACTGGTAAACTATAGAATATGTGCTCGTATTTTTTCTTAGGACGTATAAATCCTCTGAGAAGAGTCATATACGCTTGCTGTCTTTTTTCTCTAGTAGTGGTAGATCTTTGACTACCAACTAGGCTATTTAAGTCTTCTATTGTGTCTATACCGTCAGCAGAGTTACTTGACACCAGCTCTACCAGCTCTTTCCAGTTTAGTACAAAGTTAGAGCTCCCGCTGTCGTTAGCTATATCAGCCTTAATAGAGAACAGCGTATCGTTTCGCTCTAGCAAATTCGTCTCTTTTTCAGCTAAACTAGCTTCTAAGTCGTCAGTGTCCTTACCTTCCTCTTTAGCTGTAGCTATAGAATCCTTTAACTCAGTTACTTCCTGAGATATCTTATCTACCTCTGATTGCACTTTAGACTTATCTGAAAAAGCACTAGCAGCTAAATTAAAATCAGCCTCGGTGCTATTTCTATATAGTAGATTAGCGTACACATAGTTTGCAGATTCCTCTACTTGAAATAGCTCCCGGATCTCACTGAGTGGTTCAGCTGGGTGCATTCCATATCTACTACCCTGATTCAGTATTCCGGTAAGCATCTCTCTAAGCGGGCGCGCATGGCTTATACTAATCTGGGTAACCGTTTGCCCCTGAGTTAAAGAGTGGGTTATCTGATTTATAAAGCCGACCATATGGCAGTTGCTCTCAAAGCTATCGAATAATATAGTGCTAAATCCAGCGACTAAGTTAGGGTTAAAAACCGTAGTAACTGATAATGTAGTAGCTTGACTTCTTGCTACAGTGTAGTCTACCTGTGCTTGCTTAACTAGTAACGCATAGCTGGTATTGCCCTTTGACTTAGCGCTTAGCAGAGCTTCTTCTAAGTAATTTAACTGGTCTGCCGGTATAGGATCCTTTTCAAATAGCTTCTTATCCTCAGCAGTTAACTTGTTTACTACACCTAGACGGCCCGCGCTCTCTAGCTTCTTAATGTCCCTGAGTATAGGGTTTATTTGGTTAAATACTGAGTTAGGTCCTCGGTAGTACTCTTCAGGAAACACTAGCACCTCTAGGTCTGAAGATTTTGTGTTGCTAGCGTCTTGAGCGTGCCGTGTTACTTTGGCGGGGTAACCTACATGCAAGCCATGATCTGCGTATCCCTTGTTAGAAGACTTTATATCCAACTTACGTCCCTGTGAAGCCCGTTCATAATACAACCTAGTAGGCGCTACCCCGTATTGACTACTTACATTCCACTGCCTAACCATACAGGGGAAGATAGCGTTACAGGTAGGAGGTAAGCCAAAAGGTACTATAGGCATGGTTACGTGCTGAGCTATTCGATTGTCTCGGCTACCCGACTTAAACGGCTTGTCGGGCAACCCATTTTTATCTGTTCGGTATATAGGGGGAGCGACAATATCAGTTATATGGTAGTTCATAACTGTGAACAGGTTATTTAAAAAGCTGCTAGCGTTGCCGCCTTGTCCAAACTTTCTCCCCGTTTGACGAGCAATAGATCGCATGTACTTTTTGCCCAGAGAAGTCTTGAGAAGAGGAAACATTCCCGAAGGCAGCTTGGTTGCGTCACCGTCTGGATAGCCCTCTAGTACTGGACATGCTACAAAGTGCTGCTCTAACTTTGTTAAATTAAAGTACCTAGCAAAGAAACCTGTATTGGCGGGGGTTCTCTTTAGTGTATCCCTTTTGCCCACGTTATCTTCGAGCTCCTGCTTAAGTAGCTCTGTATCTATCTTCTCCAATAACTCTTTAAAAGAGTCCTCAGAAAGATGCTCTGACGAAAGCAAACTATCAAGGTCAGATTGAAGCGAAGATCTGTTCTCTTCACTTATTCTAGTAAGCTCCTCTTTTGCTATGCTTTTATAGCGAGTCATAAGCTGTTGCTGGTTTAAAGAAGCAAGTTGCCGGTCTCTGTTTAATCTTGTTATCTCTAGATTTCTAGCTAAGGAACTCTTGATATCTTTAGACTTAGCCTTACTAGCGATGTCTCTATCTAAGAACCTACCAGTGGTAGATAAGAATATATTACCTATAAGGTCAAAGGCTCTCTTGATGTAGACTTTATTTTTTAAGCCCTCAGTAAACAGTCTTCTAGGGAAGTTGCCTTTCATAGTTATCTCGTCGGGAGTTATTTTATCAGCTTTGCCTACCTTACCCTTTCCTTTACCTCCGAGAAACTCCAGGTATAAGTTATCCCACACAGATATGTTAGAGAAACTAAACATAGTTATTTCTCTAGATGTAGGGCTAGATACAAAGTTCTGACCAGCTAGAAAACCCTCAAAAAGCAAGCACCATTGTAGCTCACCATCTTCTCTAGTTGAGTCTAGATAAAATATGGCTACCTGCAGTCTATCTGTTTTACCTAGGCCCAAAACTAGTGGGTGGGCTGGTATAGTAAACTGAGCGCTGGCTCTTCCTGGCGCACTAGTCGATACCGTTACAGAGCTACAAGGTACTAGTACTCCTGCTATGTATACTTTATAATCTAACCTAGTAGCGGAATTTAGGATTGTCATGCGTATACCTCAATGCGCAAAATAAAGTTACTATGCACTCAGCTAAAAAATGCTGATCACTAGCTTTATCAATCTCATAGTCAATAGAGCTTATTACATCTGTATTTAAGCCTGCTTGAGTAATAGCGTTACGCAGTGCTATCACGTCTGCTTGCACTTCACGTAGCTTAGATACTGCTTCGGAGTCTTGTCTAGCGCTAGGCATGTAGCTAGATAAAAAGCTATCTCTAACAGGTCCTGGGCTGAGCAAAATAGACTCTACTAGAGAGCTTAGATTTAGTAAATGAGCTAGGTACTGAAGTCTTCTAAAGCAAAGAGCCCTAGCTACCTCAGCACTAGCCCTAATCCCGTTGTAAGAAAAAACTTTAAGTATTCTGGGATACACGGAGTCTAGCAACGCGGTTAACTTAGGTCCCATAGCGCGAAGTAGTGACTCCTCATCACTAGTTATTATACCCCTTATCTCTAAATCCGAGTATGTGGCTTGATGTAATATTCCTTCAGTGTAAAGCTGTTCTTCTGGATTGTATATATCTAGATTAGTAGGAATTAAGTAACTATCTACAAGGGTGCTAGCGTCAACCAATATTTGTATAGTGATGCCCTCTGGCCACCTCTGGTCTGGCTTTATAGTTAGCTGAGTACCTTCTAGTATCACCATGGGTTCAGGAAGCTCTATATCTAAAGCAGGCTGTATGTACTCTGTATTATAGCTGATACTAACGCTGTCAATACTAGTACCCACAGGTACTTGAGTAGTTATACTTGAAAACTTACTTAATGTTATTATCGCCATGTGTGCTCGCTTTTAATTATCTTACAAATATTTAGTAAGCTCGTCCGCAGCTTCCTTAGCCCTGCGCTTCTCGCGCTTTCTTGCTTCCCGCTCATCATACTCTTTTCTGGCCTGCTTTGCTTTTGGCGTTAAACCTTTGGTGAAGTCACCATCTTTAGTAGAGTACAGCTCTTCCTCAGCTGCCTGAAAGCGCTCTTCTCTAACCCCGCCATACAGACTAGGGTCGTCATGGCCACCTATATCTAAAGTGTCCACTCGGCCATCTGCAGTATTAGGCGCTACAGCGACTGTCGTATGCTTCCCTACTCTAATCTTGCCAGATTCAATAGCCTCTTTAGCTCTCTTAGCTCTTGGGGTAAGCTCACCCTTACTATCTTTTTCCTCCGCGGCTTTTTTATACTCATCTAATAGCGCTTTTCTCGCATCGTCTACAGCACGTATTATATCCTTATCTTTACGTTTTCTCTTTAATTCAGCAGCTAACTTCCTAGCTTCCTCTTGCAAAGCCTCTGATTGTTGTATGGCCTCTGTAGTAGGTGGAATAGTAGCCCCATTGGCGTCCTTCGTATTCTTAAGCTTCTCTTTAGCTTGTTTTTGTAGCTCCTTTATTTTTAGAGCTGTACCTTCTAAGGTACCAATTACAGTACAAACTGTGGCATCGTTTATATGGTCATTAGCAGTCAAGGCGCCGTTGTTAACCGTTTTTCCCGCAGTTGTTTTGTCTACAGGATAATAGCAGTCTGGGATGCGTTTTTTCTTACCTCTAGCTTTGTGAGGTCTCTTTGGAGGAATAACCAAGCCCGTACGGATAGGATCTATTAGACCATTAAAATTAGTAGGATCTAAGATAGCGTAATCAGCGTCAATTTTAGAGTCAGCAAAGTCATTATTGCTATCAGATAACTTAATGAGATAGTCTTTGTACTTACCTGATCCGCCTATCATATCTATACGACTTACAAGTATGTTGAAATTAAACATAGCGTATAGATCATTTTTGCTGTCTAGTTGCTGAGATAAACTGGTTAGCCATCCACTGACTATTCTACCATTATAGCTTACCTGTACTATACTAAAGTTACGGGCGCTTACTGAGCCCCTAAGATGCTCCTCATATAGCTGTTCAAAAGAGTCTCGCCATTGGTCTTGTTCTGTATTAAGCAGGATACCGCTAAAACTAAACTGCCGTGGGTTAGCTCCATAAAAATAGCTAGCAAAACTGTCGCCTGGTAGGGGTACTAATTCCATCTTCTCGTTATGAGACTCTTGTACTCCAGTTAGTATGAATCCTACGTAAGCTCTATCTCTAACGTCCTTATCTAATACTTTACCCGGTATAGTAGATACCAATCTTATCTTAGCCACATTGAGATTGGCGTCTTCAAGTGAAGCGTTAGATACATACTGCCTAAGAGACTCGTTACCTTTACCGGTAACTATTCCTTCCTCAATAGTTACCTCTGTACCTATACTCGTACCTATTCCTGCCTCGCTATATACACCATTGTAGCTCATGATAATTTGTCCTCTTCACCAAATCTGCCGCGCTCCGATGCAGCTGTTATAACGAGAGTGTTCTGGTCTACAGTAGCTTCAGATAATCTATATAACGACCTATCATCATATTTATAATCTTTGCTGTTTAAGTGTGCGTGCATCATCTCTAAGCACTTACTAGCTAGTAAACTTTTTCCAGTGGGTAATACGTATCTAGGTTTAGTGCTCATCTGCCATCCTCTGCTTCAGCCGTAACGGGTCCCATTATTTTAACAGACTTACCTGCAGTAATAGTGGCTATGTGCTGCATAGCTGATCTAAAGTCTTTTATACCTCCAGCTATTTCTCCCAGAACCTTGGGCAGAGCGACAGACTCTTCTTGTCCAGGCAGAGCAATCTTTTGCTTGGCAGCAGCCTCTATAATCATCTGAGTTGCATCTAGCTCTAAGCCCTGTAGCTTACTAGGATCTGCCATTGCGGCGTCAGCTCTCATAGCTTTAAACTTTTGCTCTAACTCTGCTCCTGCAGAAGACTCCATCAATCTGGTGTAGGCCTCTCGTTTTTTCTCGTCACCTTCGGCTAGAGCCATGAGGCGTTCTTGGAGTGTTCCTGAAGAGGTTAGAAGCGTAGTGTGCCCTTCTCGGTACTGCTTTATAGCCGCCCTCTTTCGCTCATCAGTCATTTTACCGGTTAACACTTCGGTAGCCTCCGCTAAGAGTTCGGCTTGTGCTGCCTTGTATTGCTCAGACCCTGGTGTACCCTTAGCTTCTCTTAAATCTTGAATTTTTGTGTCTGCATCACGTGTAATTGACTTTAGTTCTTTTTCTTGCTTGTTTCTACGTTCCAGTAACGTTGCAGCTTCTTCATTCAATCTGGTCATAAGCATGTTTTTGTGTTCTCTACTAGTACCGGCATATGACGTAGTATAGGGACGGCCTCGCGAAGTATGACTGTACTCACCACCTGTTCTAATAGCTGTCCTATGCTTTTCTAGCTCCTGTAACCGGGCTCGGGTAGATTCTAGCGCTACTTCAGTGTTAGACTTTCGTCTTTCCTGATCTTCTATTTGCTTATCTAGTCTTGCCTGAATCGCGCTATCCGTAACGGCGAGATTAGCAGCGGGTCTTACAAATTCCTTATATGCCTCCGCTTCAGGATCATCGGGGCTTATAGTGCTGACCAAATCTTTTCTAAGTTGACCACCTCCCTCACCTAAGGCTAGCTCTAACTCGCTATCTAAAGCCTTTTGGCGCTCTAGAATATCCTGCTCAACAGTCTTATTTATAGTATCGGCATTTACTAATCTAGCTATCTGATCTCTACTAATAACTCCAGTATTAGCGGCTTCTTCTAGGGTCTGCTCTACCTGCTTGTCGTCTTTGTCAGTAGTACGCACTCGAGCGCCTCTTAGAGAATCTATAACTCCCATAAGCCCCTTGGTTCTGCCCCTATATTTACCGATACTAATACCTGCCAGCCTAAGTATTCCTGCTAGGCTGTCCCTACCTGCGCCCTCGCCCTGTATTTCCTTGCGTCTATTAGTAAAGGCCATTATTACCTCCTTTACATCTCCAGCATCTATCTGCGACTCGGCCAGCGCCCTGCTTAAGCCCTTTGCATATATCTGGCCACCCTTAAAGTCTAGAGTATCTAGTTCCCCCGCTATAGGCTTAGTCATTAACTCTAGAGAACCTGCTTTAGCTGTCCTATCTAGCATCAAGTTAAAGCCTTTACTCAAGTCCCCGCCGGCAGACTTAGCATACCTGTAAGCTTCTCCTAGAGCAGCGTCTAGTACCTCATCATCAAATCCTTTAGGCGCTAGCTCTTGTTTTAGTGCGCTGTAACCCACAACAGATGAATCTACTCCGCCAAAAAAACCTGTACCGCCGCCCTTTGCAGCTTGAATACTTCGCTTTCTTATCAGATCCAATGCAGCATCGTAGGCTCTTTGGTGGTCTCTACTTCCGGCTCTAAACCCTCTGCCAGAAATTACTCTACCCATATTCTGAGCATCAAAAGCCACACGCGCTGCTTTTAGTAACCGATCTTTTCTGTGTTCAGCAGAAAAATTGTCAATACCAAAATTGATGTCTCTAAGGAAAAAGCGCTCCCCCTCTTCATAATCACGTAACCTATCTTCTAACCCTTCTCCAAAAATTTCATTTAACCCATCACTGATACCTAGCCTATCAAAAAGCATCTGCTCATTACCGCTAGCAAAATGCGATTCAATCATATCTTCTAAGTTATCATAGACCCCCGCTACCATCCTGTTTCTTGACCTGTAGTTACCTCTGAGGATACTTCTGGCAGAAGTGCGCCCTCCCGATCCTCTGATAAATACTTCATTAGCCAAATTACCTATATCTTGCCTACCATACTCGGGTATACCTAATATACGCCGCATACCTCGTTCTCTGGCGTCCTGCATTCTGAGTACCGCATCCGCCATACCCTCCCCAAAAGGAGATACCATAGCATAACCAGCATCTAGTAGTCCTGTACCCACCGCGGCTACTCCCCTACCTAAAGAAGCAAGGCCTGAAGAACTTTTTGCCATACCTGCATATTTAAGGGTCTGCTCTTGATCTGCTATCCTACGTTGACGCTCCGCTTCAGCTCTAGATGCTTGGAAGTTTTGAGCGTAACCCAAGAAACTTTCAGCTTGGGCTTGATCTCCAAAGTAAGCCTGAGCAGCTCGACGCATACTCAAACCAGGATTACGGTTACGAAGTGCTTGTATCTCTCTGCCTTGTATAACCATAATCTCTTCAGAGCTAAGCATATCGGACATCTGCTCTTTGAGCTCAGGCATCGAGTATTGTAGGCCCTCTAGTAATCTAGCCCTCTGACCCTTAGTCATGCCTCTACCGATATTCTTGGCGCGCTCTCTCATCTGCTCTGCAGTTACATCACCCCTTACGTATCTATCTAGCATATCGCGGTCAATTCGGAACTGCCCGTCCTGGCCTAACTTAACCGCACCCATAACTAAGGTGTCACTCATCCTAGCCATAGTGCTAGCTTGCCCGCTTAACAGGTGCTGAGCTACTCCCTGCTCTCCACCTAAAGCTGCTAGCTGTCTCTGACTAAACGCCCCTACTCCTGTAAGACCTTTAGCTGCAATGTTAGTGAAGAACGCCGCATTCATACCGCTAGCGGCGCCTAGTCCCGCTTGTTGGAAAGTCATGGCCCCCATGCCGCCTAGCTGAGCGGCTTGATCCATGCTCATACTAGATGCCCTAGCTGCCATAACTAAGTTCTTACCTATGTTCATTCCTCTGAACTTTGTAGTGCCTATGCCCATGTCCTGAGTTAATTTTTGTAACTGCATAGCATCAGACATGCTGATGCCTTCACCGAGCATTACTATCTCTCTAGAGGCTTTGGCTAAATCTGTTACACGCTTAGTTACCTCTCCAATGCTCTGCATGCCGTTTAGCATCCCTAGACCACTAGCTTGGCCCATTACCTTTTTAAGGTCACTTGTTTGTAGTCCAGCTCCTAGAGCAGAATGTTCCATCTGACGCGATAACGTTAGGGCGGCTTGATTTCCTATAGTGCCTGTTACCGGATCTGCTAACCCATATCCTAAGCGGCTTCCTTGAAGAGCATTTCGTATATCTTCTACGGCACCTATACGTCGGTTATAGGCTGAGGTAGCGCCCATTACAGCGGCACCTGCTAGCATGAACGGCGCTGAAGCTATACCTGCTATTATACCGCCCCCCATGCCAGCCATGGTAGCTAAACCACCTAAACCACTGGCTATGCCCATACCAGTACCTATGTGCCCAACAGTGTTGGCTAACCCAGTACCGTATTGCCTATATCCAGCGGACTGAGTTTGCAGGATATTCTGATTAAGAGGCATACCTTGGTAGTTCTGCATAGCAGTACTAGCGCTCATCATATTTTGTAGCCCGCCAAAAAAGGTAGGTACCTGATGCGCGTTTCGCCCGTTATCATGAGGCGTCATCTGAGCAGAATTATAAAAACTGCCCGCTAGTTGGGGGTATGTGCCCTGGCCTTGGTTAAGCATCTGGAATCCTATCTAGAATGGCGAGCAGTTCTTCATCAGTTCTTGGTGAAGCGTTCTCGCTAACTTTAGCTTCGGTAGCTATAAAATCATAGGACTCTGGTGCATGTAACTCCATACGGAATAGCTTATCTAAGTGATCAGCTAACTTATCTACTAGCTCCTGGTTACCAGTTACCTGTGCAGCTACGCCAAGAACTTGTGAATAGTGATAGTGCCACTGCCGCATCCTCTCACGGTGTACCATCTCCTCCATAATCCAGCTTCTAGCGCTGCCTCGCGGAGGAAGTTTTATACCCCATAGGAGCATTTGTGCGCGGGCACTACCCCAGGGCTTACTTAAAAATTTTCAATAGCTCTGGGATCACAGGCAAGCTGAACTCTACGGTCAAAGCGCTCTAAGACCTGTGTAAGTGAGAAGAAGATCTGAGCAGGAATACGAGTAATAAAGCGATAGCGCTCAGTGAACTCTTCTTCTAGCGTGTCTTGATTACCATCATTTGCTGGCGTAAAGTTAAACTTACGATCTCCGAATTGAGAGATACTTGCCGCTACATTCATACGTGCGATGAGATGCGACAGAGTACCCGAAGTCTCTGGTTTAAAATCTTGAATAGACTCAACTACTCTATCAGCGTCACTAGTGGTTCGAGTACGAAGTTTAACCACGAGGTTACCCATACGGTAAGACTCCTCGTACATGCCGTTGGTGATAACGCCATCTAAAATTTTAGCAGCCT
>Ga0213858_10000916_pt1 | contig 13867 bp, 3 predicted proteins | sample PICome_FD_160122 | JGI IMG/M metagenome (GOLD analysis project Ga0213858, IMG submission 160122) | Coastal seawater microbial communities near Pivers Island, North Carolina, United States - PICO245 | ecosystem: Environmental > Aquatic > Marine > Coastal | place: USA: North Carolina | collected... | reverse complement strand
CATGTTCGAATGGATGTCCTTCGCCAGCGTATTCAGGCTCGTTAGTAATGAAATTTTGATAGTTTATTAAATTAGTTGTTACTTCACTTTTGAACATCGGCTCAATAAAATTCTTATTTACTACAGTTGTATTGATTTCGTAGCCAGTATTAACTAATGATAAATCACTTTCTTTAGCGTCTAGCTCGTGTTCCGCTACAAGCATAACAAAAAAAGCTCCGCCAGTTTCTAAATCTGCAAGAGATACAGATAAATTAAGTTCGTTACCAATAAAATCGCTTCCATCAACTTGGGTCCATGCGGTGCCATGACTAGCTAAGTTTCCGCCCCTGACCCCAGGGTAAATAACTCTGGCTTCTTTTCTTCCTCTCCACGTATTGTTTCTAAAGTGATGCTCCAAGACATCATGATCATCAGCTACATCTGCCGCACTATCCCATAGATCTACAAGTCCGTTTGTCTTAAAATCTCCATGAATTGACCATCTTCCGTTTACATTATAATCAGCATCAATATCTGGCCAAAAATAATTATCCGCTCGCCAAAATCTAGACCAAAACCATCTTTGTATTCCGTTTCCTGTATACAAATCAGGATCATAAGTAGTAGCCACCGCATCACCACCACCAGGATGACGATAATCAAGAGATTGGTTGCCACTAGCATCATTAAGATCTGTTCTATAAGATATACCCAAGTTATCACTAAACGCAGTGCTTTCATTTCCAGAAAACATTCCCCAAAAATATGGAGTTGAAATCATCCCATAACCTAGATCCTTAAAGATATATAGTCCATATCTAACTTTACCTGCTTCCGAAAATGATCCGCTAGACTTGGTTATTTTAGCAGAAAAAATAACATCACTTTTTTGATCTAAAGTGAACCGCCATACATCCAAACCATCATGAGTAACCCCTGCAAAATCACTTTTTCTGTCCAAAGAAGAAAATGCTAAAGCTTCTTTCCATGCTCCGCCAGGATTATGGGCCAGATCGCCGCGAGCAATCATATTTTTTTCAAATTCGTTGACAAAATCTACATCACCAGGCCATACATTCCAATCAAGAGAAGCGGCCTTTATATTTGGATACGCTTCGCTTGAACCTGGCATGGTCGCGCTTTCTCCGCCATCTCTAGCCACGCTCATAAATCTATCGGTCCAATGAACTGGAAGCCATCTTCTTGGGGGATCAAAGCTATTGTCTTGAATATCTCCATCTCCTGGCTCTGTAAATCTTCTGATGGGGCGAGTGGTATTATTACCATCTGATATTTGGTAAAACAATGGATAAGCATTTCCATTATAACCATAATCATTAAGGCTATTATCATAATAATTAAATACATCTCCAACCAAATCTGTCTCTTCAGAACCTTCAGTTTTATCAATCAATGGGGGGTATATCGTGAAATAATAAGGTGATTGAGTATTCCCCACAGGATTGTTTGGGGAAGCCCATAATACCCGCGTCGAATCAATTCGGTCATTATTTTCTGCATTAATAATAGTAATGTCAGAATCACTTCCATCTTGGTTCTTCCAATCTCCAGTTCCTATCCACCATTCTCCTACGTCTGCTGGGGTCTTTAAACTTGATTTAGTGGCTTTGGTATATCCCGTTCCATCAGGAGCGTTGGGATCAGCCCCATGAACTTGCATGCCAATTAAAAGCTGGACTCTATATTCATTTCCGCTTGTATCTTGTTCCCATAAATCAGAATACTGCATTCTCCATAATTTGAGGTTTGCATCCCAATAAACAAGTATCTTACCGAGTTCTGTATTATGCGTGCTTTCATAGATATAATATTCCGGAGCTAGCGGCGAGTCGCCTTGCTGATTAACATTGTTTGCATGATAAAACCATTTTGAATCCGCTAATCCAAAACTTTCTGGAAGGTCATTATTAAATGGAAGAGACGGAAGATAAACGCCATTCACTTCTTCCCGCTCACAACCTTCCATAATAAAACCTCCTTTAAATCGACCCATGAAAATGCTATGACTTCCATTTGTTAAACGAGGGGCGGTATTACCATAGTGATTAAAAATTGCCATCATTTTTTCTGTTTGTTCTGGAATGGGAGATTGATTCGGGTAATCAGCAAAAAAACCATCTCGATGCTCTGCATACTCTGCGGAGTTTAGTGCCTGCCTAGCCCACTCATAAGCGGTAATATTATATGTTTTCCAGCCATTAAGACCGCCAGTATCCGCTTCTCTTCCAAAAAACATTCTATAAAGAGCTCGTATAAGCAAATCATTGTTTTTTATAGAATCCCACCAGGTGAACCACTTGGTATCGGAAGATGTTTCATAAAGAATATATTTTTCGGTCCAGGATACGTTGCGGCCATTATCATTTTGAGCCCTCCCGTGAGATACATTAGCAGTTCTTGAGCGCACGACTAATTCGTTAGTTAGAACGTCTTTAAAATCATATTCACTAGAATCTTTTCCAAAGAAAATATCTTTATTTTCATAAAATTGTGGGTAAAAATGAGTGAGTTGATGTTCAGCAACATTGCCTGGAATAGAGGCTATCATTCCCCAATCTTCGTTTGCTGCGACAGGGAACGCCGCATCAGAGCTAAGTTCCAAAGAGCCGAAAGAATCATAATCAGGAATTGTGATAGTGCCATATACAGAAAATTCTCCACCAGCAGCTAAAGTTGGATCCATGGGAACATCAAAACCTTGTGTTTTAAAAGCAGGACAAGCGCATTCGGACCCTAGTGCCATGACAGAACCATTATTATTAATATAAAATGTTGAATATTTGTTGGTCGCTGCCCAAGTAACATCTTCGTCTACCAATTTAGTGGCGTATGGAACATAAGTTCTCGCAGGAATCACTTGTTTATTATTGCCACTGAGCCCGTCTACATAACGTTCGCCGCCAGGTTTTTGACTGTAACCCAAACTAGTCACAATAGAATCAGAATTTTCAAATTTAGAAAATCTAGGATAATTCCCCCATGTTATATTTTTTTTAGATTTTAACTTATATAATCCCATTATCCAATGCTGTCTTCCATTTATATTTTTTGCATATTCTCCGGAGGCCCAATCCAAAAGTATATGATCGGGATTACCTAAAACAGGATTCCAAAAAGGTTTCCCATCAATATATAGTTCCTTTCCAGGGGTATGATTATCCCATCCAGCACCATCTTCCTCACTAGTATCGTTTGGATAAATATACAAATTATTATAAAATGATCGCGTTGGTTCCGCTGCAGGAGCAGCTTGAGTGGCTCCGACTTCCAAATTCCAGTCTTTATAAGGTAGTGCGCCGCCGTCCCCGGCAACTGGTATTGGTAATCCAGCTTTAAAACCCGACCACCATTGAGTGGTTAACATTACTTCGTTAATAGGATATCGATCGTTAAGAGCTGCGTGACTTAAAAGAATTCCATTCCATCCAAGTATAGGTTGAACTCCTCCTTGTGTATAATCTATTGTCCCGTGAAATATTACTCCAGAATCTTCTTTCCATTCGACTTGGGCGATATGTTCATTGAATGATTGCTCAAATATACTATTCTCCCAACCCAGCTTCATTTTCTCAAAGACAGAGACTTCCATATAGGCATCAAGATCTCCAATATACATTACGCCCCACGTATCGTTAGCATTACTTTTACCAAGATTATAAGCATGAACTCCTCCAGACTGCCAAAAATCTGTAGAGGTATAATGCGGGAGGTATTGAACTGTGCCCTCTATAGCTCCATGATCTGAGATCCACTTTCCTTGATATTGATCAGTAAAAACCCAGTCTTTCTTTAAATAATTAATTCCATCTTTTGCGCCACCCCAAATATCTGCATTAGTAGCTTTATATGCAATCGCCTCCCATTCAGAATTAATAGATTGATAAAAGCCTCTCTTCATGAAGTAAGACCAGGCCATTAAATTTTCATCTTGATCTGGGCCAAATTGAACTGCGTTATCTCCAATATAATTGTGTGGTTTGGTTAAGCCTCCTGATCGTTGACGTTGTAATTCTAGATAATAATTAGAATCAAAATGTAGAAAAACCTCCATTAAATCCTGAAGCGACTCGCTTTTCTTTTCGTGCTCCGTTAATCCATTCGCTCTTTGACCAACCCCATGACTATCAGATGGATCTCCGCATAGACCTAGTGAATATCCTTGGTTGTGACCAACTCCATATAGTTTTCCGCCGCAAATAAAAACTGTGTTGCCGCCTTCAGATTGAACCATTGAAACCTGATTATTATCATTTATTTCTTGGCTAGTACTACCATTTTGATAAATTGGAACCCTTTGCGATTCATTTTGAATGCTTTCGAAAGGCCAAAGTTTATTATATGATCTTGACTCAGAGCCTTCTTGATCTATATCCCCCACAGCATCTTCAAACTCGTCAAAATTGATTAATCCAATAAAGCCAAATTCACTACTGTCCAAACCTGAAGCATAAAGTTTTCCATCTTTTATCATAAATTTATTTTGATAAAACATAGATGGAGTCGAAGAAACAAAAGTTTGAGACGTTGAATCGTTTAGTGGTGTCGCTGGAGTGAAATCTCTTTCGACTACGGTTGTTGGAGTTTGATTTACAACCCTCACGTTAATTTCAAGAATTCCCGTTAAGGCCAAACCCTCTCCAGTAGAATTCATTGACCAAGCAGAAAGTGTTTGCGGGTGAGCGTCTGTAAGGTCAGGATTGTTTTGCACAGCGTTTAAAAATTGTCTCTCATCGATGCCCGATTCGTTGCCGAATACAGAAATAATGATTTTTTTAGAGCTCTCCTCAAACGCGTTACCGTTTTGATAATCAAAGTCTATGTAAACTGTATCCGACTGAGTGAAGGTTTTAGATAAATTATCGCTTGGTCTAATTAAAATTTCATCGTCTCCATGCAAGGATGTTAAAATATTTATTCTTTGTGGGTCATGGCCAGGACTACCTGGTGAAACGTTTTTTTCGCATACAAAAAAAGCGTGCCTACCTCCATAAGTCGGAGTCGGGTTTGCAGTGCCGACGTAAGTAAATACCTCTGAAAACTGAGTTTCAGTTTGAGCAAAACCTTCGCTTGTGCATTTGTATTCGCCTCCGTTTCGTTCGATTCGCTCATCTAGTTTATATCTTTTGTTTTTTGACCAAGAGGGTAGCAGCATAACTCCGTTGCCATTAGTCGGCCCATATAAGGATATATTGTTTTGAGCAAGGGGCTTAGGATTTCCAGATTCATCTAAATCTAAAACCAGAGTATCTTCGTAGATATATATATAATCTCCTTCTGAATAATAGTTTTTAGAATGATACGGCTGAACCATACTCCAGGAGGATGATTCGCTAGCGGGGTTAATCCCCGAATTGATTTCTTCAGCTATGTAAAATTTTCCTAAATGATCAACAATATCTCCTGTAGCGTAGACTTCAGCTGGAGACCAGTCAACATCTACTATCTCATTTTCAGTTAACTGTCCTAAGGGTCCATTAATCGACCTCCAACGAGGAGAAGCGCTTAGCAAATTATTTTCGACACTACCACTACTTCCATATTGATCCCATAATGTAGAACCTGACGCGCCCTTCCAAAACCTGCTTAAAAGAGTGTCCTTTATCGATTGCTCTTCATAAGATTGATCTATAGAGTCAAACAGATCGGATTGATCGTTTCCACCAGCATTCAAATCGCCGGCAAATAAAAGTTTGGGCAAGTTTGTATCAGTAATAAAAGTTGACGCGGAAAATTCAGCATTATATGTTGAGCCCCAAAAGTAATCATCCGGATTCTCAGGAGAAGATTTAAAACCTTGTCCAGGTTGATAAAAAATTGTTCCTTCTGGAGCTCGTTCTGTTGTAGAGTTTGTAACAGGATTGACAAATGACTTATGTAGCCATCGACTTGGGTGCCCCATGTTTGGCTCAATGTCCTGCTCAGGATTATAAAACGAAGCATACCTCCCATATTCGTAGAGATCCCCCTCAAAGCTTACGACATCGTAAGCTTCATATCCATGCTCGTCTGGGTTCCAATCCCCTTTATAGCTATCTCCTAATTCTAATATTGATGGAGGTAGCCCTGCTTTAAGTTCATCCGTGGTATAAAATGGAATCCTGAGTCCATCTCGATCTATAGGTGGTTCTGTTATTGCTGAAGAAGAAAATGTATAATTAAAATTCACTTGTTTCATTAGGTTTTTTGCTGGGGTCCTTAAATATAATCCTAAAACATTATTTCTTGCAAATGAATTAAACATAAAAGAAAAAGAACTTACATTAGAGCCATTGTCTTTTGCTAAGCTCGGGATAATTTTGATTCTTTGCCCTTTATTAATTAAGATTTCATCTCCTTCATTATAATCTTGCTCAACACCGACAGCTTGTCCTGCGGAGTCGTATATCTGGTATCTTAGTTCAACTGTTGGACTGTAAAACTCATAATATTTCCTTAAGTCAAATTTATCTGACAATACAGTATCCAAATTAACATCACTGCCATCATTGAAGTCCCTAGCTAAATTTACATCAAAATTCGAATTTAGCCAAGTTTTAAAATATTTTACAGCTTCGTGAGCATCTGTATCTTCTTCTGTAAGCGGATGGGGGTTGTGCCCTGCTCCGTAACTAGTATTTTGCCATAGTGCTCCAAAATTATCATGGCTTATGTATGGATGCTCTATGGTTGCTAAAAGATAATCTACTAGATCAGTCTCGCTACCACTGTTAGGCAGAGCGTTTACCATGCTTGATGATACATTTTTTACATCACTAGTCCAATGATAATCGCTCCCGCGCGTATCATATGTTTTTACATCGTCTGCGTAAACTTTAATGATTGAAGAAAAAGCTAAAGATTTTGCCTGACTGGCAAGACCATCTTCAAGATGAATAAAATCAAAACTAGCAGGGACTACATAGTAAAAAGCAGGCTCGGCAGTGGTTGCATAATTTTTGTTTAGGTGTCCAGTTCTCTGCGCAATAGGCTGCCACCATTGAGACCTTATTAAGGCGTGACTACTAGATTGAGTATCATAGTTAGATAGTGAAGACAGAGAAAGATCAATGTTATATTCATAACATTTTTTGTTTTGTTTTACTTCAATTTGCGTTGAGTTATTAATTACTCCCGCCGCAGTATGATCACTAGGAACTTCGGAAACTAAATGAAAAGCCTTTATTTTCAACTTAAATACATCCACTCCCCCCTCTTTCATAACAACTGCATCTCCTATTTGATAGTATCTCTCATAAGATAAATCATACCTAAAGGTTCCGGAACCGAAAATATCTCGTTTTCTAATTGAGCTAGACTCAAGCCCATATCTTTCATAATCGTCCGAATGAATTTGTCCGCTTTGCCATTGCGAAAGAGTAAGATCTATCCATATGGTTTGAGAAATAATATTTTCTGATATAATAGAATCAAATCTCGCAGGGACTGTTAAATTAGATAAAAATTTATAATAAGTAGACCCCAGTCCAGAGGGTATGTATCCAGGAATTACCCCAGCGTAGCTAGTGCCAAGATTTAAGTCTGCATCCGCCGTATCCTTTAAGCATTTAAAGGCAAATAATGGATTTGCTGCTTCAGCTTCGGCAAATATTAAAGATACTTCTTCTGCGGAGACGTCATTATCATCAAAAGTTCTTACCCACTGCTCGTAAGTATAATAATTACCATCTGGCCCAAGAGCCATAATCGGTCCTGATTGGACGGAAACAACTTGGCCTTTAGTATATTGACCTCCAACAGCCCATGGCTCAATCATGGATTCTTGATTATTTTCTGAAATTTGATTTAAAACACCTTCTTCAGAGAAGGTTCGCTTCCACCCAAAGCCAAGTCTTACGGCCTTCCGACCAGAGGTCGGCCAGCTACTGGAATTAGATAAAACCCTAAAAGATGTATAAGGGTTAATTGTTGCAACAAAACCCTTCAGGAAGCCAATGTTATTTTTAATAATTGATATTCTTGTCCATCTTCGACCTGTCTCGCTAGAATAAAAAACTGGGTTTTTATTAGAGTGCGCGTAGATTGCCCTAAAAAATGTTATACTTTCTTTAGGGTTTAAGTTTATCGAGTCTTGGATCGCTTTGTAATATCTCTTTTGCCCATCTGCCCAAAGATAGACTTCAGTGTTTGAGCTGTAATTTATATCATGATACCAAGCCTCTGCAGTGGAACTAGAACTAATCGGCTCCCAGTAATCGCTATGATTAATTTTTGTAATCTGTTGAGGTTTGAAGTCTTGCGTTGAATTCCAAGCTTCAAGATTATTTAAATTTGTCACTGTATTTTCTTTAAAAGCTCCGATATTACTAGACATAGATTTAAATAAAGGGTTTGAACCTCCTTCGACAAATGTCTCCCCTAAGTCCATCCAGATGCGGTTGGTGATTGATTCTATATTATCTATATTTTGATCACTAGTAGTTAGATTTTTGAATTGAGAGGCATCAACTCCAGCAAAGCCAGTTTGCATTATTCCCAAGATATGATAAAACCTTTCGTCACTTAAACTGTCGGTTCGGAGTATAATTGGCCTAAAAGCTCTATCAACAAAATTATTGGTAAAACTAATCCCTTTATTAGCAATTTGATCGGAAGCCGATAAAGCGTTGCCAAGAATTAAATAGTGGCAGGGCTGGGAATTCGAGCTATTAGTAGTTTTTGTTGACAGGAGTTCTGTTAAATTGCTATTCGATGGGGAATTATACTCGTAGTATCTTGTGGCGCCAACAACTTCACCCCAATCTTGAAAGGGCGGCCTCGCCCCATGAAGACCGCTTAAAGGGTTTCCATTAGAAAAAATTTGAGGGGTCACCATTTCAATTCTCTGTCGGGATAATAAATCCTCAATAAATAAAATGTATTTGCCTAAATTAACATCACCCTTACTTGAACCAGGATGAACCCCACCTCTTCTTCTTGAGTGAACATAACCTCGACCCATATAGTATGAAGGAACTAAATTATTATATTGATAATGTATAATGTCCGATTCCGCGCTCACTTGTGAAATGTTATTAGTACTAAAATTGCTCGTCTTTAAATATTGGTTTATCCTGGATGAATCAATCATGCCCGTTGAAAATGTTGATATTCCGGCCACAGTTAAAAACTTTATCGCAGTTGTCTTGCCAAAGGTAACGGCTAATCTTGGCTGTCCGCCATGATCTTTTCTTAAATTTTTTGTATATATAAATAGATCGTACTGCCCGTTTTGATATGGCCCAGACTGCCTTGAAGCTCCAGAGTACCAAGATCTACACTTGTCTTGGTGATAAGCTTTAAGAGGGTCAGCCCATTTAACCATAAAATGCCCGTATATATTTGAAGACCCTCCAAAGTCATTCATACTAATTCTCGCTTTATTGCGGTGAACAGGTTGATCTGCAAGATTTGAATAAATAGAAGACGTGTTAATTGCTAGTCTTGGGAATTTATTTTTCTTGTTAACGAGATAATCGTATATAGAACTCAATGAAGAATTAGGCCTGTTAGAGGATGCAGTATAATCTTCCCAATAAGTTGATGTTGAGTTCCAAGGGACTTTAGCATCATTTACAACCCCAGTGTTTTTGTCTTTAGCTGGAGATGTAATACTTTTGACGCATACAGCGATTTTGGGGTGATTAGTTGTAACAAAGTTTTCTTGAGCTGAACTACTACCACTAGCAATCGGATAATAATTTACCACATCGCCGACTTCATAGACCTGAGAAAGATTGTAAGAAATCTTTTTAATATCCGTATCTAAAGGATCGTTTTTTGGATCCAGACTTTCGACGTCTGATCCAAGGTGTGCATTTAAAGAGTTTGCAGCATAACCAAATTTTCGGCTTGGCAGAGGCACTTGATTCTCTCCCGAAATAGCATAATCAGGATATTCTACTGTCACTCGATCAATCGCCCGGCTGTCATCATCTACGTCCCTTAGGGTTCGCGTTACTCCTCCTCCGAAAGAAGCGCCTGTTCTAGGTTTAAGAGCTATAGGGGGATACCCAGGTTTATTAGGAGAAAGGGTTGAATTACATATTATGTATGAAGTCGAAGTAAATTCAAATAAATTTAGACAGACCTGATTATCTTCGATAAAATTATCTCCTTGAAGAAAGTCGTTTCGATTGATAGATTTAAATCCGGTTTGATAATTTTCGCTTAATTGGGCTAAGCTTTGCCAGGCAGATGACTCGTTTGGAGGAAAACTGCCAGCATTACTAGATGTCGTGCAGATATATATATTGCTAGCGCTTAAATTAGGCCTTTGGTCTATAGGCAATAAATCAGAGTCTCCCTCTAAATAAAAAACTATGTGTCCCACTTCGTATGTAGAATATTGCCTAAATCTACCATACCAAGTTGGCATGGCCCCTGGGAGCGCCGCCCTGGAATTACCAAATAAAGTTCTTTTCGCAGATACACTAGTGGGATCTGCAGATAAGAAATCTAAGTTAAAATCAATATGTACTCCGCCGCCCATTTTTATAAAAAGTTACCTGAGAAAAACGGTCATCTTTAGGTTCTATTTTGCCACCTAAAAACTGAAGCCATCTTTGGCCTAGCTTGTTATTATTTTCTACGATATTCACAAGTACATCAAAATCGTCGCCAAAAAGCCATTCAAAATGATATTTAGAAATTTTCATAAATTCATAAACACCTATCATAGATTTGAGATTGCCGTAACTTTTTTTTAATGAGCCTTTAAAGTTTAATATATCTAAAGAATTTCTAGTGCCTAAAGCCCAAACACAACCAACTCTTTCATGAGGAGATTTATGAACTCCCGTACAGCCTACCAAGGAGTTATCATTGAAGCAGAAAGCTAAGCTGCGTACTGAGGAATGAAATGTGTTTACAATATGTTCGTGGTAATTCTCCCAACCTAAATACTCAGAGTGTCTCTTGTCTACATCCCGAGGATGCATAGATAACTCTAATATATCTGCATCAGTCACATCTCGAACATAGCCGTTTTTACCTGTAAGTTTCATCCTTTTCCTTATTATTATATACACCAAACTGTATATTTATCACTATTTAATCAAAGTTTGTACGCATGACATGAAGAAAGATTTGTTTTTATGATTTTTAGGAGAGAAGCTTTTTAACAAAAATTTATTTTGTTCTTTATAAACTTCGAGATTTTCTTCGTGATTAACTAAGGCATTAATTAATTGATTTGCTCCAAAACTTAAGCTTATTCCGTCATAATAATATCCATAAGATTTTATATATTCAGAATTATGGATCAATGGTATCCCTAAATAAAGACACTCTAAAAATAAATAATTTAAATTATTATTTTCTTGATATGATAAAACATACTTTCCAATCTTAGAAATAAAATTTATTGTGTTCCATGATCCTGTTAGGTGCAATTTGTTTTTGGTATTAATATCTAATTCACTAAGAAAGCGCATGGCAGATTTATTTTTCTTAACTGGCTGAGTATTTGCGACACTAATTGCTTCAAACAGTTCAGGTCGAGAATGAAATGCTTTTTCACAGATCATTATTGGAATTAAACTATTTTTAAATGCATACCGATTATCTTCAAGGATAATCACTGATTTTTTTTCGTTTTTTTTAAATTCTGCCAAGTCTTTTTTGTCAGAACAATTAACAAAACTAGAATCCCAAAGATAAGGGACAGATTTGATTTGGATTTCTGGATTATAATAATTATTAATATACTCCATGGAATTGTTATGATGCTCGGGAGCCCATATTTGATCTATCATAGGTAGCCTAGGAGGTAACTCACCTGCATGAGTAAAACTCTCTTGATGGATGGCTGAGGCAAAAAGATGCTGGTATAAAATGATTTTCGAATTATGTTTGCTTTTAATTTGAGTAAGCTTTTTAGTTTCTATGGAGCCTCCGCATAATATCAAAAGATCTACAGAAGGAAAACCTGGATCAAAAATATCAACAAGATTATAAAACTTATTATTTCTATCATTGAAAGACGAAGACTCACAAACATTCAATAAATATACATCCATTCCGGCGGCCTGCAAACACTCATGCATAAAAATTGACGCTTGAATAGATGAATTTTTCCAAGGAGACTTCGAAAGGTCTGAAGTGATAAAGATTTTCATACTATTTTGTGTAATTCATTACACAGGACATATGAATATACCTAAAATTATCCACCAAAGCGGCAAAACTAAATTTGAAAATTTGCCTGAAGAAGACAGGGGGAGGGTTGACTTGTTAAAAAAAAACCATCCAGATTGGGAGTACAAGTATTGGACTGATGAAGATAATTATAATTTAATCGCAGATCATTACCCTTGGTTTTTGCCTTGCTATAATTCTTACAAATGGCCAATACAAAGAGCTGATGCTGTTAGGGTATTTTATATGCATAAATATGGAGGGGTTTACCTGGATCTTGACATGCTTTCTTTGCAACCCATGGATGAATTATTTGGCCGCGTACTGGAAAATGATTGTCAGTATTTATATAATCCTTCGAGTTCTAGAGGGGTTCTGCTATTTGAGGAATACCCAAACGCATTTAGCATTCAAAACGCTTTATATAATGCGATAATGGCCTCTGAGCCAGGTCACGCATTCTGGACTTTATGTTTTTTTCTACTACAAGAATTCAATAAAAGTAGATTGAGAATAGATCAAGTTAAAGAGAGCCGAGTCTTTAGTACTACTGGTCCAAAATTTTTACACGAAGCCTTTAAAAGATATATCAATTCATCAGAAAAGCCAGAGGTCTCTGTCCTGCCATACTTTTACACGAATCCTGTTTGCCTGCCAAAAAAAGACTCGGACAATCAGCTAGTTTTATTTAATAAATTTAATATTGCATCATTATTCTCCTTATCAGGAGGCTCGCATTGGACTTCTCCTCCTTCAGAATATTTAAATAAAGCTTTGGTTCCAGATTCATATTTTATTCATCAATCTAAAAGAACATGGACTGCAGATCTAAATTAATACCTTATAAAAAAACCTGGAATAGTAAATTCAAACAAATATACTTTGACCAAAATTCCTGGGGAATGATTCACAATGGTTGGTCTAATGCTTGCGAAGACTTTTTTCCTTTTTACGGAGATGGTAAGGTTAACTTTTTAACTTTTTTTGAATCTCATTTTGCTTGGTTTCAACAAGATCTATTTTCAAAAAACCAAAAGCAAATTATCAACTCTTTCCCCAAAGAACCCTTTGTGGCGATTATTCATGACCCACTTGATACGCATCTTTATATTGACAAGGTTAAACCTTATCCTGATTTTGTTTTAGAAATTATATCAAAACATTGCTTGGGGCTGTATTTTATGTCTAATGCAGAGAAATGTAAATTCGAAACTTTTTTTACTTCTCGCGGGATCAATGTTCCCTGCGAAACACTCTACCATCCAATTAAATACTTACAACAAGCTTTTAATTTAAAAAAATTTTCAGAAAAAAAAGAAAAACAAATATATTGCTCTGGCCTGCACTTAAGAGACCCAAGCTCCTTTCTTAATATGCCAACGCCCAAGAATTACAAAAGAAATATAATCCCATGGAATCAGCAAAATAAAAAAAACTATGAACAATTTGATACAAATAAAGAATTAGGACTTATAAATAAAGTCGAAGAAATTTCTAGCGAAGATTATACTAAACTGTATGAAGATAATATTTTCTTTTTAAGTTTATTTGATTGCGTGGCAAACAATACTATACTTGATTGCATAGATTGCTGTACGCCTATTCTAATAAATAAACAGAAGTCTATCATAGAATACCTTGGAGATAATTACCCCTTATATTTCTCTTCGCTGACTGAAGCATATTCCTTATTAAAGCAGCCTCAAAAAATAATACAGGCCCATGAACACCTTAAAAACCAAAAGCAGAT
>Ga0213858_10000915_pt1 | contig 13868 bp, 16 predicted proteins | sample PICome_FD_160122 | JGI IMG/M metagenome (GOLD analysis project Ga0213858, IMG submission 160122) | Coastal seawater microbial communities near Pivers Island, North Carolina, United States - PICO245 | ecosystem: Environmental > Aquatic > Marine > Coastal | place: USA: North Carolina | collected... | reverse complement strand
GCGCTGCATCCTAGCAGCAAGTCTTTTCATGAGTCTAGATTTTGCACGGCGCTGCTGAAATGTCATGACTCTTTCTTGTATGTTATCATGTTCAACATGGTCAAACAGACCTTTAGTCATAAGGTCATTTCTTTCTTTATCACCCAATGCCTTTTGTTTTAACTTGCTCGGCATTGCTGAACCAGCAGTTGGCTTAGCTGTCTTTGTTTTTGGATCACTTTTATTTCGACGTTTGCCTATTTCACGGCGAATAGCAAGGTATATTTTTTTAATTTGTCTTTCGTTTAATCCAGCTGGCATAGCATCAGAAAATCCACCAAAATCGCCATCAAATGCTAATGCACGTGCTTTTGACGCAGATATACCGGTTACATCATCAGCATCTGGATCTCTATCCAATCCTTTAGATGATACCGTAAGTGATTTTAACTTGAACTTGCCAGTGTACGCTTCCAGACTTTTCATGCTTTGGACTCGATCAGAGCCAACTATTAATATGACTTCATCATATCCTTGCTTACCCAGTGATGTTAATACCTTGTCGATTGTGTTTAGTCCACGTGCTCTCTTTACAACAGTACCAAAAGCTTTGATGGCCATCTCACTTTTTGTTACATAATCTAATGGATTTTTCTTCTTGTCTTGCGTATGAGACAAATAAACCATAGGATCAGCATTTTCTGCTCTCGCTATACGGATTACAGTATCAACCAGTTTTTGGTGACCTTTGGTTGGAGGATTCATTCGCCCCCAAGTGATGACAGCCTTCTTAGCCATTTAACATCTCCATCTTTTTAACGACATGGCCTTTCTGGTTGGACGACCCTTTTCATCTTTCATTGGACCCTTCATACCACTCATACGAGCGCAGAATGATTTACGTCGCTTTGCTGCTTTACTGCCAGGTTTGACTTTACCAGTAACAGCAGTTTGTAGTTTAGATCCAGGATTTGCACGACGATGGGCTTCAACACCTTTTTTTGTCATGCCTGCACCAGATTCAGTAGAACGAAAATGACCTTTGCTGTCCTCGCCTCGTGCTTCATCGATATCTAGTGTTTTCGGATATCCTTTCTCACCAGGTTTTGCTGGTCTTTCACCACGCTTTCTTTTTGCATGAATGTTGTGCCACAATCCTTTTCTTTTTTCCTGGAGCTCATTTTCTTCAGGCACGCAGTTAGGAACAGTTTTACCATTCTTTTTCTTTGTGCCAACCATTTTATAGTTATCCCAGCAAGGATCATTTTTCATCTTCTTAAACTCATTCATTAGTTCTGAAAATGTTTTCATTTTAAAACTCTCTTATGTTTTTTTAAAGGTTGTTTTAATATAAGTGAGGATGTTCTTCTTTAGCATGGTCGTGATCACCGCCATAATGATTTCCCAAAGCTTTCTTTACATTTGCTTTAGGACCATGATAACTTAACTCATCGGCACCATGAAATTTCGTAGTAACCCCGTGCTTCTTCTTCATAAAATCAGCATGGCCCTTTCTTTCGGAAGAGGAAAGACTGTGTTGAGCTCTACCAGAAGATACCATTGCTTCACTGAACATAGCTTCGTAAATATGAGGATGTTCTTCTTTAGCATGGTCGTGATCACCGCCGTAATGATTGCCTAATGCCTTCTTTACATTTGCTTTAGGACCATGATAGCTTAGTTCGTCAGCACCATGGAATTTTGTAGTAACCCCGTGCTTCTTCTTCATAAAATTAGCATGGCCTTTTCTTTCGGAAGAGGAAAGACTGTGCTGAGCTCTACCAGAAGATACCGTCGCAGGGCTGTTTTCATATAAGTACTGTTTAAATGTTTTCATTTTAAAACTCCTTTATGGTTTATGGTTTATTTATAAAAATTTTTTGTATCTAAGAAATTACGAAACGTTACAAATTCCTCACCGAAAGTCTTAGTGATTAAATCAATTGCTGCTTGTTTGCCTGCACCTTTTTCTGTACCGACTTCACCAGATTTAATCGAAACCATAGATCTAAATATGCCACCAATACGTTTTGAACTTCTTGGATTCCTTAACTTTCTTTTTACATCTTTGACTAGTTCTTCAAAGCTTTTGTTAAGGTCATATTGAAATAGCAGATTTTTAATGTCGTTGAAGTTAGTTGAAGTCCACACAACCTTTCTGCTCTTTTCTTTAAATCCTTCATTACCTTCATACGTAACCAAACGCAGCTGCAGTTCTTTGCTTGAAAGGTTAAACGCGTATTCCTGTCGATCTTCCAACTCAGGTACACCTGTTATTCGCATGCGTCTAAATAACTGTTTTGGATCTGTTTCAACAGTTGCAACTTTAACGAGTCCTAAAATAAGTCCTTGCTTTTCTGCAGGAAGATCTAAAAAGTTTCCTTTAAACGTAGCTTCAGTTTTTGATAGTGATATGATATTATCGACTTGAACGGAATATCCAAGTTTTGCGTCATGAAATCTTACAGTTACGATTTCGCCAGTGTTAAGTGCTCGTTTGCCGCTATATCTAGCAGAGGTGAATGGAACGATAGTTTTATCAGACTGTTTAATCATCCATTTTGCTAAATCAGCCTTGACTTTCTTTTTATCGTCACCTTTCATTTGAACGATTAAATCAATATCACCAAATGTGGTTTTTGCTTTATTGCTATTGTAACTACCAGATGGCTTCAATGAAACAAAGCCAGGATACTTTTTTAGAAACTTTGTGTAGTTTCTGACAAATGTAGCAAAATCTTTTCTTGTTTTTACTCGGTCTGCACCGGTCGAACCAGACATTATACATGTTTCCTTAATGCTGAGTTATCAGGCAAGAACTTACCAGTCAAGTTCAGTTTTTGTTTTCTGTCTATCCACTCTTGATGCAGATCATCTGGAATATCAGCTCTTGTTCGATCAAGTATTTTCAAGTAAATGTCAACTATCTCACCGTATTTTGCTTTTGGTAGTTTGCGCAAAGCTTTATTGAGACTATAATAGTTTTCAACTGTTCTTTGTGTTAGCTTTAAGTTGAGTCGTGACGAGAGTTCGTCTAAAGCTGTAGTAGGATCTGTTGCGATGACTTCGCCTGTTTCTTTATCCTTTACGCCATCTACATGGTTGAATGATAGGTTAACAGCTTGGAATGCCGACAACATTAACTGTGTGCGATGTAATCCTTTAACATTTGTTGGCTCAGGAAGTGCTGCAGAATAGTAAGAAAAAGTAAGCCACTTTAGATTTCCTACCATCCAGTCGATTTGAACACCGATGCCTAACTTTTTACCTCTTTCATCTACTTGTGGAGCATAACCAAACATGTTACCAGGTGTGGTTTTCTTTTCTTCCACTTCAATGAACGCAGAGTTCATGTTGATATATTTTCCTAGTTCTTTTAGGAAAGCCTTCATCATAAGTGCTTCAGGTGTTGCTGACCTTGCTCGCTTTGCTAGTTTTGCATATTCGGCTTGAACAGCAATAGGATCAAGATTCCATTTTTTGATTGCTGCATCTGAGAATTTTTTGTCAACAATATCCGACGAGCTTATTGCTAAATCAATATCACCAGAAACTGCTTTCTTTCCTACAGAACCTAGTGCTTTGAACTTTCTCATCGAAAAGATAGAACGTTTTTGAGGAAACAATCGACTCATTTCTTTAAAATAAAACTTTAAAGTACTATCAATATGTTCCTTTTTTATCTTTGCAGTCTTGTCTCCGAAGATGTTTCCACCTTCCGATAAATTAAAGTATTCGTTGAATGATAACATTGTTTTAGTTTCCTTATTTGTTTTTATGAAGGTAGGATTATTTTTTTTTCATCTATGACTGCGCTTTTACCAACGACCGGTCCTATGTTATAAGGAGATGTGGAAACAGACTTGAAAGATATTTCCATCGTGACCTGATAACCTTGTGCGCCAGCATTAGGCCAACCTTTGTTATCTTCTTCTTTAGAAGCCTTAGTTACGCCTTTTGATTGAACTCTAGTTCTTAATATTGCAGTGTGATTATTGTCCCACAAAGGAATAATAGGATCTGCGTACTTGTTTAACCCGGCAGGATCTTTATTTCCCAATAAAAAGAATCCGTGGCTTCCTACGTTTATATAATATGTGTATTTGATATTGTAGTAAGAACTTATGGTGTTTTTTGGCAATGGAAAATATATATCCGTTGCATTGTCCCTGTCCCATTCATAGCGTTCCTTTAATGAATAGCCATAACGTCTTACCATTGCCTTCCATTTTTCATCTCGGGTTTTATGTAGAAACAACTCACCCCAGGTAGAAGATAATTTTCTAAGAATGCCTGCTTTCATTCCTAGACCTTTCATAAACTCCTTTTCAGGACTACCTTCAGTGTCACCAAATTCATATTTTCCTTTACCAATGTGATGAATCACCAATGAACCCGCAGAGGCTAAATCTTTTTTTAGTTCACAACCATATTCTTTATTATCAATAAAGAGATCTAGATCTGGTCTGTTAGACGATGCGCCTGCAGGAGTGTAGTTAGATTTCACCCATTTCTTTTTCTTTAATGCCTTTGCGACATTTTCTTCGTATAAAAAACCTTCCTGTGCCATTTATTCCGAACACCCATACAAACATTTTTCATCTATTTATAAAAACATTGTAAAGGCTTTCTTCGTATTTGATGGCCTCGATTTCCCAAGGTTGTTCTTTATATGGTGTGTTGGAATGGTCTTCGTTAAACCAGTATAGTGCATGTCCTTTTTTGTATCTTTCTCTCAACTGATTATAGGCATACTGTTTCATGTGTGTAGCTTCATGGAATAATGTTTTGACCATGTTTTCATTATCCATGTGTTTGCTTATTTGTATTGTAAATTCTCTTGGTCTTACGTTATCGTCTTCCCATATACAATAACCAAATACGTCCTCGAGATTTTCTAATCTAACTTCAATGGACAGATTCTTTAACATCCTTTCTGTAAACAAACGAGGAAGGCAGAAGTCCATAGCCTCGTAAAGCACGGACCTCTGCCTTTTCTTTCCTCCAATAACGTCAAGGTAGAACATTATTTCAAAACTTCGCCACTCACAGCTTCAGTTTCTACAGGTGCATTCTCAGCCTCAGCTACAGCTTTCAGTTCATTTCCAATCATATCAAAGACAGCACCTACCTGACTCAGTTCTGGGCCACTCCATGCACCTCTCTTAGTTGCAACCTCAATTAAGTTCAGTACACCTTGCAGTTGTTGTGCATTCAAAGCCATTTTATTTTCTCCTAGTTAAACAATGATTTAAAGTCACGCTTGACAGATTGGCCAATCGATGTGTTATCAAAGACTGGTATGTCGTCAGCAATATCGTCTTGAGCATGTTGCTCAACATCATACAAACGCATCTTACTTTTATCTATACCGACATTAAAACGCCTAAGTGCAGCAGGATCTTTATAACGATTCTTTAACTGTTTTACTTGAATCTGATTATATTGTTCCAACTCTTCACTTGATATTAATGCTACCATAAAATCAGCAGTTGCTGGTAAACCAAATGATTCAGATGTATCTTCCAATCCAGGATCACTGTTCGTAAAACCACTGCGATTTAACTGCGTTGCAGTCACGATTGGTACATTCTTTTCAACAGCTAAACCACGTACCTCTTCAGCAATTGCTTTCACATAGTTATATGAGTTCACATTACCAGACATTTTCATTCGCATAGAAGCACAAATGTTCAGGTAGTCTATGTATACTATATCAGGAACAAAGTTTTTCTTCAAGGCAAGTTCATTCATAAGATATCGAAAATGTCCAGTACTTGCACTTGCAGTAGGATACTCTTTAATGATTAACTTACCTTTTGTTCCACCTCGAATGCGTTCTATTTTCTTTGTGTAAACATCTTTCGTTGAGGCAGCAAGATCATCAAGACGTATGTTCAACATGTTAGCATCGATTCTTTCTGCAATGCGTTCTTCTGCCATTTCCATTGTAATGTACAGGACATTGCGACCGTCATTTAAGTTTGATGCGGCCATGTGAGTCATAGCCAATGTTTTACCAACGCCAGTACCAGCAAGCAATACGTTCAAAGATTTCCTTGGCAAACCACCTTTTGTAATATCGTTTAGCAGTTCAATGTCAAACGGAATACGTTCTTCAATTTGCTGATAAAAGTCAAAACGTTGCTCAGCATCATCCAAAAAGTCATGGCCAATGTGGTCATCAAATGTAACACCAAGAGCATCAGACAAGATAGCAGGAATGCTTCCCTTATCATTCTTTTTGTCTTCACCATCTATGATTTTGATTGACTGCATGATTGCATTGTATAGTGCTTTTTCTTGACAAAACTTTTCTGTTTCATCAATGAGCCAATCAATGTTCTTTTCTTCATACTTAATGGTTTGAAGATAATCGCTTACTTGCGCATGTAAGTTTTCACCAATATCATCTTGTTCCGTTTCAATCAATAAGGTATCGATTGAAGGCAACGTGTTGTATTTTTCTACAAACTTATTGATCTTGTGAAAAAGGTACTTTTCAGCATTATCCTGGAAGTATTCTCTATCTATAAAAGGCAGTACCCTTCGTGTGTATTCTTCATTGTGAATAAGGTTCGATAGTATTTCATTCTCCATTCCCATGTTTGTCTGCTTGCTCCATAATTATCTTAACTACGACATCACCGACTGCTTGCTCAAATTCTTCTGCTAATTCATCAGGGATAACTCCTTCATCAACATCATAGTCAAATGAAATTATACCTTCTTCTTCAACGTTTTCAACTGAAATGTAATTTATATGGAATATAGTATCACAAAATTTGCCTTCTGTTAACCTTATCCTCGCAACAGGTTCATCTTTATATTCGTCAAATAGTATCTCAAACATTAGCATTTAACTCCTCAATATTTTCGTCTTCATACAACGCATCATCTTCAATCATTGCACCATAAGTAAACTCCTTCTTTGCAGCAGCGTTTAACTGTTCCATGATTTCTTCAGTGAAATACTTTTGTGGATTTGAGTTAATTGCTTTACCAAAGACTTTGCTTCCATCTGGCAGTTCATAACGAGTGGAGACTTTCTTAATCACACCATGTTTTTCTGCTAAATCCAGCAGACCATAATGTCTGTCCAAGCCAGTATCATAGTGCAGTTTTACTTCAACAACCTTATTTTCTTTTGTAAAGCGTGACTTGTCAGTTTTGCATTTAATGATATTACCAACAACTTCCGTACCATCTTTATCTTTCTTTTTACTTAGGAAGATGATCTGTGATGCACAATATTTTAGTCCCGAACCACCTGACATACTCTTTGTGGGAACATAACTTCCAACAACATCGTAGACGTGGTTTGTTACGACCATTGGAACTTGTACTTTTGCAAGCTTTAGTGTGAGTACACGGAATGCTGCTTTTAGTACTTGTGCTCTTGTCATATCACGAGTTTCTTTACCTTCCATAGTATCTTCAAGTTCTTTCGTCGTCGACAGTTGTCCTAAAGAATCAAGCACCATCATCATTGGCGGTCTTTCATCTTTTGGTGTATTGCCGTACTTATCTAGTATTTGCAGCGCAGTATGCCTGAATGACTGCACTGATTCTGGTTCTGAAATGATAACACGTTCAGCATCAATACCTCTTTCAAGCATCATATCTTTCGTGATTGCTGCTTCTGTGTCAAAGTAAAATACAGCAGCATCTGGATTGTCATCAAGAAACTGTTTAACGATACCTAAAGCGAAAAAGGTTTTGCCCGTAGCAGATTCTCCAGCCAATGCCAAGATCTTGTTATTAGGCATTCCACCGTAAATACTACCAGACAAAAGAGCATTAAAAATATATGAACCGCTATCCACGGTACCAGTAAACTGGCCCGCAGAAAGACCGTCGCTAGCGAAACTTGTGTTTTCATCATTTATACCTTTTACCAGATTTCTAAAATAACTCACGCATTTCCTCCTGTATAGACATTACGAAGTTGATCACTAAACTCTTCAATCTTTTGGATTCTTTGTGCCCCTGGCCAGTACAGATAGTCCTTTTCAGGAGATGCACTTAGATTGTTCAAAAGCGGCTGGATCATGTTGTAAAGAGCATCTAATCTGTCTTGAACTGTATCAAGTTCTTGTGCTGTTGCTTGTACAACACTTGATGCAGCCTGAACTGCCTCGAGTTCTTCTTCTGTAACCAGGCTAAACCCGAAGTCGAATGTATTAGGATTCATTATCAATATTTCCTCTTTGGTTTCTTGCTTTCAAAGTAGCACTTATTTTTGCTTTCGTTTCTTTAGACAAAGGTTTTCTTTTTCTAGCTTTGTGTATTTCACTCATTTTTGCTTTAGTCGCAGCCAATTCTCTATCTATCATTTTTTATTACCTTTCAATTGTTGCGCCATCTTTTTAAGCACTGTAGCAGCATTTCGGTTTTTCTTTGCAAGACCAATGTTTGCTGCCAATAATAACAAAACTGCCAATGGATCAAATGCAAAAATGATTACGAGTATTATGAGTTGTACACTTTCTTCCACTCGCTTTTCACCGTAAATCATTTCAGAAACATATGCAAGAGGTCCTATCTCAGCCTCAAGTCCTACTTGTTCTTTTTCAAGAATACTTTTGCGAACACGCAGTTCCTGTATAGCTATTCTATCATTTTCTATGCCATCTGTCAACGCCTTCCTGTCAGGTTCTTGTTGTTTTCTGATTGAAACAGAACCTTCACGGCCTCTTATTCTTTTTGCATCTATAAGAGTTTGAACTATATCGTCAAGTTGTTGTATGACTTTTTCTTTGTTAGAAATACTTAGTTGTTTGTTTTCAATCTGGTTGTCAATAATGCTTATCTCAATATCATTGTTTGAGGTAGACAATGTTTGGTCGATATGCGCTTTCGAAAGAAAACCAAAAATACCAAGACTCGTGATAAACATCAAAACGAAGATAGCACTGATGAGATAAGCCTTGAGTATTTTTGGTGTATGCTCCCAGTTATGGTACAACCAAGAAACCGTAACAAGTTTACCAACTTCTAGTGTTGCTGCCATAATAGCCACGGGCACCATTGCTGCAGCAAAGATTGACACAAGCCCAACAACTGAATAGTAGGCAGCAACGATAGATACAGCGATTGCTGTTATAAGAGCGATATAGTTAACCAAAGAATGATTCCAAAGTATTGCGTTTTTCTACACTCCAACCGATGGCAGCGCATATTGTGTTGATTGGCTCTACAAATGATTTGTTGTATTGCATTTCGTAGTTAACATATTTATGTAATCCAAACTCCTTAGGCAAAACATTCTTAAAACCAATCACGTCTTCTTGTATTGGATTTGGCATCATAAGATAAGTGAACTTGATTTTCTCATCATTACGTATCTTTTCGTATTGTAGACCAAGGTCATTATCTTTCAATAGAGTATTATGCAATATGGAAGCGCGTACATGTATTGGTGTTCCCTTAGTATAAGTATCACCATCGGTGTATTTTTCCATACCTTTCACACCGCGAGGAAATGAAACATCTTCGACTGGAAGTTTCTTAAATATCTGTAAATGATCCGCAATGTGTTTTTGCAATGTTGCTTCATCTTCATTCATTATGATTTTAAGTGTGTCCTCAATCAGACCACGGCAATACATCGGAGTAGATGACCGTACTGATTCAATACCAGTAATCTTCATCTTTGGTTGAGCATACTGCACACCTTCATTGTTCAACACGTTTGCAATGTATCGCTTCTTACCAGTGATAATCATCTTTGATGCTATGACTTCACGTTTCATTACCATACGTTGTTCATATGCGTTTAGATTACCAGCAAGTTTATGGAATGCCTTTTCAAGCACAGGTTCAATCGCTTGCTTTGCCATGTTGTCAAGAAAAGCCGAGCAAACTTCATCACTTTCATTATGTTTATACTTTTCAACAACGTCATCAAGACAGACATAAATCGAGTCAGTGTCGATTGCGATGATTCGATCTTTCTTATCTTTCATGACTTTTTGCAGATACTCATTTACATGTTTTTCAGCCCAGCGGATTGTCAACTGACCAGACAACGTGATTGCTTCAGCCATGTTTGCATCGAAGTATCGAAAGTACTTGTTAGACATTGCACCGTAAAGTGAGTTCATCAAAATCTTGATTGCCATTTGCTCACCGTTAAGCCTATCATTCATGCGTTCAAGTTCTGGTGTTTTTTTGTTTTCCATTTCTTGTTGCACAGCCAACATTTCTTGTTTTATTTTAGATCTTTGGCTGTACAAGTCATCAATGATTGCTGGAAATACACCTTTGCTTTTTACTCGAGATGTTTGACCACCTGGAGTATAACAATGGTCATCTGGAATATTTGGTAAAGGCTTTCCATTCAAAATGTCATCAACATCAGCACCTGGTATAAAGTCACCCAACTGTTCAGGTGATAAGTTATATTGCATAATCAAGTGAGGATATAGACTATTTAAGTCGAATGAAGCAACCCACTTGTGAGCACCAACATGTGGTTCTTTAACATAACCGCCTTGGATAGATCTATCACTTACATGTGATGGTGGATTAGGTATAACAATGTCGGCACGACGAAGTATGTTGAAAATATACGTTTCCCAGATACGCACAGAACCAAGTGTACTGTTATAAGTACTGTTTGCTTTATGTGCTAGAGTAAGAGCAAGTTGTATCAAACCAGCTTTTTCTTCAATGCGTTCAACCAAGTGCACATCTTTAATGTTGTATTCGATAAACTTTTGATGGTCGTTTAAGTACAACTGATGAAGGTTAGAGTATTCACTGTAATCCAGTTTCTTTTCACCAACCACAAGATTGCCGATTGTGTCAAGTTTATAGTTTTCAGGCTGACCATATGAATATCCGAACTTACGAAATAATAACAAATAATCAAGACAAGTAGTTCCAACGATTTTAGTCATGAAGTCGCCATGTCTATTCTTTTCACAACGAGGTGCGATACGAAACATACTAAATCGTTTCAGTACAGAAGAGTCAAATAGTCTGTCAATACGATTAAAGATATAAGGTAAGTCAAAACCTTCAACGTTCCAACCAGTTATGATATCTGGAGTATTGTGTTCCCAGTGTTGCATGAATAGTTCAAGCAGTTCAAGTTCATCACGACACTTGCGATACACTATGTTATCGTCAGGGTTTGATTTAAAATCGCCGAGTGCCCATGTGTAAAAAAGACTATCATTTGAGTGTTTAATGGTAATCGCTGTGATTTCACTTGCTGCCACGTCAGGCTGTGGAAAGCCTTTGTCCGATGCTACTTCGATATCAAGATAACCAATGTTAATCACTGACATATCAGCAGCACAATAATCAGGATACTCATCTGCTATGAAAGTAGCAATGTAGTCAGTGTTTCCGTAAACATGAAAGTTATAGGTTGAGTTATTTTCTCTGTATTCCTGACACTCTTTCATATTGCCAGGCATGATTTTGCCAACGCGAATCCCGTCAAGTGTTTTTGTTTCACCTTTTGCCGATGCGATATAAAGTGCTGGATTGTATTCGATGGTTTCTGTTTTTCTTATTCCATTCTCGTAATAAGCATGAAATATGTACTTACCACGTTTCTCAACCGCTGTATAAAATTTAGACATTCAATGACTCCTATCAACAATGCATCAATAGTATCATGGAACGTGTGGAAATCAAATATCACTAAATGAATATTGACAACTGCTCTGTAGGATGGTATAATAGCATTGTTGCTTATTGATAATAGATCTACTTGATAAGAGCACCTACACGACCAGCAACTGGTTCTGGATCATCAACATACCTGTAACCTGCAGGTACAGTCACATCTTTTGTCCACACAGGAATATACTCATTGTTATTCCATTGAAAGTCTGTGTTGTATCTAAAATGTACTTCAATGAGATTATTTCCGATAAACTCACAGTTAATCCATCTCTGATGGTAAAAATGCTTTTTAAGAATATCAGGTAAAGGCATCCTGTCAAACACCTTTACCCATTTATCCCATTTCACAAAGGTACTATCTTTTTTAAAACCTTCAACACATAGTATCTGTTTGCCCCATTCATAATCAACAGAAAGATGTTTACCTTCAAACCACTCACACCAAAATGTACCAGGTTGCAAATGGTCTGTACTTTTCTCAAGAAATATTTTCTTAGCATCAAGGCCCATGCCAAATGCATTCACACATGGTCGAACTATATATTCACCCGAGTAAGGTACGTTTGTGCCAGCAGGTCCACACTTGTATCCAAGATAACGTGATAGTATAAGTTTATCAAGTATCCACAGATCCTTTGGTTCTATTGTTTTCCACATCAACTCTTCAATATGCATTATTTAGTTTACCTGTTAGTCAAGGAAGAGAATAGGCCAGCTGCCACCATTGCGTCCATCATTACCAATTGAAGCACCGAAGTTGATGCTTGTACTTGTTGCATTCATGGGTAAAAGATCACCATTGACTGAATCAGCAAGATAAGCCTGATCCTTACTTTCACGATAACCCATGCTCCTTATGCTAGTAATACTGGTGTTAGTTACTAAGTTTGTGCCGTCATGTTCCCATGCGTAAAAATAGGCTCCTCCAGCCCCACTTGTTGACATAAAGACATGTGTTGAATCCGCAACAATGCTTCCTCCAGAGTGAGGAGCAACCAGATTTTGCTTAACTATTTGGGCACCAGTTGAGGCATTTAATACAAAAAGGTGTCCGCGGTTTTGAGAACCAGTCCAACCAGATGTAGCAAGTGCAATGTTACCGTCTGGTAGCAATACACCATCAATCGGGTTTGCTGGAGCGCCTGCGCTAGATACAAGAGTATCACTAGAGTTCTTTTTCCAGATTTCAACTCCAGTTGAAGCATTGTACTTTATCAAACCTGCATTGTGTCCATCCTGGTGACAAACATACACTGCGTTCTGTGCTTGACTATAAATGGTTGACCTTCCAGCATCATATGTAGTAGAAGATGACCAAATAGTGTTTGCATTTGAACCATTGATTTTTTTAGTAGCAAGGGCATCACTGCTTCCACGAAAGGCAACATAAGCATGTCCATTCTCATCAACGGCTATTCTTGGTCCATCTACTATGTCACCAACATCAACGGTCCAATCAACTGCACCAGTAGCTGCGTCTATTTTTGTCAGTATGTCATTACTATCTGCAGCAAAAATCTTTTGATTGGTTACGTCTACTCCCAATGCCGTACCATGATCCGATAAAGTAGTTTCCCACACTGGTGTAGTAGTTCCATCGCCAGCATATCTAGCAACCTTGTTGGTTCCATTATCCGAAAATGCTACGTATGCCGGAGGTGCTTGTACAGAGCCACCTTGTATGATTGCTCCTGATCCTAGCCTTAGCGTCATTCCTGATGCGATAAGTGTTGTCATGTTAGTTTACCTTTATTGCATTGCTAAAACCATGGCACCAATGCCATCGAGTGAGTTATCGGTATTGTTGGCTCCAAAAACAAAAAGAACATTGTTTTCTGCTGTTCTTATAAAGTTAAAATTGCTGCTGCCTAGTCTAAAGCTATAATTAGCGCCCATGCCTGAAGCCGGAATACTAATGGTCGCAGGTCGGTTGTAGTCAGTATCAGAAACGTGTTCCCAGATATGTATTTCTGCTGTGTCGATACCTACTCTTGCTCCGGTCATGAGATATTTGCCAGTTCCACCAAGATCAATAACTGAAATTCCTCCGTTATAACTGGTGGCAGCGCTACCACTTCCCGATGTACCATCTGTATGTTCTGTCAAGTTAGAAAATGCAATACTTGAGCCAGTAGTGTCAACTGTAGCCGTGTACAGACGAGGACCATGCGATGCGCTTGCATCGTTTTCATCCCCAAAGTGTTTTGCGGCAACGTAAATATTACCATTTGGACCAGCGAGTCCTT
>Ga0213858_10000914_pt1 | contig 13884 bp, 4 predicted proteins | sample PICome_FD_160122 | JGI IMG/M metagenome (GOLD analysis project Ga0213858, IMG submission 160122) | Coastal seawater microbial communities near Pivers Island, North Carolina, United States - PICO245 | ecosystem: Environmental > Aquatic > Marine > Coastal | place: USA: North Carolina | collected... | reverse complement strand
GGCAACTGTAGGTGCGGAGGAGTATCCTGCGCCAGGATCCTTAACAATAATCTGATCAATACGACCATTCTTGATTGTTGCCTGAGCGATAGCACCAGATCCACCGCCACCAGTGATAATTACGGCAGGTGCTTGAGAATAACCAGAACCAGGATCGGTAACAGTAATACTATCAAGAATATTAGTGGAAGTTAACTGTGCGTTGATTGGGAAAGTGATTTCGGGACGCAACGTGTAGTCATGAGAATAATCATAACCAAAGTTATTGTTCTTAAGTTTCTTGATCTTACCGATCTTATCACCCTGAGCAAAGACAACAGCGCCACTTCCAGATGGAGGAATAACAACATCAATTTCTGCTCCAGATCCTGCCAATCCAGTGCCAAGAATCCCTGGGATTGCTTCAATATCAATATTTGCAGTAGTATATCCTTTACCAGGAGAGGTGATCTTGACTTCTTGAATTTGACCAGGGATTACTACTCCCTCGTCAGTAGTTCCATCAGCAACAGTAATCTCAACCAAACCACCTTCACCATCACCTTTAATGGGAACACTTCTATATGTTCCTACTGCATATTCAGTACCAGGTTCGTTGATTTCGGCTCTTTCAATCTGTCTTGTTGATTGAATTCCAGTGATGATAGGGAGTTTGGAATAAAATCCACCACTATTAACGATTCTAATGTCGGAAATAGAACCAACTGCTTTCTTAGAACTAGTACTATAAGATGCTCTACTTGTTACTGCATCACCTTCTGGTTCGTTAATAAGTTTAAACTTCATGATATTATCACCTGTTGTGATAGTACCACCAGAGACACTAGTGACAGTAAAGGGTCCGAGATAGGGAGAATCTACAATATCGAGATAACTGCTACTTGCAATAGGAGACTCATCACCAAGTCTAGAAGGATCAAAGTAGTAGGAGATGTTAGTAACTGTATCTCTATTAACCTTGAGTTTAACTGTAGGTGTAGGTTGACCTTCTCCAGTTACACCAGGTGTTCCAATTCTTTCAATAGAGTTGAAAGAATATTCAAGTTTGAAGAGATTGTCCTTAGAGAAAGACAGGTTTGAACCAACCAGTGAAGAATGACTGAGATCAAACAGATACTGGTGACCATAATACATCTTCAGAACAGGAGACTTAGCAAAAATGCTAACACTGGAAGCTGAAGGTGCTGGATCAGTCTGAGCAACTGCAGGAAGTTTGTAGATAAACTCTCTACTACTGACTACAGTATCAACAACAAAAGATCCATCATATTCATCAAAAGCAGTGCCAGATACTTCTCGGGTTGGATTACCATCAACAAAAATATTTTCTCCCTGAGAAAGATAATGTCTATCTCCAGTAATAATATAAACCTCATCAGTATTTGAAACTGCAGTACACTGAAGAACCTTTTCAAGTGTCGTAATAATAGTTGCAGTCAGAACACCAGTAAGATTTGTGATTGTTGCAGTAGTAAAATCAGCATTAAAAGAAATATCGCTAGATGTAATAGTAACAACAGATCCAGGAATGAAAGTAGAACCTGAAGATACACTTTCAATTCTAACGCGATAATTATCACTGTCGTTTGAATCAAATGCACGGAAAACTGCAAAATCATCCAAATTACCCTGACCAGCAGATGCAGCGGCAGTTCTATTCAGATTAAAATCATTCAGAGCAACATCAAATGTTCCAGGTGTAGTATTTGTAATAGGACCAAAACTATAGTCCTTAATTTCGTTTACATCTGAAGGAATAGGTCCAACAATACCATAAGTGGACGCTTCACTAAATTGTGCTGTAGAAAGTCTGCCAGTATTAAGATCATTTGACCATGGATTATTATTGACAGCAACATAAACTTTATTATTATCAGTATCAGTTCTAAGAATGTAACCACTGTTAATAAATGCACCAGAAGCATTATTAAGAACTAATTTAGAACCAACTTTGAAATTAAATTTCTGGTTAATAGTAAGTTCCTGAACATTGTCAATTTTGACAGTATTAGTAACTTTCATGTAATATCTGTTCTTGATTTTAGCAGTAACAGATAGTTTTTGAGATCCAGGAGAAGGAACTGTTGCAGTTCTAGAACTCCAAGTATCTACTGCATAGGACAATGCTTCATTATCTTGAATCATGATCAAAGTTGCAGAATCATAATCAAGATTTTGTAGACCTGCAGGTCCAAGAGATAAACCAAGATTAGAAACTGTCAATGTTTGACCTGTAACTGGAGTTACAGCAGTTCTTGCAAATCCAATACCCGTATTTGTTTGAGCACCTTTGTCTCCAAGACGTACAGAATCAGAATTCTTGTCAGACTTAAGAATCCAACCATTATAATCGATGTAATCATAACGACTCAGATATGTGGTAAAGAATGCATCATCTACCCAATCAAAAGCAAGTGCAAAGTCATCATCCGTAGGAAGTGCGCTGACATCACTAGGAACTGTAGGAGTGACTGCTCTGTTTCTCAGTTTAATATTGTCATAGTAACCTTGGAACTGTTCATTAGAACGGAACTGTCCAAGTGTGGTGCTTCTACCAGGAATATTTGCAAAATGGAGATCTTTACTTCCCAAAGAAGTGTTTGTAACAGTTCCATTTAGAACTTGAATGCCATTAACAAAGACAGTAAAGGTATCACCAGATTTTCTAACTCCGATAAACTGCCAAGTATCATCAGCAAACAGTGTGGTTTGAGTAGATTGAAGAGCTGAACCTGCAGAGTTAATAGCAGTCACATTATTTGTGATAACCATCTCTAATTTACCGCTGCTCAGATCATAATACAACCAGAGACCACCAGTTGATACAGTAGCATCACCAATAGAGAGAAGAGTTACTTGTGTTTGAGAGAAACTTTGATATTCGGAACTATTTTTATAAATCATGAACTCAAGAGTCCAGTCATCATTTAATTTTGTTCCTAAATCTGCCGCAGCAATCTTAAAACTGGAATTCACCCAAGTTGATGGTGATGCAGTCTCATAAGATTGAATAAACAAATGATCTGCCAAATATCTTACTGAATCACCAGTGCTAAGAACTGTGGGAGTGTAATGATTAGCAAGATCAGTTAATTGATCAGCACCAGTTGTGAATGGGAAGATAAATTCATTTCTATTCCAAGAAGATTGACCCATGGGATAGACATCACCAGAGTTATCAACTGCAATAGCGTGTACATTCAGACCTTCAACATTGTTAATGTTAAATTCGTTATTGGTATGCGTGAGCAACTTACCAGTGTAGTCAATCTTAACTGTATCTACAGTTCTATATCCAGTAGTATTATCTACTCGTGTATATGCAACATTAAGATTGCCGAAAATATCCAGTGCAGTTCTATTGGCAACAGTGATTGTATTTCCAGTGGGTGCAACATAGCGATAATTCCAGATTAAGTCCCCATCGGTATCAAACTTACCTACCCAGAAACTATCCTTAGTCGTATTATTTGACTTCAGACGGAGTGTGCCAGTGACATACATCTCATCATATTCATCAATAACCATACTAGTGTCAAGGAAAGAATATACTGAATTATTGAGTTCCTTGGTCCAATCAATTGTAATGACAGAAGTTCCAACCGATGCTTTACCCATGGTAAAGCGAACATCAGTTGCGCTAGAACTATCAGCGGTTTCCATGATGAAGTATACACTATCACCCTTAACAATAAGATCAGTTAACTTTTCGGACTTTGCAGATGTAGCAATTTTTCTCTTTGCAGCAAAACCACCAGTGCTATCAATACTAGCAATAAAAGCATCATAAGGATTTGCAGAGTTTGTATTAGTAAAACCACCAATAATAAATCTGGAATCAGAGGATGCTTTAACTGCAGTTACATGGTCTGCTCTGGTTGCACCAGAGATACCAGCATATCCTTTTTGCCAATCAAGAGTTGCACTAAGTCCATCTTCTGCTTGAGTATACTTGGCAAAGAAAACATCAGGATTATAAGCAGAAAGAATCGAAGCATTTGGTTTATTTTCACCAACCAGTAAGATAGCATTTCCACGTACATCCATTCTAATGAACTCAGTGTAGTTTTCACCAGATTGACTTTCTAAAGTTTTTTCCCACTCTTTAACACCAAGTTCGGAGAATTTAGCAACAAAAGCAACTTCATTATCGCTTGCATCATGAGTTTTGCCACAAATATAAAGTTCTTTATTTGAATTGATATAAGAGTCATTAATTTTGACATAATCCTCATGATCTACGGTAGAAACATAGTAATCTGCTTTTTTGAAAACTTGTGGGTGACTAATAACAATTCTGGGATTTTCTGTGTAAGAGGAACCAGAATTGACAATATTAACTTTCTCGATAGCACCAACTTGATCAACTACTGCAGAAAGTTGAGCAGACACACCATTTCCATCAACAGAAATTGTTGGAGGAATTTCATCATCATAACCAGAACCAGTTTGATTAATTACAATCTCTTCAATACCCTTTAACTGTCTTACTACAAACTGCTTATTTGTAGAATCCATAACAGGAGTATAATCAACAAATATCTTGTCACCTACAACAATGTTGTGTGGATTTGATGTTGATAGCACACCATAATATGTGTCTTCAATATTTTCAAATGTGTATGAGGATACTGCTTCACCAGTAATTTTTGAAATTCTAGCAGATACGCCAGTACCATCAGTATTGGTATTATCGAAGATAAGGATATCATCAACCTGATAACTCTTACCAGGATCTTCAATCGTAAATCCAGTTATATTAGCATCTTCAAACTTAGTGATTGTTTCAACTTCAATATCAACCTTAGAGTCAAGTCTTACTGAAGGGAAATAATCAAAGAGTTGTAAGGGAGATTCCTCAAAAATTTGATCTGGATCATCAGTTTCATCTTGACTAATAATACCATCGCGATTTTCATCCTCAATTTCAAAGAGAAGAACATCACCATTTTCCAATGTTAGAGCATTGGTTGACGCATTAGGAGCACGCTCAACATCAATATCTACATTTTCATAAGGATCTCTAAATCTAACAACACCTGTAGGAATATTCTGTTGAATAGCATCTTCTTTAAGATTCCACTCATCAACAACAGAGTTGTACTGGGGACCAACTACATATGGGAAAACAGGATTACCTGCATCTGTAGCATCAATTGTAACAAAATAGCAGTATTTTCCTTCGGGAAAATCAGGTGTTTTGCAGAAACGTCCATTATATTGATCAAGATCACCAGAACCAAAACTATATTCATAGTCTTCAACAAACTTTCCTGCAGGTTCATCATTTAGAGAAGGTCCAGCAGTTCTGGAAGGATATGGATTTGTAATTTCATTTAATACTAATTCCGTCTTCAGTGAATAAGAAGACCTGAGTCTAGTGATGTTAGAGGACTGATCGGTAGCATCAGAATAACCATAAGGACCGTAAATAGGATTACCATCATACGCCCAACCAATAATTGGAGAGTGATCGAGATTACTTTCCTGTTCTTGGATAGCACCAGTAATACCTTCAAATAAGTTGTCACCCAAGATATATCTCAGTCTCTGGGGATTAGACAAGTGAGCATATTCACCACCATACTGATTATTCAATCCTACAAAAACAGATCCTTTAGCACTATCAAAAGTGGTTGTTTCTTGTAAATTATAATTCCATTGGAATACATTTGCTTCAAATGTAGCATCTTGACCAATGGAGTTAAGATTGATAATCGTGCTTCCCTGAACGTAGTTGATACCTCTGTTAATGATTTCAATACCAGTAACTCTACCAGCATTTTCACCATCAGTATCAATTGTTGCACGAGCAACAGCACCAAAACCTTCACCTTGAATGGTAACTTCAGGTGCAGTTGTATAACCTTGACCAGCAGAAATGATTGCAATAGAAATAATACGACCATTCTGAACAATTGCTTGAGCAACAGCACCTTTACCAGAACTCAAGGTTACATCTGGTGTAGAGGTGTAGTTTGCGCCGCCAGAAGTCACATTAATACTCTGGATAGGTCCACGAACTGATGCGGTTGCTGTAGCACCAGTGCCGCCGCCACCAACGATTGTAATGGAAGGTTGAGAAGTGTAACCCGTACCACCAGAGTTCATAAGGATACGAGATACGACACCCTTAGTAACGATAGCAGTTGCAGCAGCACCAGAACCGCCGCCACCAACAATAGAAACAAGAGGAGAAGAAGTATATCCAGATCCACCGTTATTAACTACAATTTCGGTAATAGAACCATCAACAGTAACTGTTGCTGCTGCACCGCTACCACCACCATTTTCAATAGTAATTACTGGAGGAGATGCTGCATCATAATCTTTACCAGAATTATTGATAGATACTGACGTAACTGGTCCAAAAGTTTTATTTAAAGTTGACTTATAAGACCAAATAGATACACCATTAACCCAAGTTCCAATCGAACCAGGAACAATATTAGTTTTAGTTGAAATTGTAGATGGTAACAGGGGGAATCTATTCAGTTTTCTCTGGTTACCAGGTAAAAGAGCAGATCCTGGGAAAGGACCAATATTATAGTTAGGAATACCAGTAGCAGCAACATAAACATGATTATCGTTGAAGAAGGTATTCTGAATATTTGTAGTGTAAGGTCCGATGAAATTTGCAATAGCAGTATTCTCAGACTTACCTTTGTTTAAGTCAACAGAAACAAGAATATTTCCTTGAGGAATAACTTCAGCGGGTTGAGGAAGTTGATACTGGAATACAGTAGTGCTATCTCTAGATGTTACTAAGAAAGATCCATTATAAATGATTGGATTTGCACCATAAATCGTAACTTGATCCCCAACTAACAATCCATGTGGATTTGAACAGGTAACCGTAGCAAATTGATTATTAACACCACCATAAGTGATTGAATCGATCTCAATTAACTTTTTAACGTTATACAACCAAGTATTCAACTCTGGTTTGGTAGATGTACCACCAAGTTTAGACACAGTAAGTTTATCACCTGTCAGGTAATAAGATCCAGTATTTGTCAAACTTGTTTGTTGAGCATCAACAATACCAACAACATTCATTACTACTTCTTGAGCAGTTCCCTTATTAACATAAACAATTAAGTTTGAACTAACCTCAGTAGCAGAATCCCAATCCTCTACAACACCATTTACAGAACGAGTACACTCAATAAACTGGTTGAGGGACTTTTCTTTATATTGAACGACTTCACTAGCACCAATAATAAATTCACCGTTTCTTTCAGGCCAACCAATAGTAGAGTCAACAGTAATAATACTATTGTCAGTTCCAAGGGGTTCTGCTAATTTGGTTTTATATGGAACAGTAAATGATCCCTGAATAGTTTCTTCGGAGAGAACAAGTTCGTAAATCTCTAAATTAGAAGTTTTGATTGAAATGTAGTTCTCAATCAAAGCACTCGCTGCTTTAACATTTGGATCCGCAATACTTTCTTCCTGAGTGAGAAGACCATCTTTAATATCTACAGGATTACCACTAACAATAGTGGCACGCAAAATAGTATCAATAGACCAAGTTGCAGCAGATGGTTTGGTAATTTGATCTTTTGGATAGTTAATAGTAACTTCTTCGCCATAAAGAAGTTTAAACAGATATGCAACACTGAAAGAAGTACCCTTAGTAGAGTAAAAATCTTTTACCGATTTAATTGCAGTGCGAACATCAATTTTCTTATAGTCAAGTTCAGGAACATCTGGCAAGAATTGTTCTGTATATTTGTCCAGAAGTCTCTTTACAAATAAAGAATCTAAGCATTTTACGCTAGTATCGACAGCGGCAGATGCAGCAGTTGTATTATTAGAAAATACAGCATTTCCACTCTCAGTATACTTTACAATACCACTTGCTGCTCTAGCACATCCATTAAATGCTGCTTTATCGTATCCTGTTCCTTTTTTACTGATTTTGAAACCAGTTACTTCATTTAATCCTGGTTCTACAGATGCCTTTGCTTCAGGTGGTGATTGAATAACAACTGTAGGGGGATTAGTTACAGAATATCCACTACCAAACTCACTGATGTTAATATCAGTAATTTTTCCATTAAAAATTGCAGCAGTTGCTTTTGCTCCTGTACCATTTCCTGCGGGGTCTACAATGTATACAGAAGGAATATCTTCATATCCACTACCACCATCTAAAAGTTCAATACTGACTACACGACCATCACCATCAACAAGAGTTTCTAAAACCTGAGCACCTGTGGGATCAACAACAGCAATTCTAGGTGTAGTAGTATAACCTTGACCTGCGTTTAGAACATTGACAGAAGTGATTTTGCCATCAGTTAGAACTGCCTGGAGTGCTGCAGTAATACCATCTGTTCCTAGAGGAGCATCAATATAGATTCTAGGAGGAGTTGTATATCCCTGACCACCATCAGTTACAGTGATAGTGCCACTAATACTTCCAGAAATAATAGTAGGTGCTGCCAACTTTGCACCACCTGGTTGCTTAAAAGTAACTCTGGGATTAAAACTATAACCACTACCAGAACTTACAATTTCAATATCAGTTACAGAACCATTAGTAACAGTTGCTTTTAATTTAGCAACCTCAGATCCAGCAAGAGTAGGAGATTCAATTTCTACAGTAGGAGGGTTGGTATCACTATATCCTCTACCACCATCAAGAAGAATTGCATTTTTAACACCATTAACTAACGCTGTAGCAGATGCACCACTTCCATTTTCACCCTGAATAGTTACATGAGGAGGATTTTCAAATTTGTATAAAGATCCTGTCTCATTGATAGAAATATCAATTAGTTCACCACTATTATTAACACGAGCATATCCCAGAGCACCAGAACCAAAACTGGGAATGGGTGCCTCAATAGAATACAAAGTCAGAAGTCTACCATTCAAAGGTGCTACTTCAAAGATAAAAAGATCTTTATCTAAGTAATAATCTACTCTTGGTGTAAGAAGTTTTCCGTCATAGATTGCAATAACATATTCATCAGTAATAGGAGTATAAGATTCCCCATTTCGAGTCATCTTAAATTCGGTTTTATTTTCTCCAAAAGATCCCGAAATATTATCGAGAAAGAGAATTGAATTATCAATAAAACCACTTAGATAGTTGATGCTAGTTTCTGATACATCATCACCAGTCTGTTTTGCTCTAGGGGCAGTCGTAAATACAATATCTGTACCATCAACAGTGTAATCAACATTAGGAACAAGAACCTCATCATACAGTTCGACAATAAGATGCTGTGCCGAAGGTGCTGGAATAGGAGTAGACTGAGATGTCAGAGGAAATCTAACTCTTGTTCCATCATAATCATTAATAAGTTGTGCCAGACCAGTCCACTTAAGTTTTACCTGATCGTAAGAAATACCAGGACTTAACGCAATATTTGGCGATGAGGTAGTGCTTTCATAGTAAATTACTTCGTCACCGATCATGATCGATCCATCGTTCTTCAGGAACTGATCGACACTTTCAACAACAATAGTATCACTGCTATCACTGATCGCTTCTACAACTTTAGTAGAACCATCTAAAATATCAATTTCAAGTTTATCAATATCCAAATATTGAAGAAACTTGTTAACAATGTTCTGACCTAATCCCGTCTTTTCTTGAGATCTGTAGTAGTATTCAATAAATTTATTGAACAGTGGATACTCTGTCCTCAGAAAGTCTGGAGACTGAGAGGAAATCGAATGAGAAACCTTGTTAATATCCATCTTAGAAGCAAGTCGAATCGCTGAGTGAGCCTAAATTGGTCAAATCGGGTATATCCAAAACCACTGGGGTTTGGTTGAAATCCGTTGGCGTCAAACTATTTAGAGGGATTGTTGGAGGAACAATCGATCCAATTGGTTGAACAGTAATCGAAGGTGTAACAATATTGATTATAGTTCCAGGAGTAGTTGCTGGAATTGTAGAATTATTTGAAGGAATGAAAACAACAGGGATTTGCAGATTACTTGGGAGTTGAAGAGGATCAATAATAGATCCCAATCCACTTGCAGAATCACTAATAGAAACCGCTGCAGCGGGAGCAATATTATTTCCAGCACCAATTACATTAACAGGACCAAAACAAACTTCTCCAGTATCATAATTTACTGTTCCTGCTTTGCTGTTGGTATAGATTTTTCTGATACCAGTGTTGTAATATGTTCTGAGATTACCATATCCATCGTCTTCAAACTGCTGATCAACCCCAGGTCTATCAGCAGTTCTGAATGTACCAGAAACAACAACGGGTTCCTTTTTACATGCACCATCAGAACCATCCAAAGTAGGAGCACTATTGTATAATTGGTTTCCAATAGAAATACAATATGTGTTTGTTTGGTTAGTATTTGGTTTAATATACTTCAGAAGTGTAACCTGAAGGGAAACATCACTAATTGTCTTATTAGAAAGTGTAATCGCTTTCTCTAACTGCTGTGCTCTAAAAGTAGAATTGAAATTATTAATGCCAGTTTGAGTTCCCCAGTCTAAGACTCCAGCATTGATATCAGATTCAATTTCAGATGCATTAGATCCACCGCCAGTATCATACAAAGCAAACACTTTAATGTTGACATACATGTCATCTGGATCGACAATGATTGGATCAATCGATGCCATTGCATACTTTCTCAAGTCATTGGCAACATCTTTCTTAGTTTGATCGTTGAGAGTTGTGCCAGATTTGGTTTTGATTACAATGTATACTTTTCCGTAAATGGGAGGATTTAAAGTATCTCCGCCATATGCAACTACTGAAGATGCATTGGAGTAGATATTCTTAGTAATAATCGCATAATCCTGCGCTGTAACCGCCCTGTACTGCGCTGAATAGTATCGTGGAGCATTATACTTAATTGACTCGATAGACTCTGCTGCATCGCCTTGCTGAGACTTGTCTTTAACAGTCAAATTGACACTTACAGGGGGATATGTTTGACCTAAACTATCAGTCATTCTACCGATAAAAGAGAATCTGGAATTGTTATTTGCTTCAGGTCCAGAAGTAACCAAATACTCTAAATCAATAACTTCACCATCGGTTAATTTTCTACCAACACTATCATCACCAAATCTAATCTCGTAGCGCATATCCTCACCTTCATGGAGGAAATATGATCTAGATGTTGGTGTAAGAGTAGATACAGTATCTACTCTGTTATAAATGTCAAACTGAGTTGAAGACTCATTGGGTCTTACCTTTACGGACAAAGTTGAGATATCAGCGTCTGCGGAAGGAATGATATAAGATTGTCGTGCAAAAGTGTTTACAACATACGAAAACTTGACTACGCTTCCTTCGTATATTTTCAAACTATCAAATTCCGCAATTCCAGTTGTTGCGTCTACAGATGTTGTTAAATCTGTAAGAATATTCCAAATATAATTACCACCTGTACAAACAGCACCTTTTGAAAGAGTTAATGAAGTTGGAAATTCACCGTTGATTTGAGTTGTCTGTAAAGTCAGTTTTACGCATCCCTTTGATGAAGTGATAGATTTGGGAACGTAATTTAACAGTTTTGCAATATTAACAATATTATCTCTAACTGTTGCTGATGTTAAAAAAGTCTCGTTCAATGCCATATTAGCATTGAATGCAGTATAGTAAGTGTTATACGCTAAAATATCAATCAGATAAGATAGAGACGATCCATCAAAATCATAATCTGTAAACTCATTGCGAGTTCTTAGATACGATTTAATTGAAGATTTAATATCCTCAAAATCTAATGCTGTTAGGTTATTAGGTTGCATTATTCGGGTCTCTGTAAAACAAATTCGATTGTTTCAACAATAGGTAATCCCACTACTTGGTATTCAATGACAACATGTACTTTGTTACCTTCGTAGATGGGTGTTACGACAACATCCGTAAGTTTTACCCTAGGTTCATACTGATTAATGGTATTTATGATTTCATCCTGAATCGCATCTGCGGTAAATCCGTCTAGAGGTTCAAAAAGTAATGAAGTTACCCTAGAACCAACTAAAGGTTGAAACGGTTTTTCTCCAGGAACAGTCAAAATAAGATTTTTGACTGCTTGTTTAATTGAATTTTCGTTGGATACAGAGGAGATGTCATCTGTAAAGGGATTACGCATAAAACCAATCGACACATCTTTAAAGCTGCGCGATTTAGTAAATTCTTTACCCCCTATCTTTTTTAACGCCATCTCCTCTATAGTCCATACCGATATTATTTATCGCCCTTGTCCACGATAACGTTTTTTAGCATTATTCCTACTGGTTGCTGAATATTTGGTATGTTGACCTGATCCCTGACGAGTCTTTTTGGGAGTAGACTCGATCATGTTGCTTCCACTTAAGGATTTTTTTACTTTTGCCATAATTTAATACTATTTTCCGATAAAAACATTTGGACTTGAACCTGTAATCACAGACAGGCAGGGGAAGGCAGTAGAACCATCACCTAAAGGGTCTCCAAAACGCCCTGCACGCTGCCCATTAATGAAAACACTTGTGCTGGTTGCCATACACTTACGCGCATGACCTACAGGCGCTTCTCGACCCGCTGTGACACCTACTGTACACCACCAAGCAGGAGTGGACAGAGTAGTAAAACACTTATCACCAATAGAACTCGTTGTAAATTGAGTTGGTGTTGGATGTGTAGTTAAAAGATCTTGATCAACAATTGGATAAGTCTTATTGATAAAGACGGTACGAATACCAGTCAAAGGACTGATTGGTGACTGCATTAGAGGCGGCCAGATTGCAACAGCGTTGACTGCTGGCATGGCAACAGGTTTGATTGTAGGACTCAGAGAGGGATGAGGACAGTTAGGAAGTAATCCACCTCCCAAACCAGGGTGGTGAGATCCTCCCGCACCAGTTCCATGACCACTGTCAGGTCCCATATAAAGTGCTGCAGCTAATCCTGCTGTAACTAATGGTGGTGTTGACATTTTCTACTCTGTGAATGGATTGCCTCTTGCCTGGTTCGCCAGTTTAACAGTATTCGCTCCACGAGTCAAATCGTGGAAGATAGTCATATTACCCGTAGCAGTCCAGGATTTGCAACCTGGTCCCAATATTGTAGGATGCATTGAATAAGTTCCTGTTGTGGTGGTTGTAATACCAGTCTCAGGATCAGTCTCTTCATTAGTATATCCTTGTTGTTCTGTAGGGGCAGTGCAATTAATATGAGCACACCCACTATCTACGGGAGACATTGTTAAAGTGACTTGAATAGACGTTTGCCTTGCGGAATCTGGTCTATATTGACGCATGATGTATTTAGTGTAAGTAGACGCTGTTGGAAGATTGGTAAAACTACCTTGACAAGTTTCTACTTTTGTTTCTTGAGTTTGTTTAAATTCGGGAATTTTAGGTTGAGTAATGGCATCAACATCCCTATCAACCTGATCTTTGATACGATCTTGATCCTCAATGATCACATCTTTATATTCTTGATCAATAGGAGTCTCCTCAAGGTAACTTAAGTTCTGTGGAGGTGCCATAATCGCTTTCAGAGGTTCTGTAGCATCTTTTCTGTACTTATTTTGCGGAAGTTGATCTATTCTTACCTCATCAGGATCCATTTTGATGTTCATTTTTGGTTCCATCTCAAGAACATCGGTCTCTTTAGGCACTTTTCCGTAACTATCACCCAAATTTGTATAGTCACTTTCTTGTACTCTAGGAACTCCCGCGTCTGTTGGGTCTCCTCCGTCAGGTAAATCGCTCAAAATGCCACCAAATTCATCAACTAAGTCATCACGATGCCCATCATTCTTCTGAATTAGCGTTCTTTCTTCATTATCATTGATAACAGAGATGTTTGGACGCCTATCAGCACTGTATCCCCGCCCTCCATCGACGATAACTACCTGATCTAAGACTCCACCAACGAAAATACCGCGAATTTT
>Ga0213858_10000912_pt1 | contig 13897 bp, 17 predicted proteins | sample PICome_FD_160122 | JGI IMG/M metagenome (GOLD analysis project Ga0213858, IMG submission 160122) | Coastal seawater microbial communities near Pivers Island, North Carolina, United States - PICO245 | ecosystem: Environmental > Aquatic > Marine > Coastal | place: USA: North Carolina | collected... | reverse complement strand
CCTTTGTACCATGCTTTATACAAGTAGATAAACATAGGATACAAATACTCTTTACCATCGACAGGATGTTTTCCAACTAATGGTCTTCTATCAATTGTTTCTTTATAATGTTCTTGTCCTGTTCTAAAGTTTTGTTCACCCACGTTCTCATATGCTTTAGAATACACACCATCGTTACGCCATATTCTAGCACGTTCACCTTCGTTGTTTAGATTGATTTCTATATTACGAAAATACTCTTTATCTTCTTCCGATAATTCTTCAAATGCTTTTTTCTGATCTACGATAGATAGTACAGTATCAATACATTCAGTTTCGCAATACAACCCTACACAAATCTCATCGAAGTTATATCTACCAGTTCCGTTAGCATGCCATTCTAATTCTGTTGGACCAAACATACCTATTGGTTTACCATCAACAACTTTACCAGAGACAATACTAATCTGTGGAGAATCTTTAGGGTTCATAAAGTAATCTAGTTCTTCTACCTTACCCATTCTAGCACAAACCTCAGCAAGTTGTTGTCTAGTTAAATTTTGATCGTGTAATACTACAGAACCTTTGTCAACGATTGTGTTAACTAATTCTGTAAATTGTTCGTCTGTGTAATCTAATATATTCATTTTTCAAATAGAGGTGTTAAACAAAGTCTAGCTGTATCATTCCACCTCATTCTTCTCCTTTCTTCATAGTAAGAATCCCTACTTGTTGCCAAGTACCATACGTCTGATGGTTTTATACCATAGTCATCACAAAACTCAATTTGTTTTGTTCTATTTCTTTTCCACATTTCATCAACAGTAAAGTTTTCCATAATTAACTTCATTGTTCGAACACCAGTATAATTCCAGTTCTCTAATCTTCTTAATCTATCTAATGATTTATGTGGTTCTTTTGTATAGACTAAACCAAGTCGTTGACCTGCCAATCCAAAGCCTTTAGAAAAACCAAAGAATACTTGTTCAGTATTTTTAGGTATTTTTATTTCTTTGATATCTGTAGCACCAACATAACAACAATCTAATATCACTGGTGAATTAATCTCACCCATGTCAAAATAGTTTCCGTCTGCGGCTGATGGTATACTTAGATACATTGGTTTATCATTGTCTACTTTTCTTGGTAATGCTGATCGACCCAAGTCATTCATGCGTTGTCCTGGTACATCGCAACATACAGTAGGTTTAGTTCCTATAACTTGTGGATATTCATACTCACCTTCTAACTGTTGCCATTCTCTTGTCTCAGTCATAACCCAATGATGTATTGCATCTGTAACACCATGTGTAAAATAACAATGTGAAAAATCTGATAAGTCTATGATCTCACTAACCCATTTTCTATGAAGTGTTACTACTTCGTCTAATTCTTTAGTCGCCTCACCACTACCTCTAACATGATAGGTATCAGCAACAACTTGTAACTGAAGAACATCAGATACTTCGTTGATTCTAGGAACGTTTACAAAACGTTCACCTCTAATGATTTGTTTGAGTTTGTGTTTTTCTTTTTCCATAATCTTTAAATAATTTTTCTGCAATCCAACCACCTGTGTCCCATTTATGTAATCTTATTCTTCTCTGATTGTCGTGGTGATTTTTATGATAACCTTCACCAGCAACAAAGAAGTTTAACCAAAAGGCGTTTGTTGGACCTTCACTATGTCCCACTGTATTAAGTAAACCAAATCCTATCTTAGCAAATACAAATGGTACAGCACAGAATGCTACCCAAAAGTATGGACTAATTAGAAACGAAACAATATTGACAGCAACTAATATGTGCAACCAATATTTGTGACAAAACACTAATCTAGGATTGTTGTATAGATCACGTGCATACTTAGGTGGTATCTTTGGAATATTCCAAGTAGTAGATAATACTTTCCACAGTCCTACGTGTTTTGGTGAATGAGGATCTTTTTCAGTATCCGAATGATTGTGGTGCATACGATGAGACGCAATCCACCCAATCGGTGTTCGTATACATGCGATCATCAACATTGCTAATCCGATTGTTTCAAACCAGACTGGCACTTTAAATTGTCTATGACAATAATGTCGATGCAACAATATAGACGCACCCCAATGCGATATAATTTGCGACCAAAGTATTCCTAATAATAATGCAGTTAACATCAATATATGCACCCTACTATGTGTATGCGATCTTCACGTGAAGCGTTGACCGCAGTATGATTTTTTGTTGTATCTATAATATATATACTTCCATCAGCAGGCAGTCTGTGTAACTGATCATCAACGATCATAAAACAGTTCTCATTTGTAACTAATGGAATATGCATACGTTTTGTATAGTCTTGGTGATAGGTATAACAAGTTCGTCTTGTTAATCTAGCAACTCTTGCTCGACAAATATTATGCTTTTCTAATATTGAATTAGTATAAGGCATATTAAAAAGAAACTTTGTAAAGTCTGTTTCTTTATGCTCTTTATCTGTTATTTTACCACACGCATAATAAGGATCATCGTTACCTTCTACAGATTGTAGAGCAACTTGATTATCTCTAATGCAGGTAGTTTATCTTCTAACTCTCTAAGTATTTTTTCTATATCAATTTTTTCATTTAAGCGCATACCGTAATTTCTTTCACTCTGTTTGGATGATCAATGACCCATTTTATAGTATCCCAACACTGTGATAAAGACATCTTTGGATGATCAATATCTGCTGATCTTTCTGAATCAAAGTAACCAAAGTTAATACATGTAACATCTGAGCCTACATAATATAGTTGATCATTTGCATTTCTTAATGCGGCTTTTTCAATACCGTATTTGTAAACGTCTTTATGACCGTGTATCCAATCAGAGGCTGCACTACCTATACTGATTACTTTTTTGCCTTTACTTTCAGCTTCATATAATAAATCGACTTGTGAAAATCCATCATGTTTGCAATTAATAAAAATATCGCAATCATCTAAATTGTCAACAATTCTATTTGCACCAGTGTTTAATTCTGGTAAGTTAGTTAGAAACGCCCCTAGGCCTCGTCTTGTTCCTGTTATGTAATATCTCATATTTTTTTATTGTTTAACCATACGTCAAGTTCTTTATCTAATGACTTATGTTTAAAATATTCCTCTTCTGGTCCTGTTCTAAATTCTACAGGAATATCCTTGTTTTTTACTGTAGCATGATATAATCTATTTATGCCTGGATTAGAATGACCTATACCAATAATTAGTCTTGGTTCTGTCTCAGATTGTATGACAGTTTGTAAGTGTTTATCTGGTGTTGTTCTTTCTAACACTCTTTCAAATGCTGAACAAAAACCAGTCTTATAACCTAACATCGCAGCAGCCATTGCTAATTGACCAGATGCAATACCAACAGAAAATGCTTTCTGTTCAAATAAAGTTTGTTTTGTGACTTCATTTGCACCTTCTCTAGTTGCGAGAATGTGTGTGCCACCTCTTAGATTTTTTTGATCATCACAGAATACAAATACAGCATTTGCATATATTTGAGAGTTGGTAATTGTGTGTGTTTCTTTTGTATGAAACTTCTCACCCCACTCATCTCTCTGATCTTCAAATACTTCGTCAACATCTGAACCATTAAATAACGCATAGACTTTTGTAGCATCATGTATTTTTTTGATGGTGTCTTTATCTGTAAACACTCTTAAATTGAAGTGTGTTTCATTTTGTTTTGATGGCCCATTTGAAGCTGCATAGATCATGCAATCTAAATCGTTTTGAGGTATCGATTTAGTTAGATTATAGTTTCTCTGAGCTCGCTGTGTTATCGCCACAGCGTCTTTAATCACGTCATGCATAGTAATATATATAATCCAAAAAATGGTTGACTTTTTCCTCTAAATATGGTATAATAAATACTAATATGAATATAAACTTTGTAGTAACATCCAAGCCAGGTGACGGCCTTCTATTTTACTCATACGAGTATTGTGCTAAACTCAATGCCATAAATCAACCTGCGACACTTTGCATCATTCCTCACAGACGATTTACACCCGAAGATTACATGACGGTGTTAAACGACAAATATGCATCTGTGAATAATGTACAATTTAATGACATTGATCCTAAAGAAGATGACATAACAATGATTATGGGTCGAAGTCAATTGACACTAGCATACATGACTTGGAAAGATTATAACTCAACACAAAAATTATCACTATTTAAATTGTTTGGTAATAAACTGATATCAGTATATTCAGATAATCATCCTGTAGAATATCCTATGGCTTTAGATTATTTTAAACCTAAACAAATTTATGATTTGTGCGACAAAGATGTATATCCAAATGGTGTGGGTGAACACTTTGAGAAAACAATAAACTTTGAGATTTATAAAAATACTTCTATGAAAGAAAACGATCCTGAAGTTCAGGAGTATCTATTCTTAGGTACGAATGATATTTACTATGATGCTGTAGATAAATGTATTGACAACATTGAAGACATATGGACTAAAGGTCATGGAGTATTAGTTTATAAAGATCAAGGATTAGATGATTGGACTTGGAAAAGAGAAAATGAAGGTAAAGAAAAACTTAATCATATATTTGCACCTTTTCCTGATCTACTTAAAAAGTTTAATACGTATGTATATACTAAACCTAATTTTGATCCTGCACCTAGATTGATGATAGAATTTTTATGGGCAGGTAGAAAAGTAATATATCAAAGAGATAAGAATCTCAAAGATGGCGGACCAGTTTATTGGGAACGTGGTGTGAAAGATATATCTTACAGTATTCCAGCAATTGGAAATGCGATAGAGAAGTTGTCTAAATAATCATACTGAATACATTATAGGAATAAGATGACAGAATTTAATAAAGATAAACTACCAGAAAAAGATTTCGTTAATCAACCAAAATTTATACAAGACGCACCTGGCAAAGGACACAATGGTGGGCCAGAACTTGAAGAAGAAGAAATCGGCAAACCCTTACCAAACAGACCTGAAGACATTACGTCTCATATGACAAGAGGTGGTCCTGGAGATGATTCCAGACCAGGTGATGTAAACACTAAAGCATGGTGGCAAGATTTATCTGACAAAGGTAAAGACAATGCCATGTATAAAAATTCAATCGTACAAATGGCCAAGAGAAAAGATATTTGGTTTTGTACAATTCCTTTCACACAAATTTATTCTGAACTAGATGGTAAATTCAAAGCATGTTGTTTTGGTGAACCTTCTAATAAACATTGGGTAGGTAATACTACACTAAAAGAATGGATGGAAGACAGCACGTATATGAATAGTATACGTAAAGAGATGTTAGATCCAAACTCAGATCACAAAGCAGTTAACGTAATATGTAAAAGATGTAAAAGTGATGAGGCAAAGTATGGTAGAAGTAGAAGAACAAACTGTTTAAAAATTCATACTAACTCACACGAGTTTTGGGATGCGATTGAGAAGAACGTTCAACTATATCAGAAAAGTGGTACGTGGACTTTTGACGAAAGAATATGTGAAGTACAATTAAAAATCTTTGGGTCTGAATGTAACCTAGATTGTTATATGTGTATGCATGCTAACTCTACTACGAGACAAAACGTAGCAGACAAAGGTGTATGGAATGATAGAATTTTTGGTATCCAAGATGAAGGTAGAAAAAATTACATTGACTGGATTATGAAAGATAAGACCAAAGGTCAAGTAGAACAAATCGTAGAACTAGCACCATACATTAGAAGTATTAAAGTCATCGGTGGTGAACCTTTGATTATGAAGAAACACTACGAGATGCTAGATGCACTAATTGAAACTGGTCATGCAAAAGATATACGAATTAAATATCAGACTAATTTAACAAAGACAGCAAAAGGTAAACATAGTATCTTTAAATATATTCCTAAGTTTCAACACGTGGCAATGGTTGCTTCTGTAGATGGTGTTGGTCCTGTAATCGAATACATGAGAAGAAGAACTGATTGGAATGAAGTTGTTGAAAATATTAATCTATGTAAAAAGTTTCCTAATGTAGTTGTTGACTTTAATGGTCTTGTTTCGTTTTTAAGTGTGATGAGATTTTATGAAGTTATTGATTGGTGTAAAGAGAATCCAGTTATTAGTCAATTAAATTGGGCAATGGTAGATACACCAAAACACTTTAGACCTGAGAACTTACCAGAACCTCTAAAGAAAGAACTTATACCAAAATATAAAGATTGGCCTGACATCGTTGCATGTTTAGAAAGACCAGCAGAACCAGATGTTGATATACAAGATATATTTGATTATCTATTAAAGGCAGACGAACATTACAAAGGTACAAAATGGGAAATGAATTTGTTTGATGTGTTTCCTGAATTAGAACCATATTATGATCGTAATAGAAAAGTAGATCCAGTTTATCAAGCAAAAGTATTCTCAGAATTTGATAATGAATGGGATAGGTTAAGACAGTCTAACGAAACATTTGACGAGATGAAATAATGAAGGATAAAGTAAGAATAGAGAAAGCAGAGAAGTTAAACAAGACAATGCTTTCTGTACCTAAAGAAGATCGTACAGCAGGTCCACCTACCCAAGACATACCATCACCATTAAAAGATAAAACCAAACTTCCGTTTTATTGTTGTATTCCATTTACAATGTTATTCTCTACAGAAATGGGTGACTATGCAGCTTGCAACTTTGCAGTGCCTAGTTCACAGTTTACTCCTGAGGGAGATAGAATAAAAGGAATACCTGGTAAAGATGGACAGAATGTTGAAAACACATCAATAGAAGATTGGATGGTGAAAAGTGATTACATGAATAAGTTACGTAAAGAAATGGTTGATCCAAACTCACCAAGAGAGTGGACAAAAAAAGTATGTGACAAATGTATTTACGATGAAGACAAGCATGGTTCATCCAGAAGATTAAATGTAACTGGTAGATATAGTAGAGATCCTGACTTCTGGCCTCTCATTGAAAGAGCAACACAAAAGTTTAAAGACACAGGACAATATAATTTTACAGACAGAATATTAGAAGCACAATTAAAAATATTTGGAACAGAATGTAATTTAGATTGTTTCATGTGTATGCCGTTTAGTTCAGACATGAGACAAAAGAATACTTACGTAGAAGGACGAGAGTTTCATCCAACAGTTTGGGATAAAAAAGAAGTGATGAAAGTAAGATCAATCAGAGCAAACAAAATCTATGATCCTGCCATCGTTGATCAACTTGCTGAGATTGCACCATATATTAGAACTCTTAAACTCATTGGTGGCGAACCTTTGATTATGAAAAAACAATATGAGTTGTTAGATTATCTTGTTGAAAGTGGTCATTCAAAACACATGCACATTAAGTATCAAACTAATCTAACAAAAACAGCACATGGTGATCATAACATATTTGATTACATTCCAAAATTTAAATTAGTAAATGTTGTAGTATCTATAGACGGTGTAGGTAAATATAATGATTATTTAAGAAGACGTGCTAGTTATAAAGAGATCATGGATAATATTGACATGATGTTAAAATATAAAAATGTATTAGTAGACATGAACGCAATGGTAACAATGCCTGGTGTTTTGAGACTATACGAATTGTTTGAAGTCTATAAAAATAAACCAGAGATAAACGACATGAATTGGTGGATGATTTTTGATCCATATTCAATGAGGGTACATCACATGCCACAAGAATTAAAAGATATGGTCAAACCATTTTATCAGAAATATCCTGAAGCACATGATATCGTCACAGCACTAGAGAGAAGACGAGAAGATGATTCAGATTTACACTTCAACTCAACTATCAAGTATCTGTTAGACAGAGATAAGCACTATGAGGGCACTAAGTGGGAGATGCATCTATTTGACGTATTTCCCGAATTAGAGCGGTTCTATGACCCGTCAAAGGCCGGTAAATCTGAGACCCTAAATAGTATTGACGACTGGCGAAATTGGGAATATAATTAACCATTTTCTCCTTGACTTTTATAATGAAACATGATATAATATGGATCAAATGAGTAAAGAAATAAAGATCAAACCTAGGTGTCTAACCTATACCCCAAAAAGTTATCACAAACCGGCCGCATATACAGCAGATGGTTATATGCTTCCGTGTTGTTGGTTAGATGACCCTAAAAATGACTACGATATCGAAGAACGTTTTAAACTGAAAGCTACTCATCTTGCAGTTGAGAACAATGAAAAATTAGAAGACATTTATGGTTCTAAAGAGTGGGAACACTTTTTCGATACTCTAGTTAATAACCCAAGTTGTGCAATGAAACAATGCCAATATAAGTGTGGCAATTTAGAAAAGGATAATTATAAGAAATGAACTTAGACGATTACCAAGAACAAGCGAAATCAACAGCAATCTACGATAAGAAACATGCTATCATATACCCAGCTCTAGGACTTGCAGGCGAGGCAGGTGAAGTATCAAACAAAGTAAAGAAACTATTAAGGGATGGATATGAGAATAATAAAGATTATCGTAAAGAGATATCCGATGAAATTGGCGATGTACTCTGGTATGTTGCTGTATTGGCTGATGATATTGGGATTAAGCTTTCCGACATTGCTTTCAATAATGTAGTTAAATTGAAAGACAGACAAGCAAGAAATGTAATCGGTGGTTCTGGCGACAAGAGATGAGCGAATTAACAGACTACTATATTAAAATGCAGAGGGAGTCCTCTCCCAACTTAGATATATCTCATAGATGTATATTGAGATGTCCACAATGTCTAAGACAAAAGGTTGAGGGTCAAAGTAGAATTACAAGATCGTTTGAATTAGAACCACATAACTTTCAAAAGATTTTAGATTACTACGATAACTGTATTACATTTTGTGGTCAAATATCTGATCCAATCTATCATCCAAAGTTTTTACAATTCTTAAAGATGTGTGATGGTTTAGGTAAAGGTATTAGAGTTGCAACGAATGGAACACTTGGTCCAAGAATGGATATGTCGTTCTATGAAGAAGCATACAAATATTGTAAAGGTGAAATATCTTGGTACTTTGGTGTTGATGGTTTAGATAAAAAGTCTGAGATTTATCGTATTGGTTCTAACTTCGAACAAGTATGGGAAGCAATGAGACTTGGTGTGAAGATGGGCCATGCAATTGTATGGCAGTATATCATCTTTGGTTATAATGAACATGAAGTAGAACAAGCAAAAGAGATTGCAGAGAAAGAAGGATTTACATTATTACTAATTAAAACAAATAGAGGTTTTGATCCTAGATCAAGGAATCTTAGAGGCAATATTAAAAAAGCATATGAGAACTTTCCTGCACCTAGTGATAAAAATCGTGTGAAGAAAATTAAGAATGAGGAGTATTTTAATGTTACTCCAGAATTAGCACACTGGAGAAAAGTGAGAGAAGGATTAATTAAATGAATATAACATATAATAATAAAACAATACCATTTTACAGTAATATACAATCACTTATACAAAAGTCACCATTTAAAGATGATGCACTGAGAGATTGTGAATTTGATGATGAAGGTATACCAAAAACTTTAGTTGTATCATTATCAGGTGGCGCTGATTCAGCATCAGCATTATATCTAACAGCAAAACTATTTCCACAGATTGAAGTACACCCATTAACATTCCGTGATGTTAACGCACCACTAGACGCAGATGCAGCTGTAGAGATTGTAAAGTTTATTCAAAAACAATTTCCTAAAGCAAGATTAAGTGATTGTACTATTTACAGTTACAATGATAGAGATGAGAGTACGTATGAACGAGCTCAAGCAATGATTGATAAAGGTGGTGATAGACCAGATAGTACAAACGAATACAGTAAATTAAATGTTGTACAGATGTCAAAGACAATGCAGTTAGACGATGGTAACAATAGATTTATGAAACAGTTTAAAGGTCCTGTCAGATTAGATGGTATGACTTCTAATCCACCTATTGATGTTAGAATGAAATTCAGTGACGAGATGAAAGAAGCACATCCTAATATTGAGTTTTCAGATTTTGAAATTAAAAGAACACAAGGCGAACCACGTAGAGATTATTATGCTGATAGAACAGAGTTTCTTTACAATGTTTACCAACCATTTATTAGTGTTGATAAAAAGTTTGTTGCAGATATTTACAAACAAGAAGGACTAATGGATTCAATGTATCCAATGACACGTTCATGTGTTGGTGGTGCAGCTCACACTAATAATTTTACTGAATGGTGTTGGAGATGTTTCTGGTGTTATGAAAAGAAATGGGCATTTGATTTGGAGAGAACATAATGGATATAAACGAAGCAATTAATAATTCAGGTAAAGTACATTACAACTATAATCGATTAGAGATACCTGAGAACGATTTAAAAACATTAATACATGCAGCTGCAAATGCACCAACAAAGTATGATGAAGAACATTATTCAGTAAGAGTTTTTACAGATCAAAAAGTAATCTATGACATATACAAAGATTGTACAAAGTCTTATGGTCTTTATAAAGATGAAGAAGATTATAAGAAGTTATTCATTGAAGATAAAAATGGTGTGTACAGACAAAATGATAAAATGTCAATAACTAACTCACAAACATGGGCATCAGCATTATTTGTATTTGTACAACGTAACACTTATCCAAGAAGTGGTATGGGGTTAATTGCATCAGGCAAAACTCCTGTTAAAGGTGAAAAACATCAATGGTCAGACGAAGCAAAAGATACAGTGTCAGATCAATATAATGAAGATAAGATGTTATCTTTAGGTATATCCGCAGGTCAGTTAATTCTAGCTGCAAATATGCTTGGTTATAGAACTGGTGTCTGTTCAGGTTTTAAAATAGATGCACTACAATGGTATTTGAATGTTGGAAAAGAAATACACGAAGAACATTTTCTAGGTGGCACACAAGGTGATGAATTAAGAAAAAAAGAAGCAAAACTAATGATAGGTATTGGTCATCCTAATACAGCAGATCCACGTATGCATCCAGAGTTATTAAATAAAGATTTAGAAGAAAAATTTAGAACGGGTGCAGACCATGAACATTTTATGTACCCGACTTGGGATAAAAAATGTCATGTGGAACTTAACGGAAAACTTTTTCAATCGTAGAGCAATCAACATTGACATATCACATCGTTGTGCTTTACAATGTCCAGGTTGTCAACGTCAACACCTAGACAAGATACCAGGCAGAGATATTACTATGAAAGAAATTGAAAAACTTGCAAAACATTTTAAACGATTTATATTCTGTGGTCAATTATCTGATCCTGTACATCATCCAAAGTTTATAGAAATCATTACATATCTAAAGAACAAAAACATTGAAGTAGATATACACAATGCATCTTCTACTAAATCAGAGAAGTGGTACATCGAAGCATTTAAAGCAAATCCAGATGCACAATGGACATTTGGTATTGATGGTCTACCAGAACAAAGTCATCAATACAGAATAAATCAGAATGGTAAAAAGTTATTTGACATTATGATTAAAGCAAAAGAATATTTAAACACAATGCCTCATTGGCAGTATATTAAATTTGATTACAATATAAACAACTTAGATGTTGCTAAAAACATCGCAATAGAAAACAACTTAGGATTTATTGAAATTGATTCAAACAGATGAAACTAAAACCAAAATGTTTTGATAGCATGGAACTTGCAGTAGACAATCGTGGTCACTTAATACCTTGTTGTTATTGTGATACAGTTGCAACCAGAGAAGATAAAGAGTATCAAAAACTATATGCAGTAAGTAAGATAAATGATTATGAGGATGTGAAAGAAATATTAATGACAGATGAGTGGATTAAATTCAAAGATAATTTATTAAATGATATTGGTCCACCAGCATGTATTGATACATGTAGAGTAAAAGATGATTATAAGAAAAAAGAAAAATATACAATGCCAGATGGCAAGGAGATAAATCGTGTCGTCTAAAAAACTAATGATAGTGAGTGGAGATAGTTTTACTACTAGTCGCTATATATCTATGCATTATCCTAAAGTAAATACCAATTGGACAGTTTGGCCTGATCTAGTTGCTGATAAATTAAATATGACTTTAATTAATCTAGCAAAATCAGGTTATGGTAATGAATATATTTACAGTTCTTTATTAGATGAGATTGTTAAACACCCAATAGAAGATATTGGTTTTGTGTTTGCAGGTTGGACAGAACCAAAAAGAATGGATTGGGCTGTTAAAGGTTATTGGGAAAGTGATTTGATGATACAATCATTTTTACAGGCGAGACAACCAGGTGGTGATGCACAACATCAAATTAATAAAACATTAAGATATCAATATAGTTTTCAACAAGTAATGAAATCATTAAATTTACCTTTTGCACAAATTCAAATGCTCGGCTTGGGTCGGCATGACGATGGCATAAAGAGAAATAAAGTTTTTAAACCAAAGTGGGGTGCTGAAGGTTATAAACTAAGCGATCGTTGCAGGTTCAAATTTGATAAAACTTTCATAGATCATACTAGGCATTATAAGTGGGGTGCTGAATGTGAGATAGTATCACATGAAGTAGAAAAGGGATATAGAATAGGTCCTGCTGATGAACACTTTAATGAGAAAGGTCATAAGTTATTTGCAGACTACGTATTCGATGCTATTACTAAAAAGGGTTTATTAAATGTCTAAGAAAATATTATTAGTAAGTGGATGTAGTTTTACAACAAGATATTGGACATCTGTACATCATCCTAAATTAGAAACAACTTGGGCAAAGTGGCCTGAGTTATTAGGTGAGAAGTTAAATATGGATGTTATCAACTTAGGTAATAGTGGTGCAGGTAATGAGTATATCTTTGCATCTCTTTACGATCATTTAAATCAAATAAACCACCAAGAGATTGGTATGGTTATAGCTGCATGGTCACAATGTCATAGACGAGATTGGTCAAAATTTGGACATTGGACTAATTTATATAATGACAAAGACGGTGATATGAATTATTTTTTACAAAAGTCTTTACGTTTCTATTATATGTTTCAGTGTTTAACACAAGACTTACCAGCATATCAGTTTCAAATGATACGTATGCATAGTGGTATAGGTCTTACAGATAAACAGAGAGATCAGTTTACAAGAGAACTATATCACAATCAATACTTTAAACTTATTGACAAGAAGAAGTTTTTAGGATGGCCAACTCTCAAATCACTTGAAGGTTGGAATATGAAAGACGATGTATTAGGTGGATATGAAAGTGGTGGATTAAAATATTCAGTATCAGAATATGATACACACCCTAACGCATTAGGTCAACAGAAAATAGCGGAGCACTTGTATGATTTATTGGGATAGAGAGTTTGCACAATACAAAGATGACTATATGAAGTTGTTTGAAAAATGTATGGCATCTCAACAAGAAGTTAATATAGAATTTTTAGAAAAAGATATTGCAAAGTTTGTTGGTAGAAAACATGCAGTCGCTTTACAAAGTGGTACAGATGCTTTATACTTCGCACTTCAAGTACACGATATTGGTCCAGGCGATGAAGTCTTGGTACCAGACTATACTTGGATTTCTTCAGCATCATGTATATCAATGGTTGGTGCAACACCAGTATTCTGTGATGTAGATTTAGATACGTATCATATGTCACTAGACAGTATTAAGAGAATGGTTTCTGATAAAACAAAAGCGATCATATATCCACACTTGCATGGTAGCATGACAGATTGTGCAGACATTAAAAGATATTGTAAAGCATTAAACATTTTATTTGTTGAAGATGCATGTCAGGCTCTAGGTTCACGTATCAAACAACCACTAGCAGGTTTAACGTTTGATACTACTTCACATAATGAAGCAAGAGCAGGTACAATTGGTGATTGTTCTACATTAAGTTTTAATGCAAACAAAGTTGTTGCTGGTCTCGCAGGTGGTGGTGCGTTTCTAAC
>Ga0213858_10000911_pt1 | contig 13899 bp, 23 predicted proteins | sample PICome_FD_160122 | JGI IMG/M metagenome (GOLD analysis project Ga0213858, IMG submission 160122) | Coastal seawater microbial communities near Pivers Island, North Carolina, United States - PICO245 | ecosystem: Environmental > Aquatic > Marine > Coastal | place: USA: North Carolina | collected... | reverse complement strand
CCAACAATATTTCCTGTAGAAGTAATTGATGTAGTTTCGATTGGGCCTACAATTTTATTATTCATAGCGTCAACTAGGAGCGTTGAATCGTCACCAAAAATATTTCCTCTGACGTCTAGTGCTGGATTGTCTGTCGCGGCCCAGTTTGAGCCATTATAAACAAGTATTTGATCGTTCTGTGCGGCTAATGCCTGTACATTACCTAAATCTTCTAAATTCTGTGTTGATACTGATACTGGGGTTCCGCCTACTGTAGTGCCGTCTCCCACAAACACTTCTTTACTATCAGTAGTATAAACGAGTTCGCCTTCAGCTGGTGTATAACCTGGTGTCGTTTGTAAAGCTGTTTTGGTGCCTCGTTTAATTCTTAAAGTACCCATGTGTTGCTCCTATTTACTTGTTACATATATTTATGCCAATTACTACTTTCTTTTCTTTTTAGGATTCTTCATAAACGCATTTGTTTTTTTGATCATATCACGTTTTACTTTGGCTGTGTTAAGCCTAAAGTCAACATGTATAATCTTATCGCCATATTCCGTAAAAAGATCACTAATAGTTTCGTTTAAATTAGCACCTGTTGATTTTTTAGCATCACAATCTATTTCCCATATACTACCTCCATGAAACTCAATACGTATCATAGAAAGGTAGTCTACAGGAATAGTGTGTATATCAATGTCTTTGAAAACCTCTGGCCAATGTTTAATTACATCATCAGGAAGACGTTTTGGCACTTTTAGACTTCTTTTTCGTCGGGGCAAGTTCTTCTGCTTGCTCACGTAGCCTTTTGGCTTCTTTAAAAAGTCTATCAGCTTGTGATCTGTAGCTTGCGGCAAGATCATCATCTGACAGGACGCCATCATCTGCAGCTTGCGGTGTTGTATTGGCAGCCTGTGCTTCAGCGGCTACAGGGTTTGTTGGTAGTTCACTTACACTACCTGCTTCTTCAATAGTTGTTCCTTCAGGAAGTTGGTTTGGATCTGCCATTGCTAGATCCGCTATTGTGACGCCTTTTTGATCTGCAATAATTTGATTAAGTTCATCAAGACCAACACTAACAGTTGTATTAGGTGTCATTTCAATGTTTGCCATAGAAACTTTCTGAAGTTTTCCTGTGCTATGGAAACGTGCTAACATATTTGAACCATCACTTAATGATGAACGTGCCATTACTTCGGCAAATTCAAATGCTGTTTGTCCACTGTTACTTTCAACTGCCTTGATTATAGATTCATGATCAGCATCTGAAAGACTTGCTGTATCAACTACAAGTGAGTTTTTTGGTGGATTTTCTCCTGGAATAACTCTATAAGCAACGATAACTTTACGTTGATTATTTTTAAGTCTTCCTACATGTTTAATTTCAGCCATTGCTTACTCCTTAGCAGGTGCTTTAGCGTCAGCTTCTGCGTTTTCTGCTTTTGCCTGTTCTTCAGCTTTTTGTACTTGCTGTAAGAAAGTATCTAATTTATTATATGTTTTTCCTACTGCTTCTAGTTCATTAGCCTTAAATGCGCCACGTTGTGTAGCAACATCAATAACAGATCTAATCACACCAAGATCTTGAACAGTAAGTTCTACAGGGGCCATTTGCGGTTGTGCTTCTGCGGTTGGCGCTGTATTGGTTTCGTTTGACATATCTTTATACTCCTTTGTATATGTGTTATTATATATGTACTTAATATTTATTTGTATTTCAAAAGTGGACAAGCTAAAACGAAATAAGATAATTCTTTAGGATCTTCAAATCCTACTCTCATCACATTTTCAATTTTGTTACCAGAGGTAAGTCCAACATTTTTTGATAGATAATATCTTTTCTTAAGATGTTCATCTATCCATTTAGTCAAGGCTTTTTCAATATTATATGTATATTGAATATCAATAGTCTCTAAATGAGGTGCTTGGTGAGCTAATCGTCTAAAGCCAAAATGATTTTCAGGTGTAACTACTTTATCAAGCGGCATGTTCTTCATAGTGTGCGGTTACTCCAAAAGGTGCTTGTATACTGCGTGATCTGTCGCCGTGGATCAAAAATACTGTTTCACAGTAATCTTCGTCTCCCCAGCTCTGCCACGGATAGCCATCTGTAAACATGAGCAATTTTTTAGGAACAAAATCTTGTTCTTTCATATATGTCCAGTTGACGTCAAAGTCAGTTCCACCGCCACCCATGATTTCATAGTCTAATAATGATTCACCGCCATCAGCAGTGAAATCTTGTTCATTATAAACCTTTGTGTCAAAACACCATAATTTAATATTATAATCTTTGTATTGATCCATAATACCTTTTACTTCACTTAAAAAGTCTTTTGCTTGATGATCTCCAATTGAACCGCTCATATCTAGTGCTATAGCAAGATCAATAGTTTCATCAAAGTTCATTCCAGGAAGCACCGCGCCTGTATGCCAACCTTTACGTGAAGGACGTTGGAAAGTAAAGTCATTACGTATTGTGGATTGAATTTGTTGTTGAAGAATTTCTCTCCAATCCATTTTAGGCTCAGTAAGTTCTTTTATCATACGTTGAACTTCTTTAGGTGTATTACCAGCACCTGCGGCTTGAGCAGATGACATCATGTTTTCTTTGATCTCATCTCTAATTTTTTTCAGTTCTTCTTTTGTGTATTTAGGACGAGCCGGTCCAGAGTCTTTACCTTTACCTTTTTTATCTTTTGTGTTTTTGGGATCACTTTCCCAATCAACATGTTCATCAAGTAATTCACCAAGTTTCTCTAAAAACTCTTTTCCGTTCTTTTCGGCTTCTTTAAACAGACTGTCATATACTTCTTCTGAAGTCCAGCCTTCATATTTAAAGTCTTGAAAGCATTGTACTAGTTTAGGCATATCGCCAATTCGGTCACGTACCAATGTATTGTTTACAATATAGTCTGCGCTGATGTTATGTAGGATAGGATCACGGTCTTCTCTACGACCTATATGATCAAATACACAATGTAGAATTTCGTGAGCAATAACAAATTCAATTTCTTTGTTTGTCATAGCATTAAAAAATTGTGTGTTATAATATAAGTTTCTGCCATCTGTTGCGGCAGTAGGACACCAATCATCACAGTGTTTTACTTGTAATCTTACAGCCATGTTACCAAAGAACGGATGTCTCATAAGCAAACCAACTCTTGCCACGATAATTCTATCCTGTACGTCTTTACGCATCTCGAATAGTTCTTCGTCTGTTAGTTCTACTGGTTGAAAGCCTTTAGTATCAATGCCCATGTTGTACTCCTTTAGTGCCTATTATCTTATTACTATACACTATTAATTATCAATAGTCAAGACAAAATGGGTGTTTTTTGTCCAGAAACACCCAAAACTGGCAGGTTTACACCTGTTGTGCGGCTGTGATATACTTGCCAAAACGCTCATGAAATTCGTCGAAACATTCGACTTCATCTGGATCAATTGGAAGTGAGTATTGCGTGAGGGCGAGCTTTATACCCATAACTACCAATTCTGTCTCAAAGTTATCCATTGCGAAACGTAAAAAGTTGTTGACCTTATCATCAAACATCTTATCGTTTTTATCACAAGCGTCTTTAAGTTCATAGCAAAGTGAGACCGTTAAGGAATACATGGCACTGATTTCTTTGGTCTCAACATCCTTAACCTTTCCAACAAGGATGTCGGATGGGTTTGGAAGTTTTGAAGCAACCTTACGATGCGCCATAAACTTTACGGCAAGTCCTTCGCCGACTGCACCACTTACCAAATCGGTAGTGGTATTCTCGTCATCATCGTCTTCGAGCAATTCGGAAACAAATGACCAAGAACGAGGTGTTGCGAAAGAACGACTAGGACTCTTCGGATCAAAGTCATATAAGTCTTTCTTCGCAAAAGTTAAGTAACCTACAACGTCTTTGTGGATTCTGTTATCAGCGGCCCACTGTAACCAGTCTTCGAACTCCACAGCCATTTCTAGGTGAATAAAACGGTTTGCCAACGGAGCAGGCATTCTATAAGTAACACCTTTGTCAGCTTCTCTGTTACCTGCGGCAACAATTAGAACGTTATCAGGCAACACATAGTTGCCAACACGTCTATTAAGAATAAGTTGGTAAGCGGCTGCCTGTACTGCTGGTGCCGCAGAATTCATTTCATCTAAGAACAAAACAATAGTTTTGTACTTCTTCGCCATTTCTTCTGTAGGCAGTTCAATTGGCGGTGCCCATTTCATTGTATTATCGTTAGCGGCATAATAAGGTATGCCTTTAATATCTGTTGGCTCCCATAGTGACAATCTAATGTCAATCAAATGTGAGTTGTTATAAGACTTTGTAATTTGACTTACAATATCAGACTTACCAATACCTGGAGGTCCCCATAAAAAGATTGGACGTTTTTTCTTAAAAGCCCTCGTAATACTTTTCTTTGCTTGATTAGGACTCACCGTACGTAGTGCGATATTTTCCATGTTGTACTCCTCAGTTTTCAGTGCCATACTTTATTTCTAAGTATGTATATATAATAGCACCGTTAGGTTAAAAGGTCAACCTCTTTTTTACCAATTTGTAAAACTATTGCTCTTGTCTTTGTATTGCTTTATTAAGTCCATATTTTCTTAAATCACCACTAAAAAGATGTAGCTCTAATGCTTTCTTTTCGTTAGTTACATATAAACTATATGGTGCCAAGTAGTATGGACAATTAATAAACTTATCTAAAAATATCACTGTCTGTGTTGTTAATTTAAAATCTTTAGGAAATGGAACTTCATATACCTGTAACTCTAATTTTTCTGTAATAAATTCAAAACCATCAGAAGTTAGTCTTAAACCACCTTCTGACTTATCTCTAGTGTTTTGCCACCATACAGGCATGTATTGCTTTAGTGTTGCTTCACTAATTGCTATGTCTGCCTGCTTAAGAAAAATCTTAGTATAGGTTTCTTTCCAGTTCATTCTTCAGTCACTAATGTGCCTTCTGTAAGCTGGTATACTTCGAACTCTGTTGTTTTAAATGTATCGTTTAATTTTTTTGCTAGATTGTGTGCGTGTCCTGGATTTGAAAAACTAACTTTTTTATACTTCGGCCCAGGATAGTTTGTAATAGCATTTGACGTCTTTAGATTGAAAGGCTTACCCTGATAGAATACTGCCCAGATAGCATCTGCTTTTAATACTTGTTCACATTTATAAGTTGCTTTATCTATGTGTTCTAAAATAATCGTCGGTTTTGGTCTACTCATTAATTTTTTCCTATTGTAATAAACTACATATATATTTATCACAATATTAGTTAAACTAGTAGTTTACCAACCGCTTCCTCCGTCCATATTTACTTGAACAGCACCATCGTCTTGTGGCTTATTATCTATAATTAGTTTTTCTAATCTGCCATTTTGATTTGCCAAAAGAATACCAAGAGTAAAAGCTAATTGTTTTGCTTGTTCAATATTCACTCTTATTTCTTTTGACTTACTAGCATCTGCGTTTTTTACTGCTTGTAAAAATGCTTGTACAGGAACTGTGTTAATTGCTTCGTTTGTTGGCATTGCTTAGTTCCTGTCGCATAGTAAATTCAGTTTTAAAAGGTCCTTTATAATCATACTTTTCGCATGTAACAAGTTTAGGACAAAAACTTCTTACCCAACCCTTGTCAAATTTAATAATATAGTATCCCGCACAATATAAACTTTTAGACTTTTTACTTTTTGTAAATAATGGAAGTTTCTTTTGTACATTATACATGACGTTATAAGGAGTAGCACTAGTTGGAAATCCATGTATTTCTTTTTCAGAATTGGAATCTGAAATAGTTGCTTTGTCCCAACTTACTCCACCTATAAAACTATTAAACTGTTTTTGATCGTTAAAGTATTCTGTTCCTGTAGAACAACTATACATTAGACGTTTATCATCTTGTTTACTTAATGTGCCTATCCGTTCTCCATTATTTTCAATAATCCAAAATTTATTTTTTAAGATTGGCTTTGCCTTAATCATGTTGCCTCCTTTATGTATTTTGCGTTCAACGCATCAGCATATGTTGTTACGTTTTCACTGATTCTCTGCATATCATGTTTGGCGCAAAATTTCATAAGTTTTATGCCTACTTGTGTTACTGCTTTTGTTTCAACAGAGGAAACAGTATTGTTAATTATCTCTTTTATATTTTCAGGCTGTGCTGATAAATCACAAAGTGTTACATTGCGTGTATAATCATCTAGTACACGATGTTCTACACCTTCATGATCAATCCATCTTTGTAACATCATGTTATTCCAATTGAACCCTTTTGACTCTCTATCTTCAAATGCCTCTAGTAATCCAACTTTGTTACGTGTACCTTTCTTGCGAACACCTGGGAAAGCACTAAACACATTATCACTTGTATCGCCTCTCATACATTTTTCAAACAATAGCCATTGTGGATTAGGTGCTTCTTTAGGAAGTTTCGTTTTCTTATCGATAACTTCTTTACCTTTATCATCAAAGTAACCTTCATGTGTAATAGTAGTATTACTAACACCGTTATATTGTTTTACATTAGGAGCAATAAGTTGTGCGAAGTCTCCGTCAGTACTAATAATTACATGATTGTCATTAGGATGAGATTGTACCCAACCAGCGATAAGATCATCTGCTTCAAGCTCGGAATGATGAAGAACAGTACAGTTTGTTTTTTCTGTAACAAAATTTTTAAACTCGTCAAACATCTCCCAAAATACTTCATCTTCTTCTTTTTGTGCTACAGTAAGTGCCGCACGAGCATCACTTCTGTTTCTTTTATAGGGTTCGTAATAGTCTTTACGCCAACTGCGTCCTTCTAAGCAAAACACAACATGACTGCCGTTAAAGTCGTTCCATGCTTTTCTAATACTGTTTAGAGTAATATGGAAAGCCATACCTACTTTAGTGTCAAGGTCGCCACGTACTACGTGTCTTGCTCTAAAAAATGTGTTTGCTGTATCTACTAATACATAGGTTGCCATTTGTAAACCTCTAGAAACTTGTTACTATGACTTTCATTATAGTACAAAATTACTCTGTTGTCAAGATGTTTTTGACAGATTTGGTAAAATCTATGTTGCTTCAAATTCAAATCTATTTTTACTTTTTATAATTTGTAGATCATGTTCGTGAAAAATTATATCAACATTATTAAATAATTTATTTCTTTTTAAATAGTTGTATACTTCAGAGAAAGCAAGTTGTCCTTTGTCGTGAGCACCAATTGCTGGTATTTGCGGATCGTCACACAAAGGAAGATATAATTTACAATCACAACCCCATTGAGCAAATCTACTCATAGATAATTTAGCACCAGCTAGAATACAACCAGAAGTATTTGTGCCTCCGAAAATTAAGGTAGTATGCTTAGGATCTAAATCAAAACCATTATCTGATAGTAAATTTTTAAGTGCTTGTATACCTGTGTCTTTGCCTACCTGATACCATTTCCAACCCTTATCAATTGTTGCTTGTTTGTATAATTCATGCATTTTATCACTATCGAAGGCTGTGCTTACAATGACATTTTTTGTTCTATCATTAAAATTATTATTTAATATATCTTGTAAAGCAAATGTTCGAAACTGCTCTACAAATTGTTCAGACAAAGATGGATGACCGTCTGGATCCATCAACAAAATTACACAATTACGAAACTTCACTTTTTCCGTCTTTCAAACTATTTGTATTAATATAGCCTCTATCTCTAGATTTGTCAAGACCTTCATCTTCTAGCATCTGACCAATAATAGTTTTAAACCAACCATCAACAATTTGTTCCGGACTTTCACCACTATAACCAGCGTCTAACAGTTGCTCTACAAATTCGTTGTTCCAATCAAGTTCAAAAAAGCCGTTACGGATATTATCTGGATTTACTTGAGTGTCTAGCACTGCTACCCAAGGTTCCTTTTTCTTAGTCGCTTCTTCTTTTTCTTTAGCAAGTGCTTCTCGTCTTAGTTCTTCTGGAGTCTTTTCAACTACCGGTTCATCCATAATCTTAGGTTGAATACCTATGGCTTTTTTAACTTTATTCCAGTCCATTACCATCCTGCCTTTCTAATAGCATCTGAAGGATCTTTTATTTCTGCCTTCATTGCTTTCTCGTGTTGTTTGTTTTTATATTCGTTGTCATATCTAGGTTCCCCAGGCATTCCCGAAAAGGCTGATGTGGAGTCTTGGCGTGAAGCGCCAACCTCGCTCCATACATGCTTCGGCAACGTCTTTAACATTGAGGCTATACTCTTCCGAACGTCCTCCCAACGGCATGAGGTATACAGGACATTCCACACCTGCGTCACGATACGCTTCGACAGCTCTAGTAACCTCATCGAAATCTTTGTCAGTAGCGACAACAAACTTAAGATAAATGTCACTACCGTCAACACTGCTATACTGACTAGCAACATCAGGCAAGATAGCAGTTTCCCAAGGTTCTCCTGAAACTGAAAGTTTTGGGGAACAACTCCAAGTAACTTCAAATCGCTTTTGTGTGTTGAGATAATCGACAAAATCTTTGTGTAATTTTTGTGTAGTGTTTGTTTCAAATGTAACATTTTTTAAATCTCTCATCTTCGGATGTTCAAATAAATCAATGTAGAGTCTTTGCCATGCTAATAGTGGCTCTCCACCTGTCATAATCAAGTGTATATCTTGACCATTATCCATTGTCCACTTGCCTTCTGGAAGCAAAGAAATAAGATGATCAACAACTTCATCTACTTCTCTTAACATATTAAAATGTTTAAACTCAGGATAGATACTTGCGTATGTATCACAACCTGTGTGTATAATAGGCAAATCATTAAACTCTTTGGTACTTTCATGTACGCCAGCATCAATTAATGCTTTGACTTCGTCGTTGTGTTTTTTACCTGCTTTGTGTTGTTCCCAGCGATCACGTTTCTCATCTGTACCAAAGTTCATACAACGGAAGTTACAACCAAAAGTACGTAGAAATACACTAGGTACTCCTACAAACTTACCTTCGCCTTGTACACTATAAAATGCTTCTGAATATCTTAATTTCATAGACGGCTTCTTGTTAACTGCTTCATGTGAAGGATAACCTTTTTCAAATACTGGAGCTTCTATCATATTATTTTCCACACGCAAATTCTTGTTGTAATTTGATATTATCCATGAACTCTTTCTTAGTACCCATATCTTCGTTAAAGGCACCACGTAGCACAGTTGTCTGTGTTAAACTACTGTGGGCACCAATACCTCTGTTTTCACAGCAACCATGCGTTGCTTGTAAGTATACACCAACATTGGAACTACCAGTTGCTCTTTGTATCTCGTTAGCAATCACGTTGTTTAGTTCTTCTTGTAGTGTTCCACGTCTAGCACACCATTGTGCTATTCGTGTATATTTAGAAAGTCCTATCAGTGTGTTTGCGGCAATGATACCAATGTATGCTACACCATTTACTGGTTGGTGATGATGTGAACACATGCTTTTTATTTCACTTCGCACTACCAACATGCCTTTGTAACCATCATCTACATGATTAGGAAAAGCAGTAGCATTAGGCATTGGATCATATCTTCCTGCCATTATTTCATTAAAATACATTTTAGCTAGGCGTCTACCTGTATCCATGCTGTTAGGATCGTTATGCCTATCAATTATCAAGCTATCTAAAACTTGTTCAAACTTTAGTGTTGCCTCTTCAATAAGTTGTTCTTTGTCGCCTTCTTGTAGGACCTCGGAAATGTTGTCACCTGCCCAATAGCGGATGCCAGCATCTTGTAGTCTACCAATAATTTCTTTACTTTTGTTCATTTTTCATTCTCCGAGTTATAGACGAGGATGTCTATTATTATTACTATACACTTTATTTAGGTTTTTGTCAAGTGTTTTTTACATAATTTAGGTAGTCTGTAGCAATTATTTCATGTATTTCAGTGGTATAATGCTCACCATCTAACCTATGTTCGTCAGTTTCTATATCAATACCTTTTTGTTCTTTTATATATGCTTCTGCCGACATAGATGCTTTAGTACCTGATAACCAATCTCCGTATAAGAAAGTATTGTCAGGAACGAATACTCTATCATTAATTGACCATTGATACCATTGTATTCCGCGCCTTGTGCACATTGTATCAATAGCTAGTAAATCCAAACAATAATCTTTGAACTGTAACGGTGTTACAAGCTCATGCCATAATTTTGTATAGATATACTTTTCGTGAAATGGTGCCCAATCTGCTCGGACATCCATATCGTTGAAACTAAAACCTTTAAATTCTTCGTAGTTCTCTTGTCGAACCTGGTCTATCATTTCAATATAGTCATCAGTCATTCTATGATCTGTATAACGAGCTACTAGATCATCTATTGGTTGATCGCTATCCAAATACAAGTCGACGTCTGTGTTTTCACCCACATCTAAGTTTTTACTACAACTTAGTAAAAATCTATTCCAGTATGTGCTTTGTATAAACACTTCGTCAATGTCATCAAATCTATTAAGCATAGACTTTAACCAAGTAGGATATTTTCTATTACATCCACCTGGTATACTATAAATTATAGTTTGCTTGTTATTTTGTTTAGCATATATTTCCGCATAGTTGTTATCTTGCCATGCGGAAATCTTACCATCAACATCGTAATATCCATGTGCGTGACTATCGCCTATGAATAGTGTCTTAGCCATTTAGTTGTGTTGAACCACTGCTAAAATACTTTTTGATCATTTCAATACGATCTTCTGCGGCAGCCATTTTGTTTAGTTCTTCAATCACTGCTTCTGTGATGTCTGAATGTTCACCAATGCCTGCGGGCATAGTACGGTACACTTCAATGTTAGCACGATGAACTGCTAGTTCGCCTTCAGCTTGTGCTAGTGCCGCTTGAATAAGTAAGTCTCCTGCTTTAGCCATTTTTTTCTCCTTCAGCTGTTTCTAAACTGTCTACAGAATATTCATTAAATCCTCTTGACAATTTTTCGTAATTACCCATGTGTGGAATAACATGACGTACTCCTCCACGGGGATCTTCCATATCGCCTTTACGTCTTGGAATCAAATGTACATGTGGCCATTCAACAGTTTGACCTGCTGACTTTCCTACATTTTGTCCAATGTTAAACGCATCACAATATTTACTCTGAACCCAGTCATAACCCCAAGCATAAGCGGCTTTATAGCACTTTGCTAAACTATCCCAATCTTGTTCTCTAGGAACAAATAAGATATGTCCGTCTGTAACTGGATAACCATCTCTAAATACTACATAATCTCTTGTTTCGACTACAATGTCTCTCCAAGGTACTTCACTAAATTCCATAATTAAATGCCACCGTAATACGTTCTTTATCTACCATTTGTTGTTCAACTTTGTGTAGCAAGTAACTAGGAAAAATAATTAAACTTCCTGTCAATGCCGCACAAGTTACATTAGGCGAATTAGATTCGCTTAATTCTGTTATACCACTTTTAGGCCAATTTGCTTTTTGATTACCATTTACAAGTGTTAATCCAGGATGATCTTGGTCTGCTTGTACATAGTAAACACCACTCCATAAGTCTGGTAAATGGTTATGTTCTTCGTGATATGTATACTTTCTATTGATGCTAAACCAACTAGCGGCTAGTTTAGGAGTGCCTGCTAGTTTTGTTTCTTTATGACAATGTTGAATACATATTTCTATAAAATCTTTTAAATCTTCTAACAAAGGATCATTTAAGATGTCACTGTTAGATCCATAACTTGTATATCCATTAGCAGTATATCTCACAGGACTTTTATCTGATTTTTCTCTTGATAAAAACTCAGGAACAATTTTCTTTTGTAATTCTTGAGCATTATCATACATTGCTCTAAAAACTTGTGTAGGAAAAATATATTGTTTCTCAATCATATTCAGCCACATTCTCCCAAGGATATACTAACCATACATCCTCTTCTGCTTTGTTAACTTCGTCACAGCTATAAGAAACCTTGTGTTCAAATTTACTTGCTAAGTTATCTGTAAGAACAGCCCAACGAACATTTTCTTCCCATACGTCCTGCCAACCTTCGTGTCCAGGTAAACACCCTGCTTCCCAATCCTTTTTAATCCAATCAAATGTAGCACCAGTATCATTTATATCATCTACAATCAAAATATTTTTACGTGCTTTAGGAAAGCATTTTCCTTCGTGATATCCAAATGCATCTTCAGCCATCCAACAGTTACTTTCACTTTCTCTGTTATCATCACGTAAACTTACCTTCAATGCTTCGCAACGTATTCCAGTCATGTTGCTAATAATAGTAGCAGGAATGTTTCCGCCCCTAGTTATACCTACTATATAATTAGGTTTCCAGGATGATTTATACATTTGGTTTACAATACTGACACACATTTTTTCAATGTCTTGCCAAGTATAAATTTTCTTTTTAATCATGATATCCGTCATCCTCGTCTAATACTTTAATATGTTTATTAACATAAGAATCAACTACTTTATTATCTTTTTTATCTTCTTGATCAACAAGTATTTCTTCTTCTTCTTTTTGTTTAGTCATTTAGCACCTCCTGTATAAATTAAAAAGGAACATCGTCCTCAAAACCTTCTTCTTTTAATTTTCCTTTATAGTCTTGTTCGGTCATTTTATAGATTAGTTTGAACTGTTCATATGCTTTTGCTAAAGCAGGATATATTTTACACATTTCTTCTACTCTGTGAATATCAGGCAAAGTATCGGCAAAAACAACATCTTCATAAGCAACCACATCGTGAGTAGATTCGCCTATGTTAAATGTAAATTCGCCGCCTGTGTCGTTCACATATGAAGTATCAACGGTATAAGTATCAAATTTTGGATCAACTATAGTAGAGTAAGTTGATCCTGCTATACTAACTGTGTATTCTTTATCATCACCCATTTGCGATTGTCCTATATAATGCTTCGCCTCCGAAAAACTGCCTAGATAATTTTTGACGTTGCTTATCCATAGGAATAAGATAGTCTTTGTAGTTTTCCATATAATCGACGATTTTATTTTTTAATTCTTCTTTGTGTTTTTCATAGTGGTCAAAGTTTTTTGTAAGTATGCTCGGATACTTAAATTCTTGTATTGCCATTTCACTATAACTTAATCTATCTGGCACCATAGGAATAGCATTTACAAGTAATCCTTCATACCAACTTATACCTAGTGTTTCTTGTAAGTTAGCACTAAACACAAGTTTTGCTTCTCCTAATAGATTATGATATTCATTTTTTGTTAGATCTCTTTCTTGACAAATTATAAATTCATACTGTGGAAGTTCATTTGCTAAATCCCTAAAAATTTCAGGTTGTTTTTCTGGAGCAATACGATGTGGGAAAAGAATGATATCTTTCTTGTCCATATTTTTGTAAGAGTCTAAACTACTTTGTAAATACTCCATAGGCCAACCTACTTTACATATTTTAGATTGATCTATTTGTTGGAATGGTGGCATACTACCTTTGTTTTCAAAAACAAATTTAAACATATCAATATGGAATTGTGTAGCAAAAAAATTATGATCATAGCAACCAAACATAGCACGTTCAGCATTTCTTACCCACGGCTTATCGCCAATTAATCTTCCAAGGAAGTCGTGTGGATCATAACTACCAGCATGCCACAACCCACCAACGCGAATGTCAACACCCAATAGTTCTGCCATGTAACGTAGTTGAATAACTGTAGGATTCCAAGCATCAGTGTATAAAAAATAATCTCCGTCCTTGATTTCACCATTACAGAACATTTCTCCTATTTGTTCTAGTTGTTTACTTTTATAAACATTTGTTCCACCAAAATTTAGAAACGCCCCAGGTGTTGTTGCCTGGGGAGTCTCTCCACCGCTTATAATAACAACCTCTTCATTTGTAGCTCTCTGTAGTTGTTTAGGAAGATATTCTTTCCACTGCTTAGTATAGCGAGTATCA
>Ga0213858_10000909_pt1 | contig 13912 bp, 9 predicted proteins | sample PICome_FD_160122 | JGI IMG/M metagenome (GOLD analysis project Ga0213858, IMG submission 160122) | Coastal seawater microbial communities near Pivers Island, North Carolina, United States - PICO245 | ecosystem: Environmental > Aquatic > Marine > Coastal | place: USA: North Carolina | collected... | reverse complement strand
ACTGGCCGCCGAGAAGTTCGTCATGATTCGATGCCGCAGGACCGGCCCCGCGACGGCACGAATGTCGTCAGTTGTGACATGACCTCGTCCCTGCAGTAACGCATGCGCTCGTGCACCCAGCACAAGGAACTGTCCGGCGCGAGGCCCGGCCCCCCATGACACCAACTCACGGATAAACGGTGCGGCGGTTGACTCCTGGGGCCGCGTGGCCCGAACAATGTCTCGAGCGTATTCGAGGATATGGTCGCCGCAGGGGATTCTGCGAACGACCTGCTGCAGAACACAGATCTGCTCCCCGGTCAGCACCGGCTGAACCTGGACCTCGCGGCTGCCGGTAGTTTGCCTGAGAATTTCCAGTTCTTCGTCGGCGTCAGGGTAGTCGACGATGATGTTGAACATGAAACGATCCAGCTGTGCCTCCGGCAGCGGATAGGTTCCTTCCTGCTCAATGGGATTTTGAGTTGCCAGCGTGAAGAAAGGATCCGGCAACCGCCACGTTCGCGCACCGACCGTGACCTGACGTTCCTGCATTGCTTCCAGCAAAGCAGCCTGGGTCTTGGGAGGCGTTCGATTGATTTCGTCTGCCAGCAGAACATTTGTGAACAGCGGGCCTTCAACGAACTGAAAGGTACGACGTCCGGTTTCGGGGTCGTCCTGCAGCACATCGGTTCCGGTGACGTCAGAAGGCATCAGATCCGGAGTGAACTGGATGCGTCGAAAATCGAGTTGCAGGATGGAAGCGACGGTGCTGCACAGCAGTGTCTTGGCGAGCCCCGGAACACCCACCAGCAAACAGTGCGCACGGCAGAACAGTCCGATCAGTAACTGATCGATGACGTCATCCTGGCCGACGATAATTCGGCCGATTTCGGATTTCATGCTGGTGCAGGCTGCCTGCAGGTCTGCCACGGCCTGCTGCTCGTCAGTCGCGAGTTCGCGCGGCGTCTCAGTGGGACTGCCGGATTCGGATGGTTCGGAAGCAGACATAAGCGATTTCGAAGTTCTGGTGAGGGTGCCGTCGGTGTCAGGTCTGCGTCGCAGGGGAAGCAGGATCCCCATTGCCAGGGGCAACGATAACGCCCCGGACGCAACCCCCGAAGAAATGATTCAGGAAACTTGCAGAGAACTGAGATTTCTGCGGCGGCCCCCAGCGGTATCGGGCAGTGCCAACGCGCAGAATATCGTTGGATCGCGCGCGATACCAATTTGAGTGTCCGAAATTCTGGCGTTCCGGGGTTCTCCGTTGTCAAACGGCCGAACCGGCGGGTCGGGAAGCTGCGAGTTACCGCAGGGAATGACGTCCTGGCTTTGCCCGGCCGGGTTTCCTGAGGCAGACCGGAGATTTTGCAATGAGCGATGTGAGTTATCTGATCTTTGATGTGGAAACCGTTGGCGATGGCAATCTGATACAGCAGGTCCGCTATCCCGAAGAGCGTCTGAGTCCGCGTGAGGCCGTAGCCCGCTACCGCAGTCAGCTGCTGGAAGAAACTGGCAAGGATATTCTGCCGCTGACTTTTGTGCTTCCGGTTTCGGTGGCTGTAGCGAAAGTGCGATCTGATTTCTCTCTGATTGACGTGTCTGTCCTCGATCATCCGCACTATCGTCCGGAACAGATCGTGAGAGGTTTCTGGCAGGGTTGGAATCACTACCAGCGACCAACATTCGTGACGTTCAATGGACGAGGCTATGACATTCCAGTGATGGAGGTTGCTGCTTTCCGATTCGGAATCGGTATTCCGGCGTGGTTCAACATTGATTCGCGTTCCTTCGAACAGGCTCGCAATCGCTATAACCAGGCGGCCCATCTGGATCTGCAGGATCTGCTGACGAACTTCAGTGCGTTCCGGATGAATGGCGGTCTGAATTTGCTGGCGCATCTGATTCATCGGCCCGGCAAGGCCGGCATTGATGGCTCGCTGGTTCAGGATATGTTTTACGATGGCAAGGTGGACGAGATCAACGACTACTGTCGCTGCGATGTCCTTGATACCTACTTCGTCTTTCTGCGAACACAGGTACTGCTGGGGCGAATCACAACAGACGATGAACATTCATTGACGGCCGACGCTCGCAATTTGCTGGAATCAAAACGTGATCAGCACAAAGCCTACCAGACTTACCTGGAGTACTGGGACAGACGTCTGGCCGACCAGATGGATGTCAGCCAGGCAATCGGAGGTGAAACAGGACCTCCTGATGCGAAATCGACTGAGCAAGCACAGGCCTGAGGAAGCACTGGCCCCCTGATTAATTCCGGATGTCCGTCTGATCCAGCCAGTTCGGTCCTGCAGAGACATCGACGACAAGCGGTACGTGCAGCGACATTGCCGATTCCATACTGGTCCTGACCACTGTTGCCAGCCAGTCTGTTTCGTGTTGCGGGCATTCCAGCACCAGTTCGTCATGAATCTGCATCAGCATGCGGGACTGTTTGCCGGAATCCTGCAGCAGTTGAGCGACATCCAACATGGCCCGCTTGATCAGATCTGCGGCAGATCCCTGCAGCACCGTATTAATTGCAGTGCGCTCGGCCATGTTGCGATTCAGCCCGGTCGTACGGCGAATTCCGCTGATTGCACGGCGACGATCCATGATCGTCCTTGCAAATCCCGTGGCAGCGGTTTCTTCGAGCACCTGCGTGCAAAATGCTTCCACACCCGCATAGCGGGCGAAGTAGTTTTGAATGAAGGCAGACGCCTCGTCAGTTTCGATGCCGAGGGATGCGGCCAGACCCCACGGTGACTGCCCGTAGATCACGCCAAAATTAACGGCCTTGGCAATTCGCCGCTGGTCCGATGTGATGTCTGCGGTGGGAACTTCAAAAACCTCAGCCGCAACGGCCGCATGGATGTCCATTCCGGCGGCGAACGCGGCACACAGAGCCGGGTCGCCGCTGAAGTGAGCCAGCATCCGCAACTCAATCTGAGAGTAGTCCGCACAAAGCAGCGTCCATCCCGGATTGTCCGGCAGGAATGCAGCTCGGACTTGTTTGCCCTCGGGGGTCCGGATCGGAATGTTCTGCAGGTTGGGGTCGCTGGAACTCAGCCGCCCTGTCGCTGCCACTGTTTGGTGGAAGGTCGCGTGAATCCGCCCTGTTTCCTCGCACACAAGTTGTGGGAGTGCGTCCAGATAGGTGTTCCGGAGCTTGCTGAGGTGCCGCCGTTCCAGAACCTGATTCGGCATCTCGTGAAGTTCCGACAGCTTTTCCAGTGTTTCCTGGTCGGTGCTCGCGCCCGTCTGGGTGCGGCGAATGACAGGAAGTTTTAGCTCGTTGAAGAGAATCTCTGAGAGCTGTTTCGGCGAATCAATGTTGAATGTTCGGCCGGCAGCGGCATAGATGCCTTCCGTCAACTCTTCAATACGGGCACTCATCTCATCGCTCTGTCGACGAAGTTCCGCCGATTCCAGTGTGATCCCTTCGTGTTCCATTCGGGCGAGGACGCGAATCAGTGGCTCTTCCAGGCCTTCGTACAGACTGACCAGTTCCGCCTTCCTCAGGTCAGTCTGCAGTTCCGCTGAAATCTGCGACAGCAGTTGCAGCTCAGCATCCAGAGTTTCCATTGCTACTGCGGAGTCTGAGGAATCTTCTTCGTCGAACATCGTCTTCTGGCGGCGACCGCGACGTTTGCTGTTCGCGGCTGATCCTGGAATTTCAAATCCCAATCGTGCGGCGATGTCTGCAGTGCTGTGTCCCCGGGCACCACTTTCAAGAAGGTAGTCCAAAACAGACAGGTCGAGGATGCGTGGAGGGAGCGGTAGTTCGTGGTTCAGCAGTGCATGGCAAAACGGCTTTGCATCTGCGATCACCAGTTTTGCCGGACAAACCGAAATCGCTTCAAACACCGTCCGAAGATCACCAGTGTCCGCAGAATTGACGGGCCAGAAAATGGCCTGGTGTCCGGCGGCGAAGGCCAGTCCGCTCAATTGCCTTGACCTCACCGTACCACCGCTGATGAGTGGATGCACAAAGATCTGATCGTTGCGGTCGGTGGAATCCAGCAGCGATAAAACGTCATTCACAGTGGTCGCAATTGGAACCGTCTTCCACGTTTTGGAAGCAGTCGGTTCGGCCGTTCTGTCGGTAACAGATTCATCAGCCGGGGGGGGAGAAGCACCGGCATCCCGCATCATCGAAGCGTACCGACGGAATCCCAGATCCGTAAACAGCGTCAGCAGGGCGGAGTGATCAGGGGCTCGCATGCGAGCTGACTCGAGGTCAAAATCCAGCTGCAGGTCCTGCCGCAGCAGGACCAATTCTCTGCTGACTCGGGCCTGGTCGGAATATTGCTGCAGATTCTCCTGCACTTTCTTTCCCGGAGCTTCCCCGGCATGGGCAAGAATGTTCTCCAGATCTCCAAACTTCTCGATCAGAGTGGCGGCAGTCTTGGGGCCAATCTTCGGAACACCTGGGACATTGTCGACTTTGTCGCCAACCAGTGACTGGAAGTCGACAACCTGGTCCGGGCGAATATTCCAGTCCTGCAGTAACGAATCCTGATCGTAAAATTCATTCTTGCGGCAATTCAGCATCCGCACCCGCGGGCCCAGCAATTGACGGTTGTCCTTGTCGCTGGAAACGATCACCACATCCAGATCCTGTTCTGTGGCCATCCGCGTAACCGTGGCAATGATGTCATCAGCTTCCCATCCATCCAGACGAATTCCCGGAATTCGGAAGCCCGCCAGCAGCTGCTCAATCAGCGGTATCTGAGGGGCAAGATCTTCGGGAATCTCTGCACGGTTCGCCTTGTACTCCGGATAGATTCGATTGCGTTCACCCGGTCCCGGGGAATCGAGCGCACACAGCAGATGTGTTGGTCCGCGCTCGCGAATGGCGAACAGGTCTCGGGTCAGTCCAAACACGGCGTTCGTTGGCTGTCCACGGGTGCCCGTCATCGGTGGTATTGCATGAAATACCTGAAACATCAGGGAAAATGTGTCGATGACGTAGATGCATTCGCGAGTCATGAAGTGTTCCGCCGATAGATCGTGAGATGCAAAGCCCCGCATCTGCTGTAACGGCCCCACCGAGAAGTGCGATGTCGTCGGTTTGCCGAAGCCTCCAACTGCATGTTGAAGGCAGCACCGCGGCCGTATTTGTTTTGTGCCTGACAGTTGAACAGAAGCAGCTGCCGTGGGGATTGTAAGGACCTCGCGGACCCTGACAGGTTTTCGGGTGGATGACAATTGCAGGAGAGTTGGAAATTGCAATTCGGCAGGCCTTCTGATAGCCTCTTGCACCGGCTTCTTCATTTACTGTTCAAATGTTTAGATATCCTTCTGGAGGGTTTTTGTGGTCAAGTTGCGTTTGCGAGATAACGAAAGTGTGTCGGAAGCAGTTCGTCGGTTCCGTAAGCTCGTAGAGCACGCCGGCGTGAAGAAAGAAATGCGCAAGCGTGAGTTCTACGAAAAGCCGAGTGATGTGCGACGCCGTGATCGTCGCCGAGCAGAGATGCGTGCTCGCCGCGCCAATCAGCCGCCAGATCTGGATATTTCCTGAGCTCCCCTGGCGAATCGCCAGGGAGTCTTGGAAGAAGCCATGCTACTGCGATGCAGTGGCTGCAGCAGCCCGGGAGCAGCAGATACCGAATTGGATCTGTTCCGCATCCGGGCTTTTTTTGTGGCACACAACCTGTTGCCGCAGGCTGCACGGGTGGTTTGCGTTTGTCATCTGCTGACTCAGGCTGTGGCGTTGTTGGTTCAGTTGCGCGTATCTCGGAATGTCAGCCTTGTGAGTCGCTGGAGAAATGCGTTGACTCATTTTTCCCGAGAATTCTGAAGTGGAGCAGGTATGCAGACGATTCAGACGATCGATTCGCACACGGGTGGGGAGCCAACTCGTATTGTCGTGGCGGGTGGTCCGGAACTGGGCAACGGGCCATTGACCGATCGCGTCGCTCGTTTCCGCGATGAAAATGATCATATTCGGTCGGCGATTATCAATGAGCCGCGTGGCTCAGAAGTGCTGGTGGGCGGGTTGCTGGTGCCGCCTCACGAACAGGATTGCGATTTCGGGGTCATCTTCTTCAACAACACCGGATACCTCGGCATGTGCGGCCACGGGACGATTGGGTTGATGGTCACGCTGGCATTTCAGAATCGGGTAACTGCAGGGAAATGTCGCATCGATACGCCGGCCGGTGTCGTCGAGGCGGAGATGCTGGACGATCACCGGGTGCGGGTTCAGAACGTGGAGTCCTGGCTCTATCGCCGGGCTGTACCGGTTGACATTCCGGGACATGGAACAGTGACGGGAGACATTGCCTGGGGTGGGAACTGGTTTTATCTTTCTGAGGACCATGGTCAGAGTCTTTCCAGTGGAAACAGTGCGGCCCTGACCGCCTTTGGGCTGCGTGTCAGAGCTGCATTGGAGGCCGCAGAAATCACCGGGGCTGGTGGCGGGGTCATTGACCATATTGAGTTATGTGGTGCTCCGGAGCATCCGGATTCCAACTGTCGTAACTTTGTCCTGTGCCCAGGGGGTGCATGGGATCGTTCACCGTGTGGAACAGGTACCAGCGCGCGTCTTGCCTGTCTGGCGGCGGAACAACAACTGGCCGCCGGGGACACTTGGCGTCAGGAGAGTATTTTGGGAAGCGTCTTCGAGGGCTCGTGGCAGCCATCGGAAGCGACGGCAACGGCAGCGGCCGGCCCGGTGATTACACCGACGATTATCGGTTCGGCGTGGGTCACCGGGGAAACAAGTTTGTTGCTCGATCCATCCGATCCTTTTCGTTTTGGAATTCCTGCCGGGTGATCGGTTGTCGATGAACTGTCCGGCCGCAGACGGGGTCTCGGCGTGAACCTTTGGTGGCGTGCCGCACTGGCGGGACTTGGCTGCGTGGATTTTGATCTCAGGAAACTGACCGGGCGGGCTGCCTGGATGGTCTCAGGCTCAGCGGCAGCAGCAGGGAAGACCACCGCCGCCGGATGAAAGGGAAAATATGTCCAAACCGGAACACGTGGTGGTAGTGGGTGGCGGCATCATTGGCGCCTGTTCGGCATGGTACCTGGCTGAGGCCGGCTATGAAGTAACGATTCTGGAGCAGGCGAAATTTGGCCGTCAGGCATCCCACGGAAACTGTGGGTACGTCAGCCCGAGTCATGTGATGCCGCTGGCTCGTCCCGGTCAGGTGCTCCGTGGGCTTCGCGGAATGCTGTCCAGCGAGACGGCACTGCGAATTGATCCGAGTCGGATTCTGTCGCTTGCCCCATGGCTGCTGCAGTTTGCGTCACGATGCAATATGAAGGCGGTGATGGAATCCGGTCAGGCGTGTCATCCGTTATTACAGTCTTCTGCTCAGCTTTATCGGGAACTGTTTGAGAACCAGGGGCTGGAGGTGGACTGGCACGAAGATGGACTGCTGTTTGTCTATCGGGACGAGCATGAGTTTCGTGAGTACGAAGAATCTGATGCATGGTTGCGGAAGCATTTTGGTGTGGCGGCCGAACCATACCGGGGTGCTGCACTCACGGAACTGGAACCGGCTCTGAAGCCCGGACTGGCGGGTGCGTGGCTGTACCGCTGCGACGGGCATTTGAGACCGGATCGCCTGATGTCGGAGCTGCGGAGAATTCTGACCGCTGCTGGTGTACAGATTCTTGAAGAGACTCCGCTGGAATCGCTGCAGCAGACGAAGGGGCGAGCAACGGCAGTCGTCACGCCGTCGGGGCCTATTGAAGCTGACCATGTGGTCGTGGCGACCGGAGCATGGACTCCTCTGCTTCACGAGCAGTTGGGTGTGCGTTTGCCGATTCAGCCTGGCAAGGGTTATTCAATTACAATGGGTCGACCGGAACGCTGTGCATGGCTGCCGATGATTCTGGAAGAGTGTCACGTTGCCATTACTCCATTCGCAGATGGCTATCGTGTTGGCAGCACAATGGAATTTTCCGGGTACGATGCGTCGCTCAATCGAAAGCGACTGGATTACCTGCGCAAGGGGGCTGCAGAGTACCTGCTGGATCCACTTGGTGATCCGGTTACAGAAGAGTGGTGCGGCTGGCGTCCCATGACCAGCGACGGGATTCCCCGGATCGGGCAGGCTCCACGCTGTCGGAACGTCTGGATTGCGGCCGGGCACAGTATGCTGGGGCTGTCGATGGGCACGGGAACGGGCAAACTGGTGGCGGAGCTGATCAGCGGGCAGCAGCCCCATCTGGATCCAGTTCCATACCGAATCAGCTGACCGCTCGTGCGTTCCATCCGAATTGCGAACGCTGCTGGCATGAAAAATTTTTTGTTTCCTGTTCTAATCCGGATTCGTGCACAGATACGAGTTCTGCGGTTGCAGTGCACGCTGCCGTGACCGCAGCAATCCCGCCCGGAAATGCAGGAGACCCGAAAGTGATTTCACACCGTATACCAGTGATTCTACAAAGTGTGATTGTTGCCATTGTTCTGACAGCAGGCTCGTCGCTGCACGCCGAGCTGAAGCTTCCCAATATCTTTGGTGACCACATGGTGGTCCAGCAGAAGATGCCCGTCAAAGTCTGGGGCTGGACGACGCCAGGCCAGTCGGTGACCGTGAAGCTTGCCGAGGCGATGGTTGCGGGCAGAGCTGATGCCAGCGGGCGTTTCGAAGTTTCCCTGCCAGCGATGGATGCCGGGGGGCCTCACACACTGACAATTCAGGCCGATGAGACGCGAACGATTTCAGACGTTCTTGTCGGTGAAGTCTGGATCTGTTCCGGACAGTCCAACATGCAGTGGTCCGTCAATGCCGCGTGGGATCCGGATCTGGAAAAACTCTCGTCCAGTTACCCGGGCATCCGGATGATTAACTTCCCTCAAGTGGGGGCTCAGGAACCCATCCTGACGCACGATCGGCAGTGGATGGTGAGTGGTCCGGATACGGTTGGTTCTTTTTCCGCGGTTGGATACTTTTATGCCCGTCAGTTGCACCAGACGCTGAATGTTCCTGTGGGCATGATTAACAACGCCTGGGGCGGTTCAGCATGTGAAGCGTGGATCCATCGTGACCTGTTGGAAGCTGACGAGCAGTATCGTCCGTTGATGGAGCGCTGGGAAGAAAAGGAGAAGCGTCACGCAGAATTGTCGGGCCTGAAGGAGCGGACACAGGAGCAGCAAAAAACCCTGCAGGGACTCAACCGCGACATGGGTGGAAATGCGCGACCTGCCAACATTTACAACGGTGTGCTGAAGTCTCACCTGGGATACACAATTCGCGGAGCGATCTGGTATCAGGGAGAAAGTAATGCCAGCCGTGCCTATCAGTATCGTGAGCTGTTTCCGTTGATGATTTCCAGCTGGCGTAATGAATGGGGCCAGGGGGATTTCCCGTTCTACTGGGTTCAGCTTGCAGACTTCCGTGGAGAGAAGACTGAACCGGCGGAAAGTGACTGGGCTGAGCTTCGGGAAGCTCAGACGATGACCGTGTCGCGGCTGCCCAACACCGGTCAGGCAGTCATCATTGATATCGGCGAGGGCAAAGATATTCATCCGAAGAACAAGGTGGACGTGGGGCGTCGCCTGGCTCGCCTCGCGCTCGCGAACGACTATGGAATTCAGATTGCTCACCGCAGTCCGGAGTACAGCTCAATGGAAGCAGCCGACGGCAAAGTGACGCTGAGCTTTAATCATGTGGACGGTGGCTGGAGACTGTTTGACGTCAACACTCCGATTGGATTTACCATCGCGGGTGAGGATCACAAGTTTGTCAATGCCTCCGCGAAGGTTCTGCAGGACGGCCGAATCGAAGTTTCCAGTCCGGCTGTATCCAATCCTGTCGCTGTACGATACGCGTGGGCTGACAATCCGATCTGCAACGTCTTTGATGCAGCCGGCTTGCCGCTGACACCATTCCGTACGGATGAGTGGGACGGGGTGACCGTCAATAATAAGTAGCAGCAACAGCAACGTTGACCGGCTGCTGCGGGCAGGAACTGCAGCAGTCGGCCGTTGATGATCCGCGGCTGCATACAGTCGGGGTTGAGCCTGAACACATCAAGCGGAAGCATTCGATGGATCTTTCTTCTCAACAGATTACCTTCATTGGTACTGGAAAAATGGCCACCGCGCTGGCCGCTGGATTTTCGCGAGGACTTCTCAGGGCCCATCAAATTCAGGGATGCGATCCGGCAGCAGCTGCGCGAGAGGCATTTGCAGCTGCGGTTGGTGAAGGCTGTGTCACTTCCGCTGATGCGGCGGATGTGTTGAGCAATGCGACTGTCATCATTCTGGCCGTGAAGCCCGGCATGATTCCGATCGCGCTGCAGACGCTCTCAGCAGCTCAGGTGAAAACGCCGCTTGTCATTTCGATCGCCGCGGGAATCACGCTGGAAACGCTGCAGGCGGGTCTGCCTGCCGGAATGCGAGTGGTTCGCGTGATGCCTAATACGCCGTGTCTGGTCGGTGAGGGAGCATGTGGTGCAACAGCTGGCAGTCAGGTGACCGAAGCGGACAGAGATCTGACCACCAGTCTGCTGCAGACAGTGAGCTATACAACATGGGTTTCGGAGCATTTGCTGGACGCGGTAACCGGTCTCTCCGGAAGCGGCCCGGCTTATGTTTTCGAGATGATTGAGGCATTGAGTGATGGCGGCGTCCTGATGGGGCTGCCGCGCGAGACTTCGACAATTCTTGCCGCGCAGACGCTGGCGGGAGCTGCCCGAATGGTTCTGGAGACGGGAAAGCACCCGGGAGCACTGAAGGATGAAGTGACCAGTCCGGGAGGAACCACAATTGCCGCGCTGCATGAACTGGAACGCAGTGGGATGCGTGCCGCGCTGATGAACGCCGTGCAGGCATCCGCAATTCGTTCAGTCGAGCTGGGCAGGAACTGATTCAGGGTGATTTCGTTTAACTTCAGGGGAGACTGTGCTCGTGCAAGTGACCAAACTGATTCTGCCTGTGGCGTTATTGGCGCTGCAACTTTTCACCACAGCTGGTTCGGCGATGGCTGCCGACAAGCTGGACTTCGAACCGGCCGGAGACGCCCGGGGCCACATCGTGCTGATTTCCGGTGACGAAGAATATCGGTCGGAAGAAGTCATGCCGATGCTGGCAAAGATTCTGAGCCAGCGTCACGACTATCGCTGTACAGTGCTGTTCGCCTTTGGTCCGGACGGTGCCGACTATATCGACTCCAATAATCAGCAGGGCCTGCGCGGACTCGACGCGCTGCAAACGGCAGACTTGATGATTATTGCGACACGATTCCGATCCCCGGATGAAAAGCAGGCGGTCTACATTGCCGAATGGCTGAAGGCCGGAAAGCCGGTTATTGGCCTCCGGACCGCGACTCATGCCTTTCGCGGAGGGCAGAAATTCACCGACGACGTCAGCTACGATCAATTCGGTCGGCGAATTCTGGGAGAGCAGTGGGTTTCACATCACGGCCGTCACAAGGTTGAAGGGGCCCGCAGCGTTGTGGAAGCAGGGGCTGCTGATCATCCGATTTTGCACGGTGTCGGGCCCATTTTCGCTCCCAGCGATGTTTACGGAGTTCGTCATCTGACGGACAACGACAAGGTATTGCTGCGGGGAGCAATTACGAGTTCCCTGGATCCGGAGTCTCCGAATCTCGAAGACGACCCGCGAAACAAGCCAATGCAGGCATTGGCATGGCTGCATCCGTGGCATGTTGCAGGCGGCAAGCCAGGGCAGTCGTTCTGTACAACGGCAGGTGCAGCGGTTGATTTTGTTGACGCGGATCTGCGACGTCTGGTTGTTAACGCAGCAATATTCCTGCAGGGTCATGAAGTTCCGGACTCAGCAAACGTTGACTTTGTTGATCCATTTTATCCCACCTTCTACGGGTTCATTAACGACAAGAACTACTACAGCAGTCGACAGATGAAACCCGAGGACTTCGCGCTGGGGCGAGCGCCATACCGGGCAGATCCACCGGGCAGTCCGGAATGGCCGCATCGTCCGCAGCCTCAGCGTTAAGCTGTTCTGCGGGGAGAATTCCGCCCTGTGATCCTTTTCAGAGGGCGGTTATTCAGCAACGAATCGGAATTCCCATTCGGCAGAGGTTGAGGTAGACTTGGCAGACTGGGCCGATGGCGCGGTTTCAGCTCGGCGGCCAGTAATGCCCGGCAGGCAGTGACGCCTGCAAGTGGTGCAGAAAGTCAGCGGTGGAGAACACCGCAGTGCATGGACGTGCAAAATGACCTCGGAAATTTTGTTTATCGCCGGCAGCCTGCTCTGCTTTATCTTTCTTGCGGCGGTTTACGGCGACAGCCTGCGCTGGCCACTGCTGTTGGAAGGACGCTGGGTCGTTGCGTTGTTCCGCGTGCCGGAACGCGTGCTGCAAGTCTGTTCTGAGGCTGCCGAAACAGTTGTTTCCTTCGTGCTTGGGAATCTTTCGTGGGTGCTCGCGGCGACCGCCGGCTGTACCGGTCTGGGAATGACTCTGTTCAGTCTGGGCATCGGTATTGCTGCTGACGCGACCGGCTGGCAGCGAGATGCGGTGCGGCCGATGAATGCGGGCGGCGTGCTGGATGAAGTTGCCGAATTGTCCGTTCGCAGTCAGCCGGGCGACCGATTAGTCAGCCGTGCTGATCGGGACGAGTCGCTGCTGATTTCGCAGCAGCAGCCGAATGCTTATCGTGTTTTTAGTCCACCACCGGTCAGACTTCAGCGGCCGTTGAACAGGCCTGATCTGTTGCCTGGAAACTCCGGGTCGCGGCTTCCGTACGGGCGTACACAGGGGCCGGATCTGCAGATTACTTTTCAGCGCCTGGGGACACGCAGTCAGGGGACCCCGGCGCAGATGCGGAGTATTCGTGGCAGCCTGGTCGAGCCGTTTCCTGAACCATCTGTGATTGGTCGTGCAGTTCGCCGGCTTGTTCCCGGGGGCTGGCAGGCGGCAGTGGCCAGCCTCGTTAATGAAGGACGCAGATCGTATCCCCTGGTTGAGTCAAATCGAGCAGAAGTCGACAGTCTGGAGTCATCCATTCGAATCCTGCCTGGCCCGATGGTCACCAGCCAGGATCTGCGAGTGATACGGTTGTTGCCGGAGGAAGCTCCTGATGGAGACGTCAGGGTTCGGATCTCGCTGACGAATCTTGGCTCCGGCACGATCGACGGTCTGTTGGTTCGCGAATTGCTTCCATCGGGAACGGTCGTTGTCTCCGCATCATCCTCACCCACTCTGCGGGACGATGTTTTGACCTGGCTGGTGGAAGGTCTCGTGCCACGCGAGGAGCGTATCCTGCAGTTCACCGCGCAGCCGGATGCCCAGCGAGTCGTGCAGGGGGACACTGTTTTCGAGTCAATTACTGAGGTTTCGGCAATCCTGGCCGTTTCCTCTGTAACAAGGGTGACCGGCGGCGGACGTGGATTGGGTTGGCAGCCGGCACCTCCGTCTGATCTGCCGCCTTTGCCGTCCGCTCGAGATCCACGTCCACGAGCGGCAGGGCAGGCAGTCGTTCGCATGGAAATCACCGAGCCACCTGTGCAGGTTGCTGTCGGAGAATGGGCGCGCGTGATGTTTCGGCTGGAGAATTCGGGGACTGCCGCTGCCGACAATCTCAGGATCCGGCTGAACCTCGACTCCACGCTGGAACATGCTGATCTGATCGGTCGGCCAAATGAAAAAGTTGTTGAAGTGTCGATTGCCCGACTGGAGCCGGGGGCTTCACGAATTCTCAGGCTGGAAGTTCGTCCTGTAGAAGCCGGTAATTCCCGGTCCACTGCAGAGTTATTGCTGGATGATGAACAACTGGATCTGCAGATATTTCGAATCGGCGCTGCAGAACTACCCGCTGAAGGCAGCGCCGCGCCCCGTTGACGAAGGTGAGCTGACTGATTCAGGCAGGGCTGGCAGGTTCGGGGAAGTCTGAGATCGATTGAGTCGGATCAGGCGGATTCGGCTCCATCTGCGGACCAGCAACACAACCCGCTCCAGCGTATCTCGATCAAAGAATTCAAGACGCTCTTTCC
>Ga0213858_10000907_pt1 | contig 13918 bp, 12 predicted proteins | sample PICome_FD_160122 | JGI IMG/M metagenome (GOLD analysis project Ga0213858, IMG submission 160122) | Coastal seawater microbial communities near Pivers Island, North Carolina, United States - PICO245 | ecosystem: Environmental > Aquatic > Marine > Coastal | place: USA: North Carolina | collected... | reverse complement strand
GGATTCTTTATTGGTTTTAGAATATAGTAAAGTTTTTGTGGGAAATTGTCATCATATTTTAATTTTACTGTAGCATTTAAATCTACACCCAATCTTCCTTCCGTAGTTACACTAAAATCACCATCTTTCCCAGATGATAAAAATTCATGTGTCAATTCTTTATTAGTGAAGAATTTAAACTCAAATGCAGTATATCTAATGTTATTTCTTACATATGAAAGACTAAAGTCAGATACATCAAATACAAGAGTTTTATCCTTTACCAATTTGATTGGTGGATTAACTACTAAGAGTCTACCAGTAGATTGATTTGTAATATCTACAACACTATCATTATTTTGATTGAAAAGTTGAATTGTATTTTTATTAACAATACCAGCTCTATAAACACCATTATCTTGTAGTCCACCAGGAGGAGAAAGTGATTCTAATATTAATGTTTGATCATTTTCCAATCCATGATCGTTAATTGTAATAGTGTTGAATTTAACATTAATATCATCATGAACAAAGTCAAATTTACCTATAGCAAATTTATTATTTTCTTCGTTATAAAAAACTTGCAGAGTTTTTTCTGTATTTGGACGGCAATCAGTAGTAATTTCATCACCAAAAAGTAAATTATGCTTTTTAGTGGTTGTAAAAGTTGCCTCATAAGTTGTTATATCAACTCTCTTTACATCATCATATCTTGTAAAGAAACTATGATTGACACCAGAACCATGACTTGTGAATGTTAATAATTCTGTTATACTTCCTAAACCGACAGGTCCAGTTGATCCAACACCAACAGGTCTGGAGGATACACCAACAAATCCATTAGGGAATGGATATGCATAATATGGTCTATCTTTAACCAAGTTAAAATTATCACCAAAAGATTCTACCTGTATTGGACCACTATCATAATCATAGTAGATTTTATCATTGACTAGTAAAGTATTATTTGGGAGATAAATCTTATCTCCACCAACAAATATAGAAGTACTTCCTGCTCCAGGGTTTGAAATGCTTAGTGTAGATCCAACACCAAGACCAACAGATTCCTCAGGATTAAAATAGTATTGAGTGTTAAATCTTGATCCAGAATCACTGTACCCATCAATCAAGAATTTTCTAGAATGTTCCGATAATGCTGTTCCTACTGGATAACTCGTTCCAATTGTGCCATTGACTTCTCTTTGAATTCTAAGTCTAGAATTGTTAATGTCAACGTTTAGAATTTTTACTTGTTCTTCAAAGTTTCCATACTTAATTTTATAAACATCGTTTGGAAGAATTTTAATAATATTTTGAGTTGAATCTAATCCAAAGACACTAATATAAGTAACAATACCAGTTACTGATGGTAAATCAACTACATTTCCAGTTCCAATTCCAGCTAATTCTAGATCTCTATTTACTACAATTAACTCCGCACCAAATTCGTCACTACCATTTAGATCATCGACTCTTCCTGGACCAGTGTATTGTCCATGAGGACTACTACAAATTGCAATAACATTTCCAGTTTGTGGGTTAGAAACAATTTCTGCATTTGTTATGGATGAAGTTGCTATAGAAACACTTGAAACATCTGTTCCACCAACACTTACGACTCTACCAAGTGGTCTCTTAGTATTTCCACCACTTTCACTAAAGACAATTCTATCTCCTACCTTATAATCTCTTCCACCAGAAAATACTATTAAATTATCAACTTTTCCAGGAGTTACTGATTTTACTCTTGATTTAATATCAATTACTTCTGTCGGATTAAAGAGATAACCATAACTACCAAACTCTGTAGATGAATTTTGGGGAGTAATATTTCTCAAAAGTCCAGCAGTTTTATAATTCTTAGATAAGATATCACTTTCTTCTGAAAAAAATGTTCCTTGGTTTATATCAGCATCAAAATTGAAACCGATTGGTTTTGATTTAAATCTTTCACCAATAACATATGGATATGCTGGTAATTTAAAGTTTTTGAAAGAAGAATCATTGTTACCTACTGTGGTAAAATAGGCATAAACACCATTTGGATATTCTGGTGTTACGCAGAATCTTCCATTAAATGTATCTAGATCTCCTCCATCAAACCATTCATAATCATTACAGAAAAATCCTAAAGGATATATCGTTAATGATGGTCTATTTGCAATAGCTCTCTTTTTATACCCACTTTGCATTCTCTTGACACCACCAGTTCCATCTGAATTTGCAAATCCATATGGACCATAAATTGGATTCCCATCATATGCCCATCCTAAAATAGGTGAATGTAGTGTAGAGTTAGCTTCTCTATTCAAATTATCGAGAACTAGATCTGGATTGAATGTAGTTCTTCCATTTACAACTTTTTTATTAAAAACTGTTTGTCTTAATTTTCTTGGAGCATAACAATGACCATAGTGGAGGAGACCGTACTCATCTGCTTCATCAATAGATATCGTCGAATCTTGGAATAAAAATCCATCATCGTCATATATCTGATTACTATTAAGTGCTCTTTCTACCTCATTTACATTCCATCTTATGATATTTGCTTTAAATTTAGCACCAGAACCTGCAGATACTATTTCTATTTCAGTTGCATCATTATAATCAGCACCACCATTTTTTACAAGCACATCTTGAAGTCTTCCATCATTATCAATTATCGGAATTAATTCTGCACCAAAACCATTACCATCGGTAAAAATTTGCACTGATGGTGTAGAAACATATTTTTGACCAGAATTTTGAATAATAACTGATTTTATTTCGCCATCAATAATGAACGGTCTCACAGAAGCAAGTTTACCTGGTTCTGCAGTTATATTTGGTTGCCTTTCGTAGTTAAAAATATTTGTACATCCATATCCAACACCATGACCCTCTAAGAATACTTCAGTAATTTCACCTCTTACAATTGGTAAGATCTGAGGTTGTATTGAAAAGGGATCATTTCCTGATGGTGTAATATTAACTTCAATATTTGGATATCTAAAATATTGTCTACCAACACCTGGTGTTGATAAGTCTACATACAATTTTGAATTATAATAGTAATCATCAGATAAGGTTCCAATACCAATAGATGATAATCTAAAATTATCGTTATTTACTCTAGTCACATAATAATCAGTACCACTTGTCAAACCTGCAATTGGTGTACTGGTTGAATCGTAGGTAATCAATTCACCATTACTAAATCCATGATTTGGAAGATTAATAGTATTTGTATAAAAATCAATAGGTGCGGTAATTGCTGATGGATCATATGAAACCTTTCTAAATTCAAAATCCTCCGATGAATACTTTACATTTAATGATGAAAGTCTTTTCTTTTTAATTACAGCATCAAATTTATGAAATCCTTCCCCAAAATCAACTATATCGATTGCATTATTATTATTTTTAGCATCAACTTCAGAGTTATGAAGAGTAAATGAGGTAGTATCAACTACACCAACATAATAGATTGATTTATTTTTTAAGCCACCAATTTCCTGATCATTCAGTTCACAATTATAGATAACTCTCTCACCAGGTGCAAATAAGTGTTCTTCAAGAGTAATAATTGTATTTGTAGATATTCCGACATTAAATCCACTACTAGAATCAATAGTTACACCATGAGTATAAGTTTCCATCACTGGAGTAACATCACATGATGTTCCATTACCACCAGAGACTTTTATAGTAGGATCATTTAAATAATTATAACCACCACCAAGAACTTTTAATTCCCTTACAGATCCTTGAATTACAAAGTTACCAGTTGCACCGATACCTCCATTATTAACACCATCGGCATTTTCACCATCAAAAATTTCTAATGTTGGTGGATTAATAATATCGTAATCTTCACCTCCAGATAATATTTCTACTTGCTCAATTCCACCATAGTAAATATTATTTTTTGATTTATAATTTAAAAGTTCAACACCATTTCTAAAGATACCAATTTTTCCAGGAGTTGTTTCAAGTGGTATTGGTGCATCGATTGCTTTTGAGATTTTTTTGACTAATCTTTTTGTTTTTAAAACAAAAGGTTCATCAATATTGAGAACTTTTTCAATATCAAAGAAATCAGAATAGTAGAAAGTAGCATCAGTAACATTTCCAACTATTGACAAATAATCTTTAGTATAAACTCTATTCAAACTTGTAGATAGTTTGATAGTTTTTGTATCAACAACGGTGACATAATATCTTCCATTAGGCAGATCGATAAGATTATCGTTACCATCAAAAGTCTTTAATCTGTTATCATCATCCTCTTCAGAGTATATGATAGAGTCACCAGTGTAGAATGAATGATTTACTTCAGGGACTGATGGTGTACCATCTTGTCCGACTTTAATATTTTTATTTCCAGTTAAATCAGTTGCAATATTTACACTAAATATAATTCTCTTATCATTTGTGCTTAATGCAGCATTTTCATAATTTGGTAATGATGATGCAGTAATATACATCTCATCGGCAAATGAGTCTGGTCTATAAACGTTCTGGACATCACTTACAAAATTATTTGCTTCTGGGAAAAATGTAAAGTGAGCTTTATTTAATTTTCTTTCAATTACAAAAGATTTTGGTGGTGTTAAATCAATTAAAGAATCTGAAGTTAGAATATACTCATTAATACTTGATCTTCCAGAAACAACAATATTATATGATTTTTTATTATTATCAATTAAGAAAAATCTATCAGTTTGAACTAAATCAAAATTTCCATCGACCTTACATCTGTAAGTTTTATTAACTCGACTCAATAATTCCAGATTTGAAATATCATATGTTGCTGTATTATTATACTTCCAATCATTATATTTTGTTGACTCTTCCCTCAGTCCCAAAGTGTTGAACTTAATTGGATCACCTTCTTCAAAATAAGAACTTTCATCTGGTACAATTCCACTTAGAACTTGAGTAACTCTAAAGTAAACAGTTTCTTCATCACTTACATCAATAAATGCATATCTTCTAGAAGAAAGTAAAGTTCCTCTTGAAATACTAAAATCGCAATTAACATCAAAAAACTCATTTACAGTTTTTCCAGAATATGAAATTTCTTCAACAATAAATTCATTATTGACAATATTATAAACATCAAGAGTTCCAGTATCATTAAATGACACCGTAGAGTCTACCTGCAAAAATTCTGAAAAATCACCATTATTATCTACATAATCTTCAATAACTTTTGTAGTTGGTGTCGGCACAAATGTTCCGAAAACTGTACCATCAACAGTAATATCTTTATCGTAATCCCCATCAAGACTTACAAGATAATATCTTATACCATTTCTTTCAATTCTTTCTACATTAGTAACTGTTCCATATGCAGTAAGAGAATCTGGATCACTAATAGCATCATCCTCTGGTTGTTTTAGAGTTCTATGCAGCAAAACACTACTAAAGTCTGTTGTCTGATCATCAGAATACAGAACTAAGTCTCTAGTTTTTCTGTTAGATGAAGAACTGGGTTCAAAAACATAATCTGATGGAATGATTACATTTACTGGTCTATTGTATAATGCTTTGAATAGAATTTCAAATGCTTTTCTTGTTCCTTTAGATCTATAGAAATCACCAACATGCTTATAGAATAATCTTTCATTTACATCATAATTTAAAATTCTTTCTTCAAATCCTGGAGCAATTTGTGCTTTTAATTTTTTAAAAAATTCATCTAAGAATAAAGCACTTAGATTTTCAACTGGTGCTCCTTCAAAGTGCTCTAATTTATCAGTATCGTCAAATACTAACTCGTCTCCTATTTCAGTCAGACCTCTAAATCCACGAATAATACCCTTAAACTCAGTATCTGTTTTTGATGTATAGGATACAATTTCACCACCAACTAAATTATCACGACCTTCATCTTCAGCACCAATCCTTAGTAGTCCATAAGCATATGGAAATCCTGCTGTACTATCAACAGTAATTGTTGTACCCGTATAACTTAAATCGTCAGATAATTCTGTTATTCTTGGAGTCAACAAAATAGTATCTAAATCGACATATTTGTCGATATTAGACATTAAGTCGTAAGCAGCACCTGGAATTTCATTAGACTCTTGATATTGACGGAGAAATTCCTTAAATAACGGAAATTCATCATTTATAAAATCTGGAATTTGACTTTCCAGAACTTGTGATAGACGAATTCTTCTTATATCCATTTTATGTTTAAATTAGAGTCTTGGTCGGATGACGTTGTTATCGAGATTGGTTGGTGTAGAAATAAAACTACTTCCAGTAGGATCAGCACCAGATAAAATGTTATCTTCAATAACATTTATATTAGATTCACCAGTATCAAATTGTAAAAACAAATCTTGAAGTCCGATAATATCATTTGATCTAGGGACAGCAGATATTTGTATAGTCTGATTTGTTGTGATTTCGGTTGATGTTATATTTATTGCACTAATATTAATTTCACCTTTAACATAGTCTATAGTCCCAATATTTCTTCTTACAACTTCTCCAGTAGATCTTGTCTGTTCTTCCGTAGCTCCAGAAACTGTAACTGTTGGATCGGGAATAGAAATCAAAACAAGTTCACCTGTACCATCCGTCTTAGGAATATCGGAAAAATATACGACCTTACTTATACCACTTACTTTGAAACCACTAGACTTAATATTGTATCCCACATTTTTTACACGGAATTCATTACCAAAACAAACTTCATATTCTGCTAATCTATTTAATATTGCTCTCATATCTCTACGAATTCTTACCTCAGTAATATTTGAAGTAATTGCTCGATCAGAATTATCAATCATGGTTGTAAATTTAGTATATCTAAATCTAGATCCATACATATTCATTTCTTCACTATCGGCAAATTTATCCAAAGTCCTAACTACACTTTGATTTACAGAATATGCATCTTTTGCCAATGATGGATTATAATATGCAGTAACATCTGATTCAATGTATAGGAATTTTGTATCAAGAATTTCTGGAACAATTCCTGTCACAGAATAACTTCTGAGTTCTTTCTTAATACTATCTTTCAAACTGTTTGATAGAAATAATCCTGTTTTTGGTTTGATTGTAATGAAAACTTTTCCAAATCTTGGTGGATCAAGTTCTTCCCCACCAAAAGCATTAATCGAATCTGTTTCTGGATATACACTTCTTACAATAGTTTCATAATCTCTTGCAGTTACTGCTCTTCCTTGGGAAGAATAAAATCTGGTAGCATAATTTTTAATAGATTGTGCAGTTTCAATACTTGCACCACCTTTAGATGCTTCAATTAAAATTACATCTGATATATTTCTTGCAATTAAGTTGTCATTATTGTCATAGAAGTTTCCATTTATCTTAAATGATGCTGCTCCATTGGGTTCAGCACCATTACAAGTAATATATGATACTTCAATTAGATTATCGTTGACTAATTCTCTTCCAAATACACCATCACCAAAGATAAGTTCATATTTTTCGTCTTCTACTTCTTGTATAAAGAAGACTCTAGATGTTCCATCAATTTCAGTAATTGATGTTGCCATCTTATATGTTATAGAATCGTTTGAAAAGAAACTATCCTTTACATTAACTCTAATTGTGTTATAATCGATACCTATATTGGAAAGAATAAACCTTTGATTTTGAATACTAGTATCTACAGTGAACTCCTCATTAATTAAAGTTCCTTCATAGATTGTTACATCATCAAAAGATGCTCTATCTTGGAAAATTGATGATGTTACATCGTCGGGAACACAATAAGTAAATCCTCCAGTAGATCTATTATTCGTATTTACTGCGATATTACCTTTCCTAAGTGTGATAGAACGAGGTGCTGATGGAAAGTCCTTAGTATTGATAAAGAAACTAATTCTTGCTCTAGATGAAGTTCTAGGTCTTGGTAGATAACCAACATTTCTCGCAAGAGATACTACATTTTCTCTTAAAGTTGCACTATCAATAAAAACTTCATTGCTAAGCATATTTGCATTATATGCCGCAATGTAAGTATTATAAGCAAGTAAGTCAATAATTACGGATAAAGTGGATCCCTCATAATCATAGTCCGTAAATGCACTATTAGAACGTAAATACGCCTTAAGTGTATCTTTGATATCCTCAAAGTCTAGACTTGTAAAATTTGTGATTGCCATTTATCTTGTTGGTTGTAATACGAAATTAAGCTCTTGTGGAGGAATGTCAATGCCGACAATAGTGTACCTAATTGTTATTTCATAATCATTTCCTTCATAATTTGGTATACAGACTACTTTGTTAAGTCTAACTCTTGGTTCAAACTGAGTTATTGTAGTCCTAATTTCATCTTTGATCTGATCTGCAAGGATTGCAGTCATTGGTTCAAAGAGCAATCTTGATATTCTGGACCCTAATTTGGGTTGAAAGAACCTCTCACTAGTGTGAGTCATCACTAAATTACGAACTGCCCTACCAATAGCAGTGGCATCTTTCAATTGAATTAAGTCATTAGATAAAGGATTGCGACTAAAGGTCATACTTAAGTCTCTAAATCCTCTACTTACCCGTTCTAAAGGCATTAGTATACACAAACTAGGTATTATCAACCTATTTAGACGATTATTGCGGATCTAAAAACCTTCCTTCTTGTGATTTATACATTTCTTCTGGTTTTTCTTCCTCCTTTTTGCGTTCTTGAGCAGTTTTCCAGAAATATTCGTCCTCTCGACCCATTCCAAGACGTTCAAAACCGTTTTCAACACTATAATATTCGGTCGAAACCTTAAAATCGGGCATTTTTGGTTCTTCTGGAGTCAAACTGTTGTCAAAAATACGCATTCTGTTGTTTGGATACAGTGCATACTGTCCATTTTCAAGTTCAATAAGGTTATGTGACTTGTGCTCAGCAGGATTTTCACTCGTTGCATAGTCAATAACGTCTGGATCTCGATGATAATTGTCTATAGTGCAGATATAAGTACCTTTTTGGATGCCAAAATCTCTTGTATACAGTTCATAGTCCATAGAACCGATGAATTGCTTGTGAATTGCTACTACTCCATAGTCCATACAGTTCCAAAATTGAAGATTTGGAAGATTCATATCAGGATCTGGAGTTTTTGGTTCAGATAAAAAGGCACTGATAGGCAATTTATCGTACATTGCCGCATATTCGGGCAAATATGTCTCAAAATAAAAAGCACGTCCAGGTATCGATTTACACGATACCCAAACGCCCTTGACAAACTCACCGTGACCAAATTGATGATCTGTGAGATATTCTTTTCTGACCCATACTTCCGTTGATGGAAGGTTACAAATAAGTGCTGACATTAAGAACAGTTAAGATCTGTTCTATGTATCACCGTCCTTGTCCACGATAACGTTTCTTTTTACCATTACGTGAGGATGCTGCAAGTTTGGTGTGCTGACTTGCACCCTGACGAGTCTTCTTGGGTTTGCCAGGCATGAAACTAGCACCTGATAGACCGATCTTTGAACGTACTGCCATGTAACTCCGTTGTGTTTACTTCTATATTATAAAGTATCTTCCTGGATATGTAAAGGGTCTAATGGGTAATCGAAGACATGTTCTAGGACCTTCTGGATGGGTCTCTGAAGCATTCCGCAATGAACATCCCTAAAGTCGTGATACCCAAAACAACCTATCTTAAGAGTCTCTTCTTCATCTTTAAGATTTTTTGCTGCATAGTATGCTTCAAGCATCGAATCCATACGATTTGAAAAACATTGTGAATTAAAATAAACGGAAGCACGTGCTTGAGTTAATTTCCAGAAAGGTGAATCATAAATTGATCCATAAGAATAGTACCAAGATAATGACTTACTGTAATCAGTTATACTCTTTAGATATTGTTGATTAGTGTCTTGATATGATTGAATATCACGATTACCTTTTAGAAACTCCGCAATCGATGATGCAAAGTCATTATAATACATCAATGATAATGCTTCCAATGGTTCAAGGAAGAAAAGACGATTGCCATTATATGCTTCAAATCTGTTCTGTATCAGTTTCTTTGAGAACCTTGGAGTCCATGTGATTTTCTTTCCATCTACCTTTGGATCCGAGAAGTTACGGTTGTAGAGGTAGCCGTGCTTCGTAATTCCTTTATCGGGAAATGGTAAACCAAATTCCCATCCGTCCCGAGAAGCGCGGTGAAGAGTATAAGTCGGATCATCAATGGTCTCGGAAGTATACAAGATTGCCGCATTGACCGTCTCAAAGATCGGTTTATAATATTCGGAATCGTCGTCCCACCCTGCACAGTTGACTACGAAGTCGTACTCTTTGTCATTTATCAGAACTTGGTCGTCCTCAATGTCATAATCATCAACTCTCTCAGGATGATAAACAACTCCAAGTTCTTTCTCCAAATGATTGTGAATGAATGGATTTAATATCCCACTCTCAAAGTGAAAGGCAACTTCACCACCATGGAAGTGATGTCGGAAAGAACTGCCAGTACCCCAATCAATATACTTAATACCATTCTTATATGAAACAATACCTGCATCTGCAAGATCTCCGATACTAATGTCCAGAGTTTCAAAGATTAATGTCTGAATATGTGGAGTGGTAGATTCTCCAACACTTAAAGGTTTTATCTCAGGGTCATAAAAAAACTCTACGTCATGATTATCTTGAATCAGACGTAGAGCAGTAATAATCGCAGAAGTACCTTTGCCTATAATTGCAACTTTCATTCTACACGTTGTACAATTTCTAATTGATCTAAGTCAATATCATTCTTCTCTTCATACTTCTCTAATGCTAACTCATGAAGAATATCTGCTGCTTCCTCATGAGTGACATTAGAATACATCCTATTACCTTGATAATAGATGTCGATGTTGTTCATCAGATTACCCGTGTCTTTTCATGTCCTACACGAATGCGAGGATCACACCAGATATCAAATCCTGCTTCCTTTGCATCGAGACAGAATGATACGTCTTCTCCACACATATCTTGTACTGCACCAGACTCGAAGACTTGCATCTTAGGAGCAAACCAAGGATACTCAAGACTTTCAAATACACCGTTCTTGATCAATACCCATCCGAAACCAGTGTAGTCAACTGTAAATGGTTTCTTACGGTTAGGTAGTGTCTCAATGGTTTCGTGGTTCATTACACCACCATTGGAACGGAAGTCTTCTTCTTCCAACCAGTGTGCAACAGAAGAAGTCTTACCATCTTCAGTGAGATACCAACCAGCAACTACTTCCTTCTCAGTACCATCAGCAGCAATAGCACTATCACAGAGTTGCCAGAACTTATCAGTGTTGAATACAATGTCACTATCAATCCAGAGTTGATAATCATACTCTAGTTTGCCGTCCCAGGGTTTCTGATTGGGACCTCGTAGTACATTTGCACCAAGTACCTTACAACGTGCAAAGTTAACCATGGAAGAGTAATCCTGACTGATCTGGATACTCATTCCATTCTGTACTAGATCAAAGCACAGTTGTACAAAGTTTTTGAGAAACGTAAATGAGCAACCACGTCCAGGTAGACAGAAGACAATCTTCTTACCCTTCATTCGTTCTTTGATTGCTGCAATGTCAAACTCAGCAGTTGCACTCTTTTTCTTTGGTGCATTTGCTTTAACAGTAAATCCTTTTGCCATAGTTTTGAATAACCTTCAGATCAATTCTATCAGTGTATGTATAGTTTGTCAATATGATGCTTCTTGCATTAACTGACGATTAATAGTGACTACCTCGTAAGAGAGATCGTCTACGGTATAGTCAGTTTCTAAGAGACCGACCATGCCCTTTACAGTATTCCACGTGGTGGTAAAATCCTCTTCCTTGATATTCGGAAAAAGACATTTAGTACCTGCGTAGATATGATATAGTGTTTCCATATAGGACCAATTTTTTTCTGCGAAATTTTTTGACGGGCAATGAAACCCATCGACGAATTATATATGCGACCTCTGAGGGACGGTTTATACCCTCGGAAAATTTTTTTCTAAGTGTTATATCGAGGTCGAATTGTCACCTCTGTAGGTTAGGTTCCCAATGCTTTTTTATAACGAACCCCCATAATAACAACAACTGCTGTTGACGAACGAATAAAACTGTGATATAATCAAAGGGAGCAGAATGACCTGCCCCCAGTGTTATTCTCAGAACTCAAAGTCTGCACTGATTGCAGCATAGTGCTGAGCACAGTCATCAATATTCTCAGCAATTACATCTGCTTCAATAACATCGAGAATCTGAAGAATCTCATTGCCGTTGTTGCCAACTTTGAGCATACCGAGTGCAGTGCTGCGAGTCATAATAAAAAGAGAAAAGTGTTAGGAACTGTCGGTGAGTTTAATGACATCACCAGGTCAATTGTGCATCAGGCAAAAACAAAACCAGACTCGAATTCTTCGTTCTTGAAGATATCCTGACCGTTGATCTTACCGACGAACTTTCTCACATACCAGGCAAAATCCTTCTGAAAAACTCCTTCACCAGCAATGCAGAATTCCTGGCAAAGTGCATTCAAACGAGACTTAGTTGTAACAGACTGCCAACCACCATCAAAAATGGTCATGTCGTTATCAGAAATCTCAGCAATCTTGTTGCCGTGAAGACGAACAACAGAGACACCAGTTTCGGGGTCAAAGTGAACAGAAGTGTTAGCAGATTTCCAATCGATGTTCTTTTGAACTGCGGCACACATTTGCTGTTCGATCTTACGCATGATGAGAAGAGAGTTAGTGTGATTCGGGTTCGTTTCCTCCCCCGATGAACATACAATAGACCATTTTGAGGGCAGTGCCTATTTTGTGTGCCACTTAGTTGACTGGCACAATTTCTCTATACTTACCTCACAGAATTACCATAGACTGTCATACTTACTAGAGAGGTCTTCAATGTAAGTTTCGACCTTCTCATCACCTTGCAATTCAAATAACTTTTCCCAGTCAATCTGATGTGGGTTAAAGTCATCCATTGCTTCAATCTCTAGAGTGATGCGATACTTGGATTTCTGTGCGTAAGGCATTGTTCTTCTGGTGATTTGACTGCTCAGTTATCATAAACCATTCTGAGTTGTTTGTCAAGAATACCACGAAGTGTTGCGATATTCTTATGTATAATTCTCAGAAAGATTTTGGTTATTTATGTCAGGGTTCTGAGATTTTTATGATCTCGGTGTTGACATTTCTGAAAAATCCTGATAGACTGCTCCCCAAGATCACAATAACTGAAGACATTTAAAGAGGCATAAAATCACTGCAAAGTAACTCTGAAGACCCTATACAGTTACTGTCAAGGTTCTCCACAGGTTTTTCCACAGACTGTTAGAAAACACGCATATATGTTTTTAAATACATTTTTAATTGATTTTAACCTAAAATTGGTACAATTTCAACGTTTTTGCACCCTAATTCTTTCACATGACGTTCCCAGAGCATAGCATCTCTTACATCAAAGAATGTTGCTTCTTGCTTACTGTAATACCCTGTTTTCTTCCTTTCCTGTTGATACACCACACTGAATTTGTTGATTGTCATAATGTCGAATAACTCCTGCAATAATAAAGCAATTAGTGATAAGATAAGAGATAAAGATTACCGTTCTAAGTAATGCAATGTAATTGTCGTATTCTTGTGTTTTATCATCAGAGAATGATCCTAATGAATACTTCCATATTGTCCACAGTTTGTTTAACTTAGGCATAGACAATGTTGAGTGTCATTCTTAAGTTTTGATCAGTACAATTTGTTCCCATATGTTGATAAGTATTGGGAAAGAATAGTGCTCTGTTTGCTTTACTTTTGAACTGTTTAATTTGTCCACTTGACTTATCTTTTATCTGTGTATATCCATTGTTATCATTTAACATAAGGATGCAGATCTTTAATGGTGGAATGATATTGGTGTCCGTATCTTCTACATCTATATGATAAGGTTTTTCCTTTAATCTGTCTCCTCTCATTGTACCATTGACCTTC
>Ga0213858_10000906_pt1 | contig 13919 bp, 21 predicted proteins | sample PICome_FD_160122 | JGI IMG/M metagenome (GOLD analysis project Ga0213858, IMG submission 160122) | Coastal seawater microbial communities near Pivers Island, North Carolina, United States - PICO245 | ecosystem: Environmental > Aquatic > Marine > Coastal | place: USA: North Carolina | collected... | reverse complement strand
AACTCGTCAATAGCATCTTCTCTTTTTGTCCCATCTGGGAATATTGGAATATCCATGCTATAATTGTATCATGGAAAAAGAACATACAATCTTTATTAATGTTCCATCTTTTCAAGATGATGAATATATACCTACAATTAGAGACGCATTTGAAAAAGCTTCAAATCCTAGAAGAGTGTTTATTGGTACTAGGTATTTAACAACACACAAAGATGAACCTACAGATGTTATGAAAAAAATTCAACAATTAGAATACGCAAATAATGTAAAAATAAATTTTCAACTTGTTAACGAAGGAAACATGTACACAGTATTTAGTAGTGCAGGAGGAAGAGCAGAGTCTGCTAAACATTACAATGATGAAGATTATGTGCTTAGTATTGATAGTCATGCTATTTTTGCACAGGATTGGGACAGTAAGCTAATAGATTTACATAGCAAAGCGCTTATAGAAACTAATAATGATAAAACAATAGTCACTGCTTACGCGGCACCATATTTTTTTAACGATGAAGGTAAAAGAGACTGGTGGGGAAACCACATGTATCAATACATTGGATACCACGACTTTGGTCAAGGAATAATACAAGCAGAGAATTTTTGGATAGAAAGACCTATATTTAGTGTTTGTTTACCTTGGATATGTCAAAGAGATTTTGAAATTGATAAACATCCGGATATAATTCCTTCTACTAAATTTGCATATAACTTTTCTTTTAGCAATCAAATGTTTATTTATGATGAAGACTACGAAGTTGTTCTTATGGAAGAAGATATGATTAAAACTTTTAAGTTAATTAAAGATGGATGGACTTTTGCTTATCCATCAGTTGAGCCAATAGTAGGACATCTTTATACTAATCAAATAGATTCACAAAGAGGACTGGGCGAGCGTGCACAAGTTGAAGTCCTAGCTGGTCGTGGTCATGATGCTTACAGAAAAGTTAAAGAAGTAAAAAACTTTCTTAGATATTACTACAACCCAGAATATCAAGAAGTTATAAAGAAATACGAAGAATGGTTAGGTGTCGATTTTACAAAAATTGATACATTTACACGAGAAGTTCCAGAAAGTTACATTTGAGTAATAACAAGATATTTGTGTATTTTGCTTGTTTTCATGACAGTGAAGTAATTCCTACTATTATTGATGCTTATAAAACAGCGACATTACCACAAAATGTAGTGTTTGGTATTGACTTTCAATGGATGAACGAAGAAATTAAAAACGATTTTGTTGATTGGGTAGAAAGAAATCCACAATATAACATAAGATACAGACTTACTGAATATAAACCAGATAACTTTTGGGAACTAATAGGTTTAGCTAAAGGTAGAAAAAGAGCTTATCAATTAAGAGAAGATGAGGATTTTTGTTTATTGATTGACGGTCATAGTAAGTTTGGCTGGCATTGGGATACTAAGTTATTACATAGATACACTAAAGCAGAAAGTATAACTGAAAAACCTATACTACATGGATATGCAGGGTATTATGTTTTAGAAAAAGGTACTAGGAATAGAGTATGGCTTCCCGGTCACATGTCGTCAATTAGATATCAATATTATGTTAACTACAGAGAAGACGACCGAGAGCAAATGGAAGCAAAATTTAAATGGCATGATAGACTACCTACATTCGTAATAACAAGAGAGAACCCAGATACAGATGACCTCATTCCTAATGTCAAATTCAGTGGGAATTTTTCTTTTACTCGTTATGATATTTGCGAACATCTTCCTAATTGGGTTCTGTTTGAAGACGAAGAAATTCCTTGGAGTATTAATTTATTTGATGCTGGTTATTCCTTTGTGTTTCCTTCTTTTCGAGAACCAGTAATAGGACACTTATACATGGGTGCTACTGAACCATGGGAAACTGCAAGAGAAACAAGAGACAACATAGAATTTTATATAGAAGATATGCCTGCCTTTTTAAAAATGAAAGATGATAATATAGATAAGTATTTAGATGACGAAGCTAACCAGAGTAAAATTGCCAAGTACGAACAGTACGCACGAGTCCGCATACTTAATGGGGAGACACAAGAATACTATGTACCCAAAGATTTTCGTTAAGATACCTGCTCTTGACGATTCAGAGCTTACTCACACAATAGAAAATGCAATAAAAAAAGCTGCTTATCCAGAAAGGCTTGTATTTAGTATTTGTCTAACTTATAACTACGATGTTGCTAAAGAAGAACTAGAAGACTGTTTAGATAAATATGCAAACATTTGTGATTTTAAAGTTACTATACGAACTTTTCACCCAGACTTACTAGGTGTTGCTAAGGGTAGATATATAACAGAATCTATGTATGAAGATGAAGATTATGTACTACAGATAGACGCACATACTTGGTTTTGTGATTTCTGGGATGAACACCTTATTCGTATGCTAGATAAACACGATGACAAAACAATTATTAGTGGATTATTACCACCTTATGAACCGAAAGGTCGGTATCCCATGGGTAAAGGAGTTTATTTAGCAGAGTTTGTAGATGAAAGAACATATTGTGATTGGATGCCTAACTGGAATCCTAAAGAAGTAAAGACTGATGACGAATTTTTTGATAATAAGTTTTCTGCACATTTTGCTTTTGGGACAAAAGAATTTGGTAAATATTCTGGATTAAATAAAAGTTCTTTCTTTTGGTCAGAAGAACCCATACAAGATTTTAATTTAAGAAAAGAAGGATTTAAGATAGTAAGTCCAAATATACAATACCCTTTACTTTGTCATCTTTATACAGACCATATACATGATGAACATGGGAAAAGAGCTACTATAAGTAATTACTTATCTGAAGAAGAAGCAGATTACTGGATGAATGTATATGATAGAGAAGTTTATGAATCGTTCTTTTTTGGCGAATCAATATCATCACTATAATAATTAGGCTTGTCCATTATAGATTTTGGACTTCTATCAGTAACTTTACTTCTTCTAAGTAGTTCCCATTCTAAGTCGTAATTATTGACCATACTCTATGGTACTATAAAAATACACTCTCCCGGGCATTCTTCAGCAGCCTCAGTGACTATGTCTTCTTGACCTTCCGGTACACGAGCCAAACCATCAGCACCTTGGTCATTACCATCAATAGCACTGTAGATTTTGAGTTCACCAAAGTTTCCCACAGTTTCTTGTACATAAGCTAACCCATCATTCTTCATTGTAAATACATCTGGTGCAATTTCGGCACATAGTCCGTCACCTGTGCATAAATCTTGGTCTATCCAAACCTTCATTTATTTCTCCTAAAACTTTTGTGGTATCTACCAGCAAATTTTGTATTTAATTTCCAACGAGATTCTTTGAGCTTTTGCTCTATGTCTTTATATTCTAACATCTCAATCTTCCATTCTTCTCTTTTGTAAGGATAGAAATAGAATAATGGCTCACCTTGTCTTATTAATAATTCTTTATCATCTGATGTATATATTAATTGCGGGTTTATATCATGATATTGGTCAGAGTCTAATATACCCCACGCAAAGTGCCAGTCTGGATTATTATGATATATAAGAGGTATCTGCATTACACTCCAACCGGGTGGAGTTATAGCTAATAACGGGTATTTAATTTTAAAAACACCTTTAACTCTGTCATCTGGGTAATAGTCTTTAAATTGAAAATCTGAATGATATTCAAGTTCTAAAATATTTGATGGAGTTTCCCACCTCCAATTTTCTTTAGTAGCACTTATATATATGTCGCAGGGGGCTGGAATAGCTATTCCATATTTAAATATATCTCTAAAGCTAGGGCATCTTTTAACAGTAGAAGAATCTAATTGTCTGAGTAGCTCTGTTTTAGGGTCATCTATCTGTAAATGTGTAGGCATATTTTTATACCAGTCTGGTATAAAATTCTTTGCAGGTTGAGGCATAATTTCATCAGAACCTACAAAGTCTTCTCTTACGGGAGCAAATTTTATAACTTCCATTTTTTCTTATTTCTTCTAGTAATATCTCTGTATCCATTTGTCATTTTACTACGAAGGTTGAAAGATTCGTTGGTATTGTTTTGATAATCTTCTGGCATAAACTCTTCTACCCTTAACTTGTGCTTTGTTCTTTTAAAAGGTATTACATGCAAGAAAGCATCGCCTCTTTGTAATATTCTGTCACCTTCACTATGCCAGACACCGGGAAAGTTTACTTGATGAAAGCTATCTGTTTCAACAATGCCGGGAAATAAAGTAAAGTCATTATTAGGGTGTAAGAGTGGTGGTATAAACATCATTGACCAACCGGGTGGTGTATGAAAAAACCACGGACTTGTAAACTTTACTGCTCTTCTTAAATCTTTTCTTTTAAATGGATAAGTAGAAAATTGTGATTCATCATGAAACTCTATAGTACTTCCTATACCTTGGTCGTGATTAGTTTCAAAATGAAAATCATCTCCGTGTCTTTGTATAAGTATGTCAGACCATAAAGGTATTATGTATCCTTCTGCAAAGTAATCTACAACAGCAGGACACTTCTTAATAGTGTGTGATGACCATTTCTTTAATAACTCTCCCATAACAGGGAATGGTTTATGGTCCGGTCTAGGTAAATCCATTCTTAATTTAGTAAACCATTCTGGAATCATTTGACTAGCAGGAACAGGTGGCGCTAGGTCAACTAAAGCAGGTATCTGCGTTTTAAAAGTTATATTGTTGCCTTTAATTATTTTCATCAAAAAACCAATGGTCGGGTTCCACAAAGTGAAAAAATACTTGTCCTACAACATTATTCTCTGGGTCTGTAAAATCTTCTCTCCAATGCTCTTGGTCTTCACCATAAAAAGCTAAAGCTTCATTTTCTTGTAACATATATTCTTTATCTTCTACCCACAAACCCCACGGAGTATTTTGATACAAGCATAAATCAATTGTGTATGTACAGGCATTATTATCTTTATGTTTTGGTAGCTTTGCTTCTTTACCTTCATAGTGTGCAAATATAGCATAAGAAGCCTCTAGTGTTTCACTATTAAATTTATCACGAGCTATAGGTACTAAATGCTCTAAGTAAGATGTTAGTGGCTTGAACTCTTTGTCATTAATATAATACCTACCGAACTCTTCAGTATAGGGAAAGTTCTTATATGAATTTCTACATATCCGCTGTAATCTTTTAAAGCTGTTATCTGACAACAGCGGTGCTATTTTGTAAACATCCATTTTTGTAATAATTTCTTTGGTCTTCTCTCTACTGCGTCTGGGTAAAGCATATTAGTATCTCTTCTATTAACAGAAGATTGACTTATCTGATTCCAAGTTTTACTAAATACTTCGTTCCACTCAACATATTCTATTTTTACAGGTTTGCTGAATAGTAGATTAAACATCACAGTATCGTGATTTAAGTTAAGCTCTAAGTTATTAAGGTCTGTCCATTCAAAAGCCCAAGATAATCCTCTTGACCAAGCATAGATAGGCATAAAACCCGGAACAGTAGATACTGGTAAATTCTGTCCTGCATTTCTATCTGAAGGTATAACATCCATCCAAACTTCTTCATCATCAGTAAATAACATAATCGGTAACGATACTTGCATTACAGGTTTGTCTGGTGAACCCCACGCTTCTTTTTCTTCCATGATTATGTCTTCAAATGGTCCGTGATGTTTTACTGCACCATGGTAATGTGCTTTGTGTGTCCAACCTGCAAACCTATCTACTTCATCTACAAACTTATTTTTCATTAAAGACACTTTTACATGTGACCATGGAAAATAAACTTCATACATTCTATTACGCATAAATTGTGTAGATACACAACCATTAGGTGCTTTTATAAACTTACTAGGAGTTTTAAAATTTATAGGTGGGTGTACTCTTTGTTCATTGTTTTCTAACTGTCCCCACTGTTGATTAGGTCTAGGTAATGTAAAAGCAACAGTAGGCATATCCCTATGTATTGTGCTTAATTTTTTAGACCATATATTAGTCAGTTTAGGTATATTATAACCTTTCTTAGGTACTGGACATTTCATAATATTCCCTCATCTTTCCATCGTTTCTTGTTTTGCTGAGTAAGCCAACGATACCAACCATTTTGTCTAGTACGCTCACCCGCTCTACTCTTAGCATAGTATTCTTTTTCTTCTTCATCCATCTTTCTGGACTCAAAATTATTCAAATCCCACCCATCTCTTTTAATAGGTATTACTTGAACCAAAGGCATACCTTGTCTAAATATTCTTTCTCCTGTTCCGTGATACAGGAAAGGTAAATTCATTTGATGATAACTGTCAGTTTCTACAATACTAGGGAATATTTCTATTTCCCAATGCCTGTGATACCAAGGTTGTGTAATCAAAACTGACCAACCCGGTGGTGTAATTATATCCCATGGATTTTCAAATTTCATAGCTGTATTAAAAGAATCCGGCTGTATAGGTAAATTGCCTATTGATTGTGGCTTATGATATGTAATAGTTTCTTCATTAGCATGTTTGTTATACCAGTTAAAACCTACCTTATCATCGTGATGTATTTTTAAATCTAACCAAAGAGGAATAATATAACCACTAAACATTATATCTTTGACTGTTGGACATTTTTTCATTGAGTGGTCTTTGTAAGGAACAGAGTTCCAGCTGTCGTCATTTTCACGCATTTCAGACCATTCTCTTTGTAATTGCTTGTAATAAGCTGGTACAAATTCACTAGCAGGTCTAGGTGGAGCTAAGTCCACATACTCTGGCATATTAGTAAGAAACAATATTTTATCGTCACCGACTTTGTGTTTCTTTATTTCTAATAACCTACTATATTCTTTGGCCTCCCACCATTTTTTCATACTACTCCAATAGTAAATCGGCAGTACCTACCGCCTTTAAAATATCATTGTCAACATCTTTATAAGATATTTCGTCCCCGTCTTTTTCCCAGTGAATAATTTTTATAGTCTTACCATAACCATTTAGTTTTGTTATTGCAGCATCTACATCATCAAACAAGTCTGGTATCCATTTAAAAATAATTTTTATACCTGTGTTGTCTGCAATAGTATCGCTAGCGCCATCAATGACATCTAGTTCTTTTCCGTTTGCGTAAACAAGCATAAGGTCAAGTGTCAAGTCAAGACTATCTACTGTAATTACTTCTACAGACTCACTAGCGTCTCCCATAGTTTTATTTATTGCACTACCAGATTTGTTATCTTCAAAATATACTAAATCAGTAGTACCAGCAGACGCACCACACATTTTATTTATGTTTGTACTTGTTGGAACATTAGATTCTAATAAAGCGAATCTATCTGATTGAGGCTCTACTGATGTTACAGTAGCTCCTGCTTGTACTAATTGCTTTGATGATAAACCAAATCCCGCACCAACAACTAAAGCATTATCAATGTCGGGTGCATTATTAAATAACCAAAATTCTAAAGAAGGGTTTATGTGACCTAATTCTTCTACTCTTGATTCATATATGTCTGCGTTGTCATAATCTAATATGACACCACATCTAAAGTTTTGTCGTTCTATAGCCAATTTGTTTCTACCTCATTCTCTGGTCGGCCAGATGGAAATTCAAATCCATTTAGCGTATGATTACCTAGTATGAAAAAATAATTATCCGGTTTTGCAAAGTTAAAATTCAACCTAACGCTTACACCTTCAACACCTTCTACTGTGTGTTCAAATTCAGAACCTTGATAAGCAACTGCGCATCCTTGTTCTAACAGTATTTCTTCGTTATTGTATTTTAATTTTAGCGGAGAATCTGAAAAATAATTGTATAGTATTGTGTACTCAACTTCACCATTATCAAGGTGTGTTTCATTTTGGACATTAGGTTCATACCAATTTACTGTTGCAAATGTAGGCAATAAATTATGAACTGCAAAAACATCTCTTGCTTTGTCTATCAATACTTTATGAAATGTATTTAGCTCATTACACATTTTGACCATGTGTAAACCATCTGGGCTTTTTTGCCAATTAGAATTTTGTTGATAAGGAGTTTCCATATCTAACCAAGATTGCAACTCCTCTAACTGGTTGCCTTTAAATAAATCAGTGATAATTACTGCGTTCATAATTTCTGCTTGTAAGCTTCGGGCATGCCGTCTGGGTCAACAGGATGTCCTAGCCATGTTACTATTGCATATTTTGTTCCGCTAAGAACAGGCATTGCTTGATGTGCATAAGCGTAGTTACTAGGGAACAATACTAAAGATGGTTTATCTGGCTTAATCATTTCATCAAAGTGATGAAAGTAAGTACCGCCTCCTTGATACTCTTGTGGATTAAGAAGTATTAATGCTGATAAATATCTAGGTATATGTGGAGCATAATCTGAGTGGCCTTTATATTGTTGACCACCTCTGTATTTAAGTAATTGATATCCTTCATCAAATAATATAGGGAACTCGTATTTTCTGGTGTATTCATCAACATACTCTCTCATTTTACTTGATAGCATATTGCAAATCATTTTTATATCTTCAATATAATTATCTGAATTGTTTCTGATAGCCTCTCTATAAGCTCTACCTTGATTTGGATATTGAGCAATAGAAGAAAGACTCATTAGTAAGTTACTTCTTACTTCTCCGCCTTTATGACCTTTACCTATTGTTGCGTCTTCAAAACCAAATTCAATATCAGCTTTATCTATATCTTCAGCTGCTTTTATAATATCTTCAGCTTGAGTACCAGTAAAGAAATCTTCATATACTTCTACTACTCCCATTGTTTTTTTCATACTATTTCTCTCCTTTTAACATCAATCAAATCTCCATCTTCTTTAATACTAGCAACATCGTAATGACTTGCACACGATACTAAGAAAGCTGCTTTTCTACCATTAAGTAACGGTGTTGTTCCGTGTGAATAAACATAAGAGCTAGGCATTATAACAAGACTGCCTGCTGGTGGTTTATATGGGGCTTCATCAAAATATCTAAAATCTAAAGCTCCACCACTAAAATCATCATTCAAATAAGTTAGAGCAGTAATTCTTCTAAAGTAAGGATTTATATAATGTTCTCCTGTCTTAGGGTTTCTAACAGAATGATTATCACTATGATATGTCATGTGTTTAGGTGGTCTATAAGTTATATATTGCCAGTTTTCCATCCAGTTTATTTCTTTAGCAACATCTGGAAACATTTTGCAATAACTAGCTATTTTGTCTAAAGCATTCTTTCTTACTTGTTCAAAAAATGTTTTAGCTTCATCAGTTGTAAATTCTAATTCTGGGTTAAATCTTATAGGTCCGTTTGCGTTTTTGACAGTAATATACGAATCGTTTTCTTCAATCATTTCATCTGTAATTTTAGGAACCCAATTATCTACATCTTGATTCATTAAATCGATTATCCCATCTGGTATTTCTAAACAATTTTCCCAAGATATTACTCCTGTTACAACTTGTTTAGGTTCTACTCTTTTCCATAAATTATTCTTCTTCATAACTTTCATATATAGATATTTCGTGTGAATCTACTTCTTCACCCTCTTTTGTAACAATCAAATCATACCAGCCAGTATCTAATCTAATATGGTCAGTGTAAAAAAAACCAGCACTTGTATCATATTGCATAATCCAAGAATCTGTTTTTACTTGTTCATCTGACGGTCTATCTAAATTTTTAGACCAAACTTCAACAATATATTGAGGTAAATTATTTCTATCATCAAAATCATTTACATAACCTACTTGAAAGTATTTTGCGTTACTAGAATTTATTGGAGCTATCATGTGTATAAACTCCGGTATATCTACAAACTGAGCTACAGAAGGGTCATCAATATATTCTTCAATATTTTTTGATATTCCGGTATGTACTTCACTAGTTTTTTCATACCACTGCTCCTTGTAGTCTTCTACTTTCTCCCCTTCGGGAATGTAGAACACAGTTCTCATATATCCTCCCTATATGTTTATGATGGTAATGCTTTTAACGCATTTAATGATGATTCTAAATAATCAATTGTCAAATCTAATGTAGAAGCTTTAGTAGCTTTATATGCGTCAACATCAGCTAAGAAAGCATCTTCATCAAAGTCAGCAATTACTTCGCCAAGTTTATAAAGACAGTTAGCTATTGCTTTTTCAAGCATTTGCTTTGCGTCTTCTTTTTCAGCGTTTAATGCGTCAGCGTCGATGGATAAGTCCATATCATTTTCTCCTACGGTATAAGATTTATTTAATAAGTATAACAGTTGAATCCTGTTTATTGTTGTTTTGTACCACTGTGAGTATGGCTCCCATTTTGTAAACCACACTTCTTCTTCTGGTATTTCAACATCTTTATAATTTGCAATATCGTAATAAATTCTTAACTTATCATCTTCTATAGGAATATCGTTGTTTCCGTCTCCTTCTAAATCTTCGTATCCAACAAATGATATTGCATTAGCGAGTATATCTGTATATGTGTTGTCTCTATAGACATAAGGTGTTGTATTATTTATATAAAAATTTGATTGAGGTGTTAAGTTTAAATCTATCTTCCATTGATATCCAGTTTCCCAAGTCCATGTACAAGTTGGTCCACCAGAATAAGGTCCATAGTTAGAAAGCTCGCCATTGTAGTCATAAACTCCGTCTTTTCTTTTAATATACCAAGAAAATACTTCTACATCACCAATGTCCATTTCAACATAGTCATTTGCACCAAATGACACTTTTGCTCTTGTAAGAGTAGGAGGACTAAAGACATCATGGTCTATTTTTTTAAAATCGTCTTCCCACCAAAATAAATCATAATCTGATTGATTATTGTCAGCTCTGCTGTAATAAATTCTTACAGTAGCCATGATTAAACCTTAAATGTCTTTACAGTACCAGCTGCGTATCCTGTTACATCAGTAGCTACACCTGTTAAAGGTATATCTTGTGAAACTATAAATATAACTCCACCACCAGTAGTTGTTTCACCACTAGCTTCTATTGTTCCGTATCCCTGTATTTTCCTAGCACATACTACAACAACTCCTCCACCATAATTGACAGAGTCTCCTGCTCCGCCCATTAGTGGGTCTGGTGTGGTTTGTCCAGCGTGGACGACAACGCCTTGTACAGCTAAGTCTGGATGATTAAAATATTCAGCACCTTCGTCTGGTGCAGTAGCAGTATATCCGTTACCATTTCCACCAAGAGAATTGGTGACGGCCGCAAGACCTCCGGGTTTCAAAGTACCGGTAGTTGAAACGCCACCAACTCTACCAATTTTTGTATCACCTTGATTACCATTTGTTGGTGCCATAGCTAAAGCATTTCTTACAAATACTCTATAGCCTGCTGTATTCAAAACAATACCGGGGTCAATAGTTAGGTTATTGTAAAACATATCTCTTGTAAGAGTTGTGTTAGATGAGATAGTAACATTACCATCCATACCAGAACCATAAATGCTATCTGGGATAACATCAAATGATTCAAAGTCTGATGGTATTGCACCGTCTCCGTATTCTTTTATAGGCATATTAAGCTCCCGGGTCTGTATCGTCTGCGTCTATATTATAAACTGTTACAACAGTTCCTGCTCCAGCTGTTCCTGTTCCAGAAGTTCCAGCGGCAGCAGCAAGTGTCAATCCAGATGGTAATGGTTTAGTTCCTGTTACGAATACTACAGTTCCTCCGCCCGCGTTGTAACCGGAAGTAGCTGTTCCACCAGCTCCTCCTGCTCCACCCGGGTGAGTAGTAGAAGGATTAGTTGTATCTGGGTTATTACTATAGTTTGTTGGATTAGAACCAGAGTTAGAACCGTAGTTTGTTGGATTTGAACCAGAGTTTGAACCATAGTTTGTATTTGAACCATAGTTTGTATTGTTTGAACCATAGTTTGTGTATGGGTGCCAGTGATTGTAATGATAATGATACCCACCGAAAGTCATGTTATTTATTGTGTAACCATGCCAGTGGTAATGTGTATGAGGATTAGAACCACTGTAAGAATAGTTGTTACCGGGATATGAATAGTTGCTTGTATATGAATACCCATAAGAATAGTTATTACCCGGATATGAATATCCGTACGAATAGTTATTACCCGGATGTGTATTTTGATTACCCGGAACTGTGTTCCCCGGTGTAACAGCGTCTGGTGCTGGAGCACCTTGTGTACCGTCTGTACCAGCTGTAGCGTCATCACCATCAGCTCTTACTGTTCCGTCACCAGTAACAGTCTTTGCTAAAACTATAACTACTCCACCTCCAACAGCTCCTGTACCTGCTGTAGCTGCATTTCCAGTAGCACCTTTACCTCCGTCTGCTCCGACTGTTTGATAGTCAGACCAGTTAGAGTCTCCTCCATCATCTCCAGCAGAAGCTGCATTAGTAGTTCCGTCAGCCCCTCCAGAACCACCACCAATAAATTTATAAGTTCCTGTATCAACATCAATAGCATGTCCTGCTAAAGCAACAGATAAGTTAAACATTTCATTTTCACCAGCGAAAAATTCATTACCAGATGGATGAGTTCCGCTTTGTTCTCCAGAAGCACCACCTAAAGTATCTGTAGCAGCTACACCCTTAGCAAATCCACCTTTGAGTGTTCCTGTTGTTGTTTTATTTGAAAATCTACCTATTTTAGATGTTGAGTCTGTAAATGTTAAAGTTCCTCTTACAAATACACGATAACCATTTGTATCTAATGTGACTCCAGAGTTTATTGTTAAATCGTCATAATACATATCTCTGGAAAGAGTTGTATTAGCTGTTAATGTAACATTACCGTCTTGCCCAAAACCGTATATTTCATCACCACCAAGCCTGTCCAAAAAGACTGGCTTTGGTATATTTATGTCAGACATTAGGTTACCTCTACGCCGGAAACATGTATATTAACTGAGGTTGCTGCTGAACATTTTGCGGCAACTGAAGCACTAGCAGGTATAACCATAGCTAAGTCAATAACTGTAGTTGTGTTTGCTTGGACAGTAGTATCACCAAATATAATATGTTGGTCACCAGTTGTATCCCCAGAAGGAATAACTTTGATTTCTACTGTTCTGTCAGTTGCTGTATAGTTCGACAACAATATTTGCTTGATAATACACTTATTAGAATTACTGAAAACTTCTGTTTCAGATGTACCAAGTGCAGTTACTTCTGCTAACTCTGCTGCTGTATATACCGCCATCTATCTCTCCTATAGTCCCATCCACTGCAACGCTTCGGTAGTATGAAGCTGTTGAGCTTTTACTTTCACCATCGCTGAAGCGGAATTATCGTATAACATTACTAAATCATTATCTTCGTCAACATCAATAGATGTGCCGTCTGTAAGTCTTGTTGCATCAATTACTAGTGTTACAGCACCAGAATCAGCACCTCCATTAAGACCAGAAGTTGCTGCGGTAGTTACACCTGTAACATCACCTTGTTCTAATACTTGCCAGCTAGAGCCTGTGTAAACTTGAAGTCGTGAATCTGTACTATTGTATATAACCATACCACTAGCAGGTGAGGCAATGTTACCTCTCTCTGTTGTGGTGTATGCAGGTATTAATGGCCCACCTTCAGTAGAACCTGCGGCAAATTCAGCTAATCCATTACTATCGCCACCGCTATCGGTAGATACTCTAATTAAATGTTGTCTATTAGGCATTATTCAGTTCCTTCTGGTTTGAAATCTATTTTCGGGTTCCCACCACCATTATTATACTCTATTTCTATTTCAGTTGTTTCTTTTAATCTATTCATTAGCGTGCTATTCCATAAAAATCAAAATCACCTTGAGCTATGTTTCCAGAACTCATGTAAAACTTTATACCATCAACATAAGATGTGCTATCAAATTGACCTTGTCTTTCTACATACCAAGATGCTGAATTTTCATACTTAACCCAAGTTTTGTATTCAAACCAAGTTACAACACCAGTAGTTGGTGCTTCTCCTGTACCCGAACCTGTACCTGCTGGAATAACTTTTACTTCAAAAGCTACACCTTCT
>Ga0213858_10000905_pt1 | contig 13927 bp, 9 predicted proteins | sample PICome_FD_160122 | JGI IMG/M metagenome (GOLD analysis project Ga0213858, IMG submission 160122) | Coastal seawater microbial communities near Pivers Island, North Carolina, United States - PICO245 | ecosystem: Environmental > Aquatic > Marine > Coastal | place: USA: North Carolina | collected... | reverse complement strand
AGGAATGTAGCACCATATCCAATAACTGCTCCTTCAGTTCTAAGACCAACACCTGCAGTAATTCCTGTTAGATATTGACCGTCACCATAGTAAGTAACAATACCAGAAGTTGAAGTGATAACACCACTATTAACACTGACGGTGTTAATAGGACCAATTTCTAATGATGTTGCAGTAGTAACACCAAGTGTAGTAACACCAGATACTGTGAAGTTAGTTGCAACACCTGATACAAGGTTCGCAGACGCAGCATTTAATGTGCTAATTTCACTTGAAGTGAAGGTGCTAGCAGTGCCTGTGATATTGGTTACAATACCAGATACTGCATAAAGATTATCTGCATTTACAGTGGAACCATCAAAAGTTGTTCCATTTATAGTAGTATATGTAAGAGTTGTACCAGAAATAGTGGTAACAACACCAGTTACGATATGTCCAGTATCTGCTCCTAAGGTTGTAGCATCAATTTGTACAGCAGTTGCTACACCTGTAACATTTAAATCTGTCGCACCAATCCCACCATTAACGTGTAGAGTGTAGTCTGGATTGGTTGTAGCAATACCTACGCTACTTTTTGTAGTGTCGGCAAGAATAAGGTCTGTGTTTACTTCAAGACCATTCTTTACGACAAAATTCTTATTAACGGTCAAGGTTCACTCTCCCCTTGTGATACACTTTTTTATTATTTATCTACAAAGTATCTCCAGGAGTGACTCTAATACTATCAGAATCAAAGTGTTCTGTACTAAACTCAAACAATTCTGTATCTTCTAGTCCATACATCTGATGTCTCATACCAATAGGAACGTGGAACTTATCTCCACGTTCTAATATCTTTGTGGTTGATGCTTCAATATCATCAGTCCACCCATAAGAAATCCGTATCTTACCACTTTGAACGTAAAATACTTCGTCTTTCTTATCGTGGTAGTGCCAGGAGCACTTCTTATCTTTTGCAATAAACAAAATTTTTCCACAATATTTTTCACAGTTCACAATCCATTTTTCAAATCCCCAACCTTTCGGTACGAATTTGATAGGTTCACCTGCTCTGGGTATTGAAGAAGTCATTATAATCTACCTTATATGGTTTATTCTATCATATAGAATTTATCTCTTGACGATAAGTTTTGTTGCTGAAATTGCTGTTCCTGCAAATACAGAAGTGGTGCTTTCGGATATTGAACCATCAGCACTAACAAAATATTGTTGTCCTGCTGTAAGACTAGATTGTGAAGCATTGATTCCAGTAACCATAGTAATAGATCCAGATGATCCATTAGAAATTGCTTCTGCTGCAATACCAATATAATTTTCTGTAGTTAATGTGGTTGTTGAATTGCTAACGACTACTGTTTCTCCTACATCTATAGTATCATCCAAATAAGCAACAATTGTTCTATTAGCATCGGGATCATATACTGCTCCAATTTGATTAGTAGTATTAGGATCAAATTGAACAGAAGAACCAATACTAATACTAGTACCACTAACAGTTGCTGGGAGTACATATCCCTGCTGATTACCGGTACCAGCACCGCTATATTCACCTTTAAAGGCAATCATTACCCTATTGCTGGCAGAGTCATATACTATCGCAATATTATTAGTAGGACTACCGTTAAATTCGGTTTCAGAACCAAAACTAAAATTGTCTCCACTTGCTTGTGCTACTTTTACTTTTCCTCTTTGATTACTACTATCATCATTATAAGCAATAATTATTCTATCGGCAGAAGTGTCATATGTTGTTGATATGTAATCTGTACGTTTATTTGCAAGGTTTCTCTCAGATCCAAAACTAATACTAGAACCACTAACGGTTCCATTAATTATCTTTCCATAACTAGATGCTCCATCATCTCTATAAGCAACAACTACTTTATTGTTATCAGGATTAAATACTGCTGATATGTAGTTAGTAGTACCACTGTTAAATGTAACTCTAGAACCAAAACTAATACTAGTACCACTTACGGTTCCTACATGGGAATCACCATATTGGCTGTTTCCCCCATTCCTATAAAAAACAGCTACTTTATTAGAGTTAGAGTCAAATACTGCTGAAATCTGTTCAGAGCTACCAGAATTGAATACAACAGGGGTGCCAAAACTGATACTGTCCCCACTTACAGTTCCTACAACTGCTGTTCCATAACTAGAGTTTGAGGCATCGCTATAAGCAATAACTACTTTGTTGTTACTGGAGTCAAATACTGCTTTAGGGTCACTAACATTACCAGTTTCAAATTTAGTTGGAGATCCAAATGTCATAGTATTGGCAACATTATCTACGGTTCCTACAATTGCATATCCCTTACTATCGGATGAATTCTTATAAGCAATAACTACTTTATTACTATTAGTGTCATATGCTGGTGAAATATCAAAAATCCTAGCACCTAAAAATTGTTTTGGAGTTGCTGCAGAGATTGCTGCTCCATTTGTAACTGTGGGAGCGCTTACAGTTCCATCGGTATTAATATGCACTACATCACCGTTAGAAATAGCACCAGTTGCTGTAAAGCTAGATGAACCAGCCTCAATGCCACTAAGTCCTGATCCATCACCATAATAAACAGTATTAGAATCACCAATACTTCCTACATTGGTGATATTTCTACTATCATCAATAACAGTAGTTCCAGATATTTCAATAGGCATCTTCGTGACTACACTAGGTTATTTCATTTATTTATGTGACACCCTTATCAGGCAATAGTTTTAACAGCAATTTTTGTAGAAGAGATCGAAGTGCCCGCTACAACAGATGGAGCAAAAGAATCATTTTCACTTACACCACCAGAACTGTTTACAAATATCTTTTTCCCTGCTGTAAGACTAGATTGTGAAGCATTGATACCGCCAGCAATAGTAATTGATCCAGATGCACCACTAGAAATTGCTTCTGCTGCAATACCAATATAATTTTCTGAGGTTAAATTGGTTGTTCTTCCATCAGGAGTAATAACAGCTGCTCTTCCACTATTGTTACCTATTCTTGCAGCAACCACTGCTTGACCAGTATCTGAATCATATCCTAGTGTCAGGCGAGTACCGCTTGAGTCAATTGTAAATTCAGTATTAAAACTAATACTAGTACCACTGACAGATCCTACAATTGCTTTCAAAGCACTACTCTCCTCATAAGAAATAACTACTTTACCACTATCACTAGCAAATACTCCTCTAGGATAGCTAACTGATGCAGAATTAAATACAACAGCAGTTCCAAAACTAATACTAGTACCACTGACAGTTCCTACGATTGCTGTTCCATAACTAGAGTTTCCGCCATCTTTATAAATGATAACTATCTTACCATTGGTAGAATCATATATTACATCAGTTTCGCTTGTGCTGGCATCTTCAAATTTAACTTCGGAACCAAAACTAATTGATGTATCACTGACAGTTCCTACGATTGCATATCCTTTGTTACTATCTCCGCCATCTCTATAAGCAACAACTACTTTACCATTGGTAGAGTCAAACCCTACCGACATAGAACTAGTAAGAGCATTATTATATGTAACCTCAGAACCAAAAGTAATACTGTTTCCATTAACAGTTCCTACGATCGCTGTTCCACGGTTTGGAGAAACTGCAGAATCTCTATAAATGATAACTACTCTTTCATTGGTAGAGTCATATGTTGCTCTAATGTCGTAAGTAGTACCAGCATTAAATGTAACAGAAGAACCAAAAGTAATACTGTCCCCACTAACGGTTCCTACGATCGCTGTTCCACGATAAGAGTTAGTACTATCTTGATAAACAATAACTACTTTTTGATTTGCAGAGTCATATACTGCATCATAAGTATTGGTAGCACTAGTAGATAACGAAACATCATCTCCAAAACTAATACTAGTACCACTAACAGTTCCTACAACCGCTCTTCCCACGTCAGCGGCTTCATCATTAGCGAAAGCAATAACTATTTTTTTATTAACAGGATCATATGCTATTCCAGGATCTGTGGTTCGTTCGTTAAAAAAATAAGCAAGAGACCCAGCACTTCCATCACCTTCAGTGCCCGTTTTAGTAACAGAACTAACAGTTCCATTTGTATTGATGATTACTGGATCGCCATTAGAAATAGCACCACTTGCCGTGAGTGTAGTTGAACCCGCTTGAATACCAGTCAGGTTTGCACCGCTACCATAATAAATGGTATTAGAATCACCGACGTTTTCTACATCAGTTACATTCCTACTATCATCAATAACAGTGGTTCCAGATATTTCGATGGGCATCTTCGTGTTACCACTCAGCGTTTACTATATGATATTTATAATCTATGCCCCAACACTTATTTGTGTAGCGGAGATAGAAACTCCCGCTTCAATTGATGGAATACCAGGATCAGTATCTAATGTGCCATCAGCTTGAACATAATATTTTCTCGCTACTGATAGACTAGATTGTGATGCATTAATACCACCGATAATGGTAACTGATCCTGATGCACCACTAGAAATTGCTTCCGCTGCAATACCAATGAAATTACCACTGGTTACATCAGTTTCTATATTGTCGATAACTCGTGCCTTTGCAAAATCATTATCATCATAGTAGACAAGGAGTCCTCTATTATTCAAAAATATTGGTCCAGGGTAATTTCCCTGATTTTCTGAATCAAATAAAACTTTATCTCCAAAACTAATACTAGAACCACTTACGTTTCCTATAATTACTGCTCCTGCACCACTGTTACCACCATCCTCATATGTAACGATTATTCTATTAGCAGCAGAATCAAATACACAATCAGTATTAGTAACATTACCAGATGTTTGAAAATCAGCAGAACTGCCAAAACTAATACTAGTTCCACTTACGGTTCCTACAACTGCTTCACCATCATAACTGTCTCCGACATCACTATAAACAATGACTACTTTGTTGGAATTTGAATCAAATGTTGCTCTAGTATAAGAAATATTAGAAGAATTAAATACAGTTTCACTACCAAAACTAATACTAGTTCCACTTACAGTTCCAACTCTTGCTGTTCCATAGTTAGAGTTACCATCATCCCTATAACCAATAACTACTTTATTAGAATTTGTATCAAATGTTGCTCCAATATGATTAGTGCTAGAATTGTTAAGTAGAACAGAAGAACCAAAACTAATTGATGTACCACTAACAGTTCCTACAATTGCTCTTCCTTGGCTTCCACTATGATCATTAAAAGCAACAACAACTTTATTGTTACTGGAGTCAAATGTTACGTCGTACGTATAAACCTGACCGTTATAAACTGTTGCTATGGATCCAAAACTTATACTATCACCACTAACAGTTCCTACAATTGCTTTTAGTTTAAAACTATCACTACTATCATTATAAACAATAACAACTTTATTATTGCTGGAATCAAATGTTGCTCGAAAACTGCTTACACCATTACCTGAGGACCATTCAACATTATTACCAAAAGTAATATCAGTACCAGATACGGTTGCTACCAGTGCGTCTCCCTGACCAGCTCCACCAGTTCTATTAACAATAACTACTTTATTAGCATTAGAGTCAAATACTCCTCTAACATAACCACTAGAGAGACTTACAATATTAGTTGCACTACCTAAAAATGGAGTGCTACGAACTGATTTAGTGGGGACACTTACAGTTCCATTTGAATTAACAAGTACTGCTCTACCATTGGCAACAGAACCACTTGCTGTAAAACTAGATGAACCAGCCTGAATACCAGTTAGGTTTGCACCACTGCCAGTATAGACAGTATCAGAATTACCAAAATTCTCTACATCGGTAATATTTCTACTATCATTAATGACAGTGGTTCCAGCTATTTCGATGGGCATTTTGGTGCTTCACTAGACGTTTGTTAGTATTTATTATTAACTTATTCCCCTTCCTCTTCTTCTGCTGGTGGTGCCACATAATCTGGATTAGTCTGCCATCCACCATCATAAAGATATTTCCATCCAGCCCATTCAGTGGGTTCAGTCACATCTTCTATTAATGTTGCGTTACTAGAATCACAATCAGCAATAATCAATGTCTCAGGATCGCCAACTACAACTCTGTCCGCCTGAACACTTACTGTTTCAGAGTCGGCAAAGAGATACAAGGATACTTTAGTTTCAGTTCTAATAAGTGTTTTCATAATTTTATGCTTGTTACGATGTATTTATTTATCAGAGAGTTCTTTGATTGCTTCAATCAGAACTGCAATCAATCCATTATAATTTACTGATAGATATCCATTTGGTTCTTCTGAGACTAATTCAGGGAATACTTCTTGAAGTTCTTGTGCAATGACACCTTTTCCTTTTTCATCAGTATCTTTCCAAGTGTAGTCAACACCTCTCAATTTTTTAACCTTATCTAATGCACTTCCAACAGAAGTAATATCTTTCTTTAAATTCTCATCAGAACTTGAATTAACACTTGTAGATGTTAATCTACCTGTTGATGGATTATAAGTCAGTTTTGTTGATGATACTTTAGCTGTTGTTAGAGTTCCTGATGACGATGATGCGAACATCGGGAACATATTGCTGTTTGTTGAAGTATCATTATTTAATGTTACACCTGCATCTTGCCACGTTGGAGCACTACCAGAACCATTAGATGTAATTACTTGTCCACTGGTTCCATAGTTTTCACCACCGAGACCAATTTGTCCTGCTGAAGCAATTCGTAACCTCTCACCACCATTTAAGTAAGCAATTAACGGATCTGTGCCATCGACTCTTAAATATAAAGCCGCAGAGTTTTTATAAATTTGAGCATCCGATGAGCCTGGAGTATCTCCATTATCTTGCAGTCGAATAGCAGCGCCTTCACCTGATGGACCTTTAATGTGAAGGGTTTTCATACTACCGACGTTATCGGGTGTTACACCCAATCCCAAATCACCAGCAGAATCTATACGAAGTGCTTCACTACCAGAAGTTTCAATAGTAACTGTATCTGTAGCAGGGAATCTAATAGCAGTGTTAGTATCACCAGTGTGGATAATTTTATCGGCAATATCTACATCACCAGTGAATGAACCTGTTCCACAATCAATATTTGGTGTTCCTGATAATCCTGTTGCATTACCAGTAACATTACCGGTTAAGTCACCAACAAAAGATGTTGCAGTTAGTGCTCCAGATGAAGAGTTAAATGTTAGGTTAGTACCAGATTTTGGTGCTAAATCACCTGTTGCTGCTGTTGTGAATAAAACATTACAGGAAGTATCAGAAGATTCATCTGCAACGGTAACATTAGTTGCAGTAGTTGCTGTGGTTGCGCTAGTTGCATTACCACTTAATGCACCACTGAATGTAGTTGCGGTAACAACACCTGCAGTTACGTTAGTTGCATTTACATTTAATACTGTAGCAACACCAACTACGTGAAGTCCTGTTGAGTTAGTTGTTGCTGCGGCACCTGCAACTTCGCCATTAAATGATACAGCAGTAACAACACCAGTTGCTTTAATATCTCCTTCAACAACTAATGCAGTCTGAGCAGCACCAACTGTTCCATAAACTAACGCTCCACCATCAGTGGTCTCAAGACGTTTTGTATTGTCGTAGAAAGCAGCAACGGAACCATCAGCAGTTCCTACTAAAATATTTTCGCTACCAGTTCTCTTTAAGAACTTAATTTCAGTGTTAGACTTTAAATGTACTCCACCAGTTCCAGCGCCATCAATGAGACTGTTTGAACCGTCGTGAACGATTTGTAAGTCATTATCATCACCAAGATTTATCTTAACATCATCGGCAAGAGTTAAACCAACACCAACAACTAATCCATTACTAGCAGTTGCAATACCGCTAATATAAAGGTCCCCACTACTATTCCAGGAGGGACCACCAGTAGAAAGTTTTTCAGGTGTTACTGAACCCACTGCAGGGTCAGCAAGTGATAATGCAACACCAAGTTCGGTTATTGTGCAAGTAAGACCGCCAAGAGGTGCAGTGGTGAATACAATATTGCTACCACTAATTGTGTAGTCAGTGCCAGCTGTTTGTGTTACACCACCAAGAACAACTCTTAACTGAACTGCACGGAATGCGCTAACAGCAACACTATCTTTTGTTAGTGCAAATGTGGTAGTGCTACCGTTAAAGGAACTTGAGATGTCATCAAGATTTCTTATTTGACTTGCAGAACTACCCGCAAATCCATTCCATACTGTCCCGTCCCACTTGTAACTAAATCCAGAGTTCGTATCTACGAATACGCTTCCGATACCTGGATTATCTGGAAAGTTTAATGCCACAGCGAACTATTTCTTTACTATTACTGATTATTTATAGTATCAACTTTTCCTTAAATATTACCTCTTGACGATGAGTTTTGTTGCTGAAATCGCTGTTCCTGCTAATAAAGAAGGAGTATCGGCAGTTGTATCTATTGTACCATCTCTTTGAACAAAGTATTGTTGTCCTGTTGTAAGTCCAGTTTGTGATTCATTAATTCCAGTAACCATAGTAATAGATCCAGATGATCCATTAGAAATTGCTTCTGCTGCAATACCAATGAAATTATCATCAGTTGCATTAGTTCCTGTATTATCAACTACAACTGATGCTCCACTATTAGAGCTTTTTCTGTAACTAATCACAGATATATTGTTAGTGGTGTCAAATATCACTGAGGTATAAGTAGAATTATTAGAGTCATATGTACTTCCCCCATCAAAAGTAATACTAGTGCCGCTTACGGTTCCCATGTATACTTTAGATGCGGTTCCAGTAACAGCAACTATTTTACCATTATTTGAGTCATATGCTGCTGATAAATTTATTGAGGTAACAGAATTAATAACGACTACAGATCCAAAACTAATGCCTGTGCCACTTACAGTTCCTACAATCCCTGCCATGTAGGAAGAGTTATCAGGATCCTGAAAAACAATAACCACTTTACCATTTGTAGAGTCAAATGCTGCTGCGACGTAATATAAACCAGAATTTGAAAATATACCAGGAGTTCCAAAAGTGATGCTTGTGCCGCTTACAGTCCCTACATATGCTCTTGCCTTACTACCACTGGCTCCTGTAAAACCACCACAAATAACTACTTTGTTATTGGTTGAGTCAAAAGTTACATCAAAGTTGTTGCAGAAGTCATCAATCCACGTAGCTTCAGAACCAAAAGAAACTGTATTATTTGATGCATTTATGGTTGCAACAATCGCTCTTCCTCTGTTGCCTGATGCTGTATCTCTATAAACAATGACTACTTTATTATTACTTGAGTCAAAAGTTGATCGAATTAATCCAGTAGATCCAAAATGAAATGCGGTGGCGCTGCCTACAGTGATGCTATTACCACTAATTGATAATACTCTTGATGTTCCATAACTAGAACCACCGGGATATGAAACTAAGGCTCTATTAGAATTTGTATCATATACTAATGAAATATCTTGAGTAGAACTACTATTAAATGTAACTTCAGTACCAAAAGTAATATCTGAACCACTAACAGTTCCTACAACTGCCCTTCCATAATTATCGACATTATCTCTATAACAAATAATAACTTTACCTTCATCAGGATCATATGCTGTCGCAATGAAAGTAGTACTAGGACTATGAAATGTAGATGTAGATCCAATAATTGGGACATCTGAAGATTCTGTAGTAACAGCACTAACAGTTCCATCTGAATTGAGGATTACTGTAGTACCATTAGAAATAGCGCCACTTGCTGTAAAACTAGATGAACCCACTTGAATACCAGTTAGGTTTGATCCATCGCCAGTATAAACGGTATTAGCGTCCCCAACGTTTTCTACATCAGTTACATTCCTACTATCATCAATAACAGTGGTTCCAGATATTTTAATAGCCATCTTCGTGTTACCACTCGGCGTTTACTATATGATATTTATTAATATTTCAATCTAGATTAAGAGAAAGTTCTAACAACTATTTTTGTACCAGAGATAGAAGTACCAGCCACTACACTTGGAATGTCAGCAGTGGTGCTAAAAGTACCATCTCTTTGGACAAAAGTCTTTTTTGCTGTTGACAGTCCAGTTACCCCTGTATTGGTTCCACCAGCAATAGTAATTGATCCAGTTGCACCATCAGAAATTGCTGCCGCTGCAATACCAATATAATTTTCTGAGGTTAAATTAGTAGTTCTTCCATCAGTATTAACGACAACCGCTTTTCCTATGTCATTTGCTTCATCTTCATCTTTATAACCAAGCAATATCTTACCAGTAGCAGTGTCATAGTCTCCACTAATTTTAACAGCAGCACCATCTTCAAATATAGTTTCACTACTAAAAGTAATAGCAGTTCCAGTAACGGTTCCACTTACTATTTTTCCTTTGCTAGAATCATCACCATCCCTGTAGGCAATAAGTACTTTATTTTCTAAAGCAGAATAAACTACCACATCTTCTCGATTATCAGTAGTATCAAATTCTGATGCAGTACCAAAAGACAGGGTGTCACCACTAACAGTAACCGTGCGTGCTCTTGAGAGATTACCACCACTGTATCCCTTATAGGCAATAATTATTTTGCCACTGTCGGAATCATATGCTGCGCCAGTATCTTGATGTGAAGTAGAACTATTGAAACCATATATAGTGCCAAAAGAAATTGAATTATAGTTGTCAGGATCTACATCAGCTGTACAAGCATCTCCCCTATTAAGATTATTTTTAAAAAAGATGACTGATCTCTCAGCTACAGGTTCATATACTATATTCACCTTATCAGTTGTAGCGGATTTGAATTGATATGAGGAATTATAGGAAATGGTAGTACCATCTATTTCTCCTGCAATTGCAGTTCCATATGCATTATTTCCGCTGTTCCTAAAAGCAATCATAATTCTTTTTTTTGCAGCGTGATAGCATATTGCGTGACTACCAGTGGAATTATTATTAAAAGTAGTTTCAGGGCCAAAACTTATAGAACTACCATCAGCACTAACAGTTCCTACAACTGCTCTTCCTCTAGATGACTCCGCACTGTCAACATATGTAATAACTATCTTACCACCATCGCTAACATATGTTATATCCATGTATTCATCAGTGGTAGCACTATGGAATACAACAGGATCACTAAAAGTTGCAGTGTTACCACTGACAGTTGCTAATAGTGCTTTCCCTTTACTACTATCATCCTGATCTTGAAACGCAATGACAAATTTGCCACTGTCAGGATGATATGCTACTGCACCGCCAGATGTAACTGTTCCGTCTTCAAATGTAACAGGAGTGCCAGCACTTGGTTTTGAGTCTCCTGTTCTAGCAACAGTACTTACAGTTCCATTTGAATTTATAACTACAGGATCGCCATTAGAAATAGCACCACTTGCCGTAAGCGTAGTTGAACCCGCTTGAATACCAGTTAGACTTGAACCATCACCAGTATAGACAGTATCAGAATTACCAAAATTCTCTACATCGGTAATATTTCTGCTGTCGTTGATGACAGTGGTTCCAGATATTTTAATAGCCATCTTCGTGTTACCACTCGGCGTTTACTATATGGTATTTATAATATTCTTGATAATCTCACTATGCCCCAACGTTGATTTGTGTGGCGGAGATAGAAATTCCCGCTAAAACTGATGTAGTATCAGTCCCAAATGTACCATCAGCTTGAACATAATGTTTTTTCGCTGTTGTAAGTCCAGTTTGTGATGCATTAATACCACCAACAACAGTAATTGATCCAGATGATCCATTAGAAATTGCTTCTGCTGCGATACCAATGAAATTATCACTACTTAAGTCGGTTGTTGAAGCAGTAGTAACAACTGCTGTTGCATAATTCGAGTTTCCATTATCACGATAACCAATAACTACTTTATTATTCCAAGCATCATATGTTGCTGATTGAGCAGCTGTGTTAGCAGATTCATATACAGCAGCAGATCCAAAACTAATACTAGTACCACTTACAGTTCCTGCAATTACTGTTCCATAACTAGAGTTTCCCTCATCTTTATAAGTAATAACTACTTTTCCAATAGCAGAGTCATATACTGCTGAATTTTCAGAAACAGAAGCAGATTCGTATACAACTTCAGAACCAAAACTAATACTAGTGCCTGATACAGTTCCTACTCTTGCCGTTCCATACCAACTGTTTCCATTATCGGTATAAGCAACAACTACTTTACTATTAGCAGAGTCATATGTTGCTGTAACCTTTTCAGTTGTAGAAGTATTGAATACGACAGGGGTGCCAAAACTAATACTAGTACCTGATACAGTTCCTACAACTGCTGTTCCTTTATCAGAGTTACCATTATCCAGATAAGCAATAACTACTTTACCATTGGAGGAGTCAAATATTGTTGAGGTCTCTTGAGTAGTGCCAGATTCAAATTGAACTTTAGTACCAAAGCTAATACCAGTACCAGATACATTTCCTACAATTGCGTATCCTCTACTAGAGTTTCCAGTATCTGTATAAGCAATTACTACTTTATCGTTGGTGGAGTCATATGCTACTGAATTCCAATTAGCAGAAGCAGTATTGTATACAATTTCAGAACCAAAACTAATACTATTTCCACTGACTGTTCCTACAACTGCTGTTCCTTTATTAGAGTTTGAGGCATCGCGATAAACAATAACTACTTTACCATTACCGATGGATACTACATCCAAATATTGAGTGTTTCCATTATTGAATACAACAGGAGATCCAAAACTAATACTAGTACCACTTACGGTTCCTACAATCGCTGTTCCTTTACTAGAGTTTCCAATATCTTGATAAACAAAAACTACTTTACCATTAGTGCGATCAAATGTTGAGGAAAGATAATCAAAAGTAGCAGATTCAAATACTGTAGCAGAACCAGCAGTTGGAGGTTCGACAGCACTTACAGTAGGTTCACTTACAGTTCCATCCGTATTAACAATTACTGCCGTACCATTAGTAACAGAACCACTTGCTGTAAAAGTAGCTGAACCAGCCTGAATACCACTAAGTCCTGATCCGTCACCATAGAAAACAGTATTAGAATCACCAATATTCGGTACATTAGTGATATTTCTACTGTTATCAATAACAGTGGTTCCAGATATTTTAATAGCCATCTTCGTGTTACCACTCGGCGTTTACTATATGGTATTTATTTATTTTCTAATTCCTCTACTCTTGCTGACAGTTCCTTAACTGCTTCAATCAATACACCAACTAAACCACTGTAGTTGACTGACTTATCGCCCTCTTCACCTTTAACCAGTTCAGGAAGAATTGCTTCTACCTCTTGAGCGATAACACCAACAGACTTCTCATCATTCTCTTTCCAGGTGAACTTAACACCTCTGAGTTGATTTAACATCTCAGTGGCACTTGTAACAACTTCAATATCTTTCTTGAGATTGATATCAGAAGTGGAGTTTACATCACCAGTTACTGTGATACCGCTGCTAGTGGTTTCACACTTTAGGGAGTTGTCGTAATTAAGTTTTACTGCAGCATCAGCATTAAACTCAGCACAGGTTTCACCAGTATATTTTTGGATAAAGACACTGCTTGAACCACGAATGATGAGATTGCCTGTTCCAGTATCATCGATATACGAATGACTGCCATCGTGATAAATCTGTAGATCATCACCAGCGCCTAGCAGGATTTTGTCGCTGTCACCTAAGTCAAGATGACTGCCAAAAGTTACCGCGCCAGTAAACTCGGAGGTGCCGTCGGCGTTAACTTTGAAGGCTAGCGTGCTGTCAGATTTAGCTGCATACAAGCTAGGGCCAGAAGAATTTGCATTTCTTGCATAAACAGCACCTGAAGATGCACTATTGTTCTGTGCATTCACCTGACCATCGCAATCCAGGCTGTCGCATTGGACCTCGCCAGTTACGTCGATGCCGTCTGATTTGGTTTCAAGCTTTAGGGCATTGTTGTAGTAAAGCTCTACTTCGGCACCAGTCTTAAAGATAGCCGTG
>Ga0213858_10000903_pt1 | contig 13949 bp, 14 predicted proteins | sample PICome_FD_160122 | JGI IMG/M metagenome (GOLD analysis project Ga0213858, IMG submission 160122) | Coastal seawater microbial communities near Pivers Island, North Carolina, United States - PICO245 | ecosystem: Environmental > Aquatic > Marine > Coastal | place: USA: North Carolina | collected... | reverse complement strand
AATCTGGCAGAACATGAGAGGGCAAGCGCAGGTGTAGCTGCTTGATTTGTGATGACTTCTGAGGAACTGCACACGCTTGTGCGGAGAATGCGTACTTGGAGCTGGATCATACGTTAATGTTAAAAAAGAGGCTCACTGACTATCTCCTTATTGACCAGCTTTTTTATCACAGAACACCCGATAGATCGGAATCGACTCCGGAACTAGCGACCAGGGATGCCTCCAATCGAGATTGCTGGGCCTCGAGGTCGGGGGCAAAACGCCGCAAGATGAGTTCGTCGAGTGAGAGGAGACCCGGACCTGCTGTGAGTGCTGCAGTTGCAGCCCCAAAATATAGACCGAGTAGCTCCAGCAAGTAGATGTTGAAGCCGTTGATCGCGATGGCGTGATAAATAGCAACGCTGATTGTGCTCAGAATGGCGAGGGCGCCGAATCGCGTGAATAAGCCAAGAATCAGGAGCCAGCTGCCAACGATTTCAGAGAAGGCGGCGATGTAAGACAGTGTAATCGGGAATGGCAGATGCAAGGGGCGGACAAACGCATCTGCGAAATTCTCGATATTGGCAAGCTTTTCATAGCCATGATGAATCAAAAGCGTTCCTGTGAACACCCTCAGAACCAGAAGTCCAAGATCAAGAAGAAATGGCCTTGAGAGAAGGACGCGGAGCATAAGAAAACCGACGCGGTTTGCAAAACTTAAATACTGCGTGATGGTAATCGCGAGCTGCGCCCCAGCGCCGAAGCGAATTAAGCAGAAGTACTCATCAGCGCTGGCTCCATGGCGGCCTGGATCGGATCGGTGGCGCTCACCGACGACTTGGCGGTGAAGACGTGAGCAGGCAGCCACTGGCGCAGAGCACTGCAGCGCTGGCAAGGGAACGCACGCAGACTGGCATCAGCCCAGAGTCCAGGCGACGCTTTTCAGATCCCGTCCTGTTCCTGCACATCGGCGCCGGATCCCACCTCGCTGGAGGCAGCCTGGCCAGGCCTCCAGCCGCTGGCCCAGATCTCGTGGCAGCGGAGATTGAGCTCCTCGCGCTGTAATGACCAGAGCATGAGGCAACGCTCCAGGTCATCTCTGATGTCCTGGGCACCCGGAAAATCCTCGTAGCGAATCAGCAACATCGCAGCGCGGGTGAGTTGCTCCGGCCCCGGGTCACCGGTGTGACCGAGGAGTGCATCCACCGTGTCCCGATCGGTGCGGTAAAGGGGATGGACCTGTTCGTCGCTCATCGGTGTTGGGGCTTGCCAGTGCAAAGACTCTGCAGCAATCGCTCCAGAACCGCAGTTGCTCTGGTGGGCTCTTCTGTGGCAATGGGCACACCAGCTGAGTCTGACCATGGGCCAGAACAGGACCACCGTGCTCAGGTTCTGGTTCCCATGGATAGCTCCAAAGCATTCGCCGCCATCGCCCTGGCCGCTGTGTCCTGGGATGGAACGCTCACGCAGGCAGGCTCTCGCAGCTTGCGTCACGCACTCGACTATCGCCAACCCTTTTCCACCTATCCCGCAGACAAGATGGTGAGCCTGATGGATGAGTTGCTGCAGGCGCTCAGACAACAGGGTGCGCAACGTCTGATGGTGACAGCTTCAGAAGCCCTCAATCCGCAGCAACGACGCACGGCCTACGCGATGGCAGCGGAGATCATGCGCTCCGATGGTCCCTATCAGGATGATGAGTTGAACATCCTCAGCAATCTCGCCGAGGTTCTGATGGTGGATGCACGGCTCACCAACGAGATCCAAAGCACCATGAACCTGTTGCATGGCGACCTGGGGTGAGTCACGTCATAAAAAGACCCCGGTCAGCCTGGAAGGTTAACCGGGAGTCTGTGGGGATTCAGATCTGAAGGTTGACGCTTCAGGCTGCGCTCACCACGTCGCCGACATCGCCTTCGTTGCCATCCTCATCCACGGCACCCATGGGGATCAGCTTGATCTGTTTGCGGCCCAGCTTGATTTCGAACTCATCGCCGGGTTCGAGATCGAGCATGACCGTGTAGGCCTTGCCGATCAGCAGATTGCCGTTGCCCTGCACCTTGGCGATATAGCTGAGTTTGCGACCCCCTTTGCCGATGCCCTTGCTGGGAGCATCACCGAGGCTGACGCCTTTGGCCTCCAGGAGGGCTTCGTAGAAAGCAGTGAAATTCAGGCGCTCACCGCCGTCCTTTTTGGTGCTCACATAGCCGCAGGCGCGCACGAGATCCGATTTAGACACGTCGCTGAGTTCCTTGACCTTGGTGAGCAGATCAGATCCGGTGAGCATGGCAACAGGTGGGTTGTTATGTGCAACATAACAGAGAATCGCGCCGCTGCCGATGCAAGGAACAAGCTCTGAACGACGCAGTCTTGGTCGATCGAGTTGGCCCTTTTGGATGCAGGCGGCGCCGGACGCTGCGATCGCTGCTTGCTGATCTGGAGCAGGCGCAGGCGTTGCGCGATCCGATCAGATCCCGAAAACAGCCTGAAATCTGAGCCACTCCGCAGTGCTGCGCGGCATGGTGCAGAGATCGCAGACTGCCATGTTCACGATCGAGCGGATGTCGCCAGCGGGCTGGACGGCAGAAATCGAATGCAAGACCGAATTTCGCGCCTTCCTGAATGCCCGCACCAAGTGCATGGCCACCGGCCAGGTCTATCGCGTGATCACCGGGGATGGTGACGTGGCTTGCGTGATCACGCCGGAGGAGTGCAGACGCCAATGTCAGGCCCGTTGATGCGTGATCATGCCCATCGCTGCCCTGGCATTTCCGCGCACTTAGCACCTATCTGATCAACAGCCTCAGATGGGAGTGGAGTTCACGTTCCAGGCATCTCGGCATGTTCTGGTTCTAGCGGTTCCTTCTGGTGCAGGCGTATGGCGCTGCTCTGCGTCGAGCATCGACCTTGCGCGCAGCCTCAGCGCCGCTGATGTTGAAGAACGGAACGTTCTGGTTTTTTGGTGTTCAGGCGGGTTGGCTGGCTTTCGGATCCCCTGCTGACAGTGATCGCCTGAGCGCCGAGCAGCCACGCCCCGGGCGCCGTGTTCTGGATATGGGACACAGGGTTGAACGGCATGGCCACCAGCTTCTTTGAAGGCACGATCACCCTGGTGTTCAAATGCGTCGAAGTTGAGGGCACCTATCGGAGCGGAGTGGTGTGAAGCATCCGGTCGACCAGGGGATCATTCAGGCGTTCAGCGTGTCATCGACACCATCACTCTCTGCAGTTGCACACCTTTCTCATTCTTGTGACGCCCTCGTATCAACCGGATGGCGGCGCGGTGGGCTGGTGGGGACAGCCAGGACCCTGCCACTGTGTTTGGTTTGGCTGATCACAACCATCAGGGCATTGATCCCCGCTGCTGGCCCTCGTGCTGAGGCGGAACCTCAGCGCATCTCGATGGCGTTGAGGCGTTCCCGGAAGGAACGTTGGGTGTCGTTGGCTTGGTTCGACAGCAAGGCGTCGTTCGGGGCTGATTCCAAAGCGTTAGGGCGACGGTGCCCGCGGACCGACTGGCCTCGGTGGGGCATCGCCTTCAGAGACAGTTCCTGGGTTTTGGGATCCCGGTTGAGGGGCTGATTTTTCAGTTCACTGCGCACCTGGTTGAGCAGGCGGTAGTGGCCGGTGCTGCTGAATTTGCGGAGCAGGGCCTGATCCCAGACCATGGAGCGTTTCATCATGGTTTGATTGTAATGCTGCCTTCCGTCCTGCCGTACACCAAGTGGCCGCGGCGGCGCGGCCGACCGTGATAAATTGTCAGAAGCAACTGGAAGTCGTATCGACTTTGACTTGGTTTCGATTCAGTCCTGGCGCTCCTGTTGCTGCACCTTCGCCCCTTCATCATGACCGCCAACGGCTGCCTGCGTGTGGGCCAACAGGCCCCTGACTTCACCGCCACCGCAGTGGTTGACCAGGAGTTCAAGGAGATCTCCCTGTCTCAGTACCGCGGCAAGTATGTGGTGCTGTTCTTCTACCCCCTCGATTTCACCTTCGTTTGCCCGACGGAAATCACCGCCTTCAGCGATCGCTACGCTGATTTCTCGAGCAAGAACACCGAAGTTCTGGGCGTGTCGGTGGACAGTCAGTTCAGCCACCTCGCCTGGATCCAGACCCCCCGCAACCAGGGTGGTCTGGGAGACATCGCCTATCCCCTCGTCGCCGACCTCAAGAAGGAGATCGCCAGCGCTTACAACGTGCTCGATGAAGAGGAAGGCGTCGCCCTCCGCGGTCTGTTCATCATCGATCCCGAAGGCGTGATCATGCACGCCACCATCAACAACCTCCCTGTGGGCCGCAATGTTGATGAGACCCTGCGCGTGCTCCAGGCCTTCCAGTATGTGCAATCGCACCCCGATGAGGTCTGCCCCGCCAACTGGACTCCTGGCGAGAAGACCATGAAGCCCGATCCCGTGGGTTCCAAGGAGTTCTTCGCAGCTGTCAACTGATTGACGCCTGCATGGCCTCTTGATTTCTGAAGCACTGCAGCCGCCCCACGGGGCGGCTTTTTTCATGAGCGCGACAGCTCCTGCACCAGAGCCCCTTTCACCCGACCAGTCATCAGGGCATTCAGACCTTCGATCAGATTCGCGGCCATCGCCACACGACTGCCATCACTCACCACCACCCGGGTCAGCGTCGGCAGGCCGCCTCGACGGGCCCGCAGATACACAGGCTCCACATACAACAGGGCATTCCCCAGGGGGACCACCAGAAGATTGCCCTGCACCACTTCCGATCCGGCCCGATCCCACAAACCGAACTGCTGGCTGATCGCGGGATTCTGATTGATCAGGGCCTGGATCTGTTCCGGACCGAAGATCGGCACGTTGGAGGGGAAGCGCAGCAACACCAGTTCGCCGTAGTGCTCGTCATCGCTACGGGCCGCCAGCCAGGCTGAAAGATTCGGCCTAGCCAGTGGGGTGAGCGGCTGCAACAACAGGAATTCCGACGCTTCATTCGCCCTCAGTTGGGCTGTGATGTGATACGGAGCCACAGGAATCTGCTGCGTGCCATAGAGCTCCAGCGGCACCTGCCACACGTCATCGCCGCTGTAAAAGATGCGCGGATCGGTGACGTGAAATCGAAGAAGTTGCTGCACCTGCAGCTCAAACAGACTCGGCGGCACCATCAGATGCTGTCGCAAGGTGCCCGGCAGAGCGCTGATCGGTTCAAACAGCTGGGGAAAGAGGCGCTGCCAACCCCGCACGATCGGATCGTTGGGTTCCTGCACGTAGAGGTGCACGCTGCCGTTATAGGCATCCACGACCGCTTTCACCGCATTGCGTGCGTAGCGCAGCGGCCGGCCATCGGGAAGATTCGAGGCGTAGGGATAAGTGTTCGACGTTGTGAAGCCATCGACAATCCAATATTGATGTTGCTTGCTGTCGTATCCGCTTGTCTCCGCCGGGATCGGCACCGACACCAGATAGGGCTCTCCCCAGAGCTGCAGAAAGGGCGCCAGGGCCTTCACCCTGCTTTTCACATCCCGGCGCAGCAACAGCCTCGATTCCGAGGTCAAGGAGCCGGTGTTCAGCAGGCGCGGTTCCTTCAGATACACCGCTGCTGCGACGCGATCCAGGCCGGTGCGCAGGGGCACCCCTGCGGCTCCGGAGTAGTGGTTGTAGATGTTGCGATCGCCTTCGGGAAAATCAAATTCCTCCACCGTGGTCGGTGCCACGGCATAGGGCGATGGCAACAGACCGAAATAGAGCGCGGCCTGGCCGATCGGCACATGCTCTTTCACATCGGCGGCGCTGATCTGCAGGGCAGGGTTGCCTTCGATCCGGGTCGAGAGGCCCAGATCGCTGATGAAATACTCCGGCAGGCCATCGGCGGCACGGGTGTTCACCGGGCTCATCGTGAAGCCGAAGCCATGGGTGAACACGAAATGGCGGTTCAGCCAGGTGCGGGAGCGATCGGGCAGGGAGGCCTGATCCAGCTCCCGGGCCGCCAGGATCACCTGCTGGCGGCTGTTGGTGTCGTTCTGGAGTTGATAGCGATCCACCGCCGCGTTGGAAAAGCGGTAGTACACCCGCAACTGCTGCAACTGGCGGTTGGTGGCCAGCAGCGGCTGGCTGTCCCAGAGGCGGATGTTGCGCAGGGTGCTCGCCCCTTTCTCCAGGTCGGCCGGTTGCAATCGCGAGGAGGGATTGATCTCTCGGCTGCTGATCGCGTCGAGTTGAAAGGCCCGCCGGGTGGCAGCAATCGCCCGTTCCAGATAGGGCGTTTCCAGCATCAGTTCCCGCGGCTTCACGATCAGCCACTGCATCGGTGGCACCAGCAACAGTTCCGCTAACAGCGCCAGCGCCGCCACGGTTGCCACGATCAGGCGCAGGCGCCGGCGCCGGATCGCACCCGGGATCGGCACCACCAGAACCGTCAACAGGGCAAAGGCGATCGCTGCCAGTTGCCGCAGGGGCAGCACGAGATGCACATCGAGCCAGCCGGCGCCAGCCACCACGCCATCCTGCGACCAGAGCAACTGATGGCGTGACAGCCAGAGCAGGGCTGCGAACAACAGGCACACCAGGGCGAGCAGGGGGCGCAGGCGTTGCCGTTCGGCCCGGTTGAGGCCTGGAAAGGCCCAATCCGTCAGTCCGGGGATGCGGCTGAGACGGGCCCAGAGGCAGGTGCTGAGGGTGAGCAGCAGTTGGATCAGCAGCAGTTCCAGCCCGAGGGCGATCGCCGAGTAGCGTCCGAGGCCGAAGCTCACATCGGCGCCGAGCAGGGGGTCACGCTCGCCCAGGAATGGGATCGTCAGTGCCAGTGCCCAGAGCCCCCAGGCGCGCCCCGCCGTGACGCAGAGGCAGACGCTTCCGAGCCCATGGGCCAGCTGCAGGCCACCCTTCGGCCTGAGGCCCAGCCCCAGGCTCACACTCAGCAGCACCAGGGTCACCCCGGCCGGCCAGCCGGGGTGGATCGGCACGCTCCACCACTGACTGAGTGCAAACGGATCGACCAGGGCCAGCCAGGTGAGCCGCAGCGCCATCGCCAGACTCGAGGCCGCCACCAACAGGCAGGCGGCGAGGGCGAGTCCGTAGCGCCAGCCCTGCAGCGCCCACAGTTCCGGCGTCGTGGCCTGCGCGATGGCCTGTCTGGGGTGCGGTTCAGGCTTGGCGAGCCGCAACCAGCGCCTGCGCCACAGCAGCGTGGCAGCGGCGATCATGGCGGCGCCAGCGAAGGTGAGGGTCTGGAGCAGCCAGCGCAGAGCGAGCACGCTCTGCAACTGGAATTGGCCAAACCAGGCCCATTCGATCCGCAGCCGCAACAGCAGCCACATCACGAGCAGGGCCAGGGACGTCCATGCAACGACTCGCAGGGCTCCGATCCCCTGTCTGATCAGCACCCGCCGGCCGCTCAATGACCTAGCTCAACTACCCAACGGTAGGGGCGGTGGCGGTTTCGTCGATGCCTGCCAGGGTGAGAAAGCGGTCGGTGTGCAGGGTCTCCTCTTCGATCAAGGCCTCCACCAGCCGATCCATCACATCCCGCCGACAGCGCAGGAGCGCAATCGCCTGATCCAGCGCCGTCTGCGCCAGCTGGCGCACCTGCAGATCGATCTCCCGGCCCGTGCGCTCGGCGTAGGCCGGACGGGTCTGGATCAGATCACGGCCGAGAAACACCTCATGACCCGAGCCCTCGAGGGCCACCGGCCCGAGGTTGGAGAAGCCGAAACGGGTCACCATTTCCCGCGCCAATTGACTCACCATCTGCAGATCGCCCGAGGCTCCCTGGGTCACTTCGCTGAGGCCGAACACCACCGTTTCCGCGGCCCGACCACCCAGGGCCACCACCAGGCGGGCCTGCAGGGTGGCGCGGCTGATCAGGCCGGAATCGAGTCGCTCCTCATCGGGCCAGAAGCGAGTGAAGCCGCCCACGCCGCCACTGCGTGGCAACAGTGTCACCTTGTCGACCCTGTCGGCATGGGGGGTCAGCGCAGCCACCAGGGCGTGGCCGATTTCGTGATAGGCGATCAGGCGCTTCTTGGCGCTGTCCTGCAGCGGTGCGGCGGTGAGCCCCATCGTGATGCGCTCCAGGGCTGCCTCGATCTGGGCATCACCGATCGCGCTCACCTGTTGCCTTGCCGTGAGGATCGCCGCCTCATTAAGCAGATTGGCAAGGTCGGCGCCGGAGAAGCCGGGGGTGCGCCGGGCCCAGTCTTGAAGCGAGACCTCTGGAGCCAGGGGGCGGGTGCGGGCGTGTACCCCAAGGATCGCTTCGCGGCCCTTGCGATCGGGAAGATCCACGTGGATGCGCCGATCAAAACGGCCAGGGCGCATCAGGGCCGTGTCGAGCACATCAGCCCGGTTGGTGGCCGCCAGCAGGATCACACCCGAGTTGTCGGCGAAACCATCCATCTCGGTGAGCAGCTGGTTGAGCGTCTGCTCCCGCTCGTCGGTTCCCCCGCCGATGCCAGCGCCGCGCTGACGCCCCACCGCATCGATCTCGTCGATGAACACGATGCAGGGAGCTTTCTCTTTGGCCTTTTTGAAGAGATCGCGCACGCGGCTGGCGCCGACTCCCACAAACAGTTCCACGAATTCGGAGGCGGCCATCGAGAAGAACGGCACCCCCGCTTCACCGGCGATCGCTTTGGCGAGCAGGGTCTTGCCGGTGCCGGGGGGGCCCACCAACAAGACGCCGCGGGGGATCTTGGCGCCGATCTGAATGAAGCGTTCCGGTGTCTTCAGGAAGGTCACCACCTCCTGCAGTTCTTCTTTGGCTTCATTGATGCCCGCCACATCTTCAAAGCGGATCGTCACCTCCTCCTGGGATTTCACCCGCGCCTGGCTGCGACCGAAGCCCATGGCGCGATTGGCCACCTGGGCGGAGCGCCGCAACAGCAGGGAGAGCCCCACAACGATCAGGGCGATCAGGGCGAGATTTCCGGCCAGGCCTGCGAGGGCTTGCTCCTGGCGCACATCTTTCACCGTGAGCGGGATGCCGGCCGCTTCGGCGGTGCGCAGCACCTGCTGGTCGTTGGCAAAGATCGGCACGGTGGTGGAGCGCCCATCCGGGTAGTGCACGATCACTTCGCGCCTGGCGGGAACGAGCTGCAGATCTTTCACCTTGCCGGCCTTGATCTGGCTGAGAAGCTCGCTGTAGGTCGGTGGTGGCTCGGGATTGAAACGTGCCAAGGGATCTGCACGCTGTGCGGGGTCCGGTTGACCTGAACTCACGGCAACACTGCGTTGGCGGCAGCCTAGCGATTTGACGGAGAGACTCTCGACAGGAGAGGATCCTCGTTTGGCAGAAATCGCCGGCGATGGCCGTACCCAAGAAGAAAACCTCCAAGAGCAAGCGCAACCAGCGCCACGCCGTTTGGAAAGCAAAAGCGGCCACCGCAGCCCAAAGGGCCCTCTCGATCGGCAAATCGGTGCTGAGCGGTCGTGCCCAAGGGTTCGTGTATCCCGTCGATGAATCAGCTGACGCTGACGCCTGATCGGTTGCTCACCGGAGCTGCACCTCACGAACCCGGCGGGTTTCCGTGAGGTGCACCACTACAGCCACATTCCTTGGGTTCTGCAAGACCGTTTCAGGGATGGCCGTTTCAATCATCCGCACAAAACCCTCCAGTTCCTCTGCAGGGAGACGGATGCCGGTGCGTTGTTCCATCGCCTGTTCCTGCTCTTCCTTCCAGCGGCGCGACGCGCTGGGGGAGGGAGCCTTCAAGTGCCAGAGCTCGTCGAGGCAATCCCAGATCGGCTGGTAGCGCTCCAGCTGGCTCAGGGCCTGCGCTTGCCCCTGCCGTTCGGCTTCGCTCAACGGCAACGCGCTGATCGCCTCGAAATGTTCCGTCGTGGCGTGCCCCGGGCAGGCGCCGAGAAACCAGCCTTCCAGCAGCACCACCGCTGCGGTTTGCTGATGCCAACCGCTGCGGTCGCCCCTGCCTCCGCGCAGCGATTTCTCAAACTGCGGCATGATCAGTTCACCGCTGCGCCGCCAGCGGTCCAGGCTGGCGTCCAGCAGTTCCAGGTCATGGCTTCCTGGCAGGGCGCGGGGCACTCCCCAGGGGTTCCCGGCCATCGCCTGCTCCAGCTGCTCCCCTGGCCAGTAGAAATCGTCGATGGAGACCACGGCCACCGGTAGGTCCAGGTCGGCTGAGGCGCTGGACAGCCACCGCGCCAGGGTGCTCTTGCCGCAACCGGGAAGGCCGCTCAGCCCGACCAGGCGGCGCTCCCCAGGACGGCAGTGCCGTTCCAGCGCCGTGAGCAGAGGCAGGGCGACGGCCCAGACCCATGGCTCCGCCACTGGATGCCCCCAGGCCTGGTGCTGAAACGCTGCGCCACCCCGATGCTGCCAGCGCTCGAGCCAGCGGCCTGCATCACCCACCTCCAGGGCCGCGAGCAGGTCCGCCAGTCCGGGAACGGCCTCGATGGCGAAGGTGGGCTGGCGTTCAGGAACCAAGTTTGTAGGCCTCCAGCACCACGGCATACACCACGCCGATGCGCAGATTGTCGAGGCCGAGCCAGGCCAGGGGCCAAGGTTCCGCCTGAACACGGGTGCGCAGTCGCACCATCACTTCGATTATCGCCACCAAGCCGAACACCACCAGCGGTCGTTGACCGATTGTCTGCAGGTAGTAGCTGGTGAGGTTGTTCCCCAGAAAAAAGCCGATCAGCAAGGTGAGCACGCCCACGCTGCGACGTCGCCACGGACCCACAAAGCTCAGCAGCACGTGGTTGCCCAGGCGTTCCTGAAGTCGTTCGTAGCGAGTGAGCTGCGGCACCATCAGTTGCCGTCGGCCAGAAGGGACTGCAGATACTCCAGCGTCACCACCCCGCCTGGGCAAGGGGGCCCCGACCATTGCCGCGCTGGTGCCTCCGCCTCGCCGAGATGCTCGAATGCGGCTGGATGGGATGCACCGGCTGGTGGATCGTTGCGGAGCCTGGTGTGCAATCGCTCCTCCCAGGGTGAGGGGGTGAGCAGGCAGCGCAAGCCCGCCGCGCTGGCGGAGAGCAGCCCCGCCTCGGAATCCTCGATCGCCACCACGCCGTCCCAGGCCACACCGCTGCGTTCCAGGGCAAGTTGATAGGGGGCCGGATCGGGCTTGGCGGCGGCGACATCGTCGGCGCTGATCAGGCCCGCGAAGGGATGGCCCTCTGCTGCAAAGACCCCTGTCAGCAGGGCATGCACTGAGGCGGCGCCGCTACTGGTGACGATCCATTGCTTCACCCCCGCCTGTTGCAGCGCTGCGATCAGGCGCGCCACCCCCGGCCGTAGAGCGATCGCGCCGCTGCGGGAGTGCGTCAGATAGTGCTTCTGCTTCAAGGCGCGCAACTGGTCGAGCCGTGTGTCGCCCAGCGCTTCCCCCCGCATGGCGGCGTATGCCGCCATGCGTTGCCGCCCCCCGGCGACCGCGAGCAGCTCGGCATAAAGGCTTCGGTCCCAATGCCAGTCGAGCCCGGCCTCGCGGAACGCGGCATTGAAGGCAGGGCGATGCCCCTCCAGTTCAGTGTCTGCCAGCGTTCCATCCACATCCCAGAACACGGCCTGCAGTTCTGCCACTTGGATCCCCCGATCGCAAGGCCAGCTTGAAGCAGGATTCACAATGCAGGCACGTTCAGGCGTGGGCCTTGGCTGCAGCAACCCAGGGATCACGGCATCCACAGGTATGGCAGCTGCCCCCTCCCTGTGGTGAGGATCCCCTCGCGGGTGTGCCCCTGCCCCTGCCGTTACGGGCGGTGCTGGCCAGGCGCGGCCTGAACCGGGCCCAGGTGGAGGATTTGCTCCGGATGCCGCCTCTCCCTGGGGCCACCGAGCACTTCCCCCAGCTCGCCGTTGCTGTCCGTCGCCTGCGCCGGGCCTGCGATGGCGCTGAAGCGGTGGCGATCTGCGGCGATTACGACGCCGATGGAATGACCAGCACCGCCCTTTTGATCCGGGCCCTCCGCGCGCTCGGTGCCAATCCGGTGGCGGCGATCCCCAGTCGTATGGACGATGGGTATGGCTTGAACCCGGGCATGGTCGAGCGCCTGAACGGTGAGGGGATCCGCCTGTTGGTCACGGTCGACAACGGGGTGTCCGCCACTGAAGCGCTGATGGCTGCAGCCCAGCGCGGTATGGATGTGATCCTTACGGACCACCACACCCTGCCCTCCCCGCCACCGGAGGCTCTGGCTTTGATCCATCCGGCCACCACCCCCGAGGCGTCGCCCTATCGCGGTCTGGCCGGGGTGGGGCTCGCCTATGTGCTGGGCCATGCGCTCGCGCAGGCGATGGGGCAGCTGGAGGCGATCGAGACGGCGCGCGATCTGTTCTGTGTTGGCACCATCGCCGATATGGCACCGCTCACGGGAGCCAATCGCAGCTGGTTGCGCCAGGGTTTGGCCACGCTCCATCGCAGTCGTTGCGAGGGGCTGCGCGCTTTGCAGCAACTCGCCGGCCTGGAGGAGACGCCCCTGCGCGCCGATGCCATCGGCTTTCAGATCGCGCCCCGGATCAACGCGGTGGGCCGGCTGGGCGATCCCCGCCTGGTGGTGGATTTGCTCACGGCCGACGACCCCGGGGAGGCGATCGAGCTGGCCCGTCAATGCGATGCCCTCAACCGGCAGCGGCGGGAGTTGTGCGATGCGATCGAGGCGGAGGCGCTGGCGCTGTTGGATGCCGATGGCGACAGCCTTCCGCCGTTTCTGCTCCTCGCCCAGGGGCATTGGCACCATGGCGTGATCGGCATCGTCGCTTCACGCCTGATGGAGCGCTTCCAACGCCCAGTGGCCCTGCTCGCGGGGGAGGGCGAGGGGCGCCTGCGCGCCTCCGTGCGGGCACCGGAGGGGTTTGCTGTTGATCAGGCGCTCACCACCTGCGCCGAGCACCTCGAGCGTTATGGCGGCCATCCCGCTGCTGGGGGATTCACGGTGCGCGCTGAGGCGGTGCACGCGCTGCATGCCCAGCTCAACGGCCTTGCCCTGGCCTGGCAGCAGAGCCAGCCCCTGGGCCAACCGGTTCGCCCGGAAGCCCTGCTGGCGCTGGACCAGATCGACCGACGCTTCTGGCAGCACCTCCTCGCCCTGGAGCCTTTCGGTGTGGGCCATCGCTCCCCTGTGTTCTGGGCGCGCGACTGCCAGGTGCTCGAGGAGCGCCGATTGCGCGGCGGCCACCTGCGCCTGAGCCTGCGGCAGGGCGAGGCCCGCTGCGATGGAATCGCCTGGCGTTGGGATCCGCCCGGACCCGTTCCCGAGCGCCTGGATCTCGCCTTTCGCGTCGGTCTCAACCGTTGGAACGGTGAGGAACGGCTGCAGTTGGAGATCCTGGCCCTGCGCCAGCATTACACCGAGATTCGTCTGCAACGCGCCAAGCAGACCTATGTCTGCCGGCGCTGTGGTGAGCAGCAACTGGAGCTGCGCAACCCTTCGGGTGATCGGATCCGGGCCCATCGGCTGCCGGATGGCGCCATCCGGAGCGATGACTGTCGCGCCGGGCACGTCTATGTGGCCCGACTGCTACAAGAAGCGGCCATCGGACTCGGCCTTCAACCATGAGCCTGGATACACGACGAAGCAAGGGACTCTTCCCGGGCCTGATCGAGAGCCCTGCTTCGGCGCTTCCTTCGCTCATCCGCCACCTGATCGGCCTGATCGTGGTGGGCCTTTTGATCGGCCTCGCCTGCTGGCCCCTCAATCTCACCGACACGGTGCAAGACCAGCTCTATCGCCTGCTTCCCACCCGCAGCGATCGTCCCTGGAGCCTGGTGGGCGTCTTGATCGCCCTGATGCCGATTGTGGTGATGCCCGTTTTGCTGCTGCTGCAACGCGGCCCCTGGAGGGATGGGGCCGGTTCCGGAATTCCCTCCACCATGAATGGCCTGGAGGACCCCAGCAAACTGCCCAAGGCGATGGCGGCAGCGGGAACTGTGCAGAGGGGTGTGCTCTGGGGCATCGCCACCATGGCCATGTTTCCCCTCGGTCGGGAGGGTCCGGTGGTGCAGTTCGGTGCCGCCGTTGCCCGCGCTGCCCACAGACGCCTGG
>Ga0213858_10000898_pt1 | contig 13999 bp, 8 predicted proteins | sample PICome_FD_160122 | JGI IMG/M metagenome (GOLD analysis project Ga0213858, IMG submission 160122) | Coastal seawater microbial communities near Pivers Island, North Carolina, United States - PICO245 | ecosystem: Environmental > Aquatic > Marine > Coastal | place: USA: North Carolina | collected... | reverse complement strand
CTGGGGGTTAAATTCCCCCTCAATTGTTTTCACTTTTTCTCTTTATCATGACTCAAAACCTTCACATCGAACACCCCGAAGATACCATCCTCACAGGTGATACTTCGTTCCTGCAATCTATCAAGTCTGAGTTTCATCTTTCTGTGAAAGTTGATGGCGCTCCTGCTATTGTTTGGGGAACGAATCCTGCGACCGGAAACTTCTTCGTTGGCACCAAATCTGTCTTCAACAAAGTAAAGCTTAAGATCAACGAATCTCACCAGGACATTGATGCTAACCACACAGGAGAGGTAGCAGAAATCCTCCACAAATGCTTTGACTATCTGCCACATACCGAAGGCATTTTTCAGGGCGATTTCATCGGATTCGGTGGGTCTGATGAGTATACTCCCAACACGATTACATACAAATTCGATGACATCGTGCAGGAGGAAATCATCGTTGCTCCACATACAGTTTACACCGCAGAATCTGACCTGCGTGATGCTGTAGCAGCACCGATGAAGTTTATCATCACCGACACATTTTACTGCAAGTTCGTGTTCCCTAAGGCATACATTTGGTCGGGTTCCTATCTGGAAGGTGCGGACGGATTTGAGATGCCCCCGATCGTAGATTTGATCCGTGAGGTGATGTCTAAGACTGAGTTCGTTTCTGATAAGGAAGCAGCACAGATTAAGAAGAACGTTAACAAGTCCATCCGTGAGGGTTATGCACTCACCGATGAGGATTTTCTGGGCAATTCTAACCTTTGCCACCTCTATGCGTTGATGACAATTTTGAAGCAAGAGTTACAGTGTCAGTGCCGAAATATTGGTCCCCGTGCATTCATTGGGCAGGATGAAATCTCTGCTGAGGGTTATGTTATGAGCAGTGAGTTCGGTACATTTAAGTTGGTCAATCGTCGGGTCTTCAGTGCTGCTAACTTCAACAACAATAAGTTCGCTATTGCATCATGAAACACCAGAAGGCACTCACCAAACTCATGAAATCTTATGAGTTTGAGTTATATCGATCAAACAAACATTTAGTCTGGAGGCATCACACAGGAGTAAAGATTCACACGGCATCAACACCTTCATGTCGTCATGCATTGAATCAAGTGGAGAGAGATATCCGCAGGAAACTATCACTCTAGGCATTCGTTCGTGATACAGCAGTTGGGGGGTATATGCCCCCCTTATATGTCGCCCGCCGTGCCCCGCCCCCGTATATAAAAACGCCCAACTTCCCTAATCTATAAACGACCCAGATCGACTTCTCTATTTCTCTCTCATAAAAAAATTTTTTCATATATAAAAAATGACAACAGGGTTCAAAGATATGCAAAAAAATCCCGCAGAAAATTTTACGACTGTAGAGATCGATCCAGTCAGTGGTGAGCACTATATCGTCATTCCAGAATGGATATGTGATGAGAAGGGATGGTACGAGGGCGTCGAGGTCAATATTGAAGTTGAGAACAATTGTATTGTAATCACAGATATTGACTAAGCATAGATAATGATGTATGATACTGACGTAGTTACTTACAGTTATGGCTAAAGGATTTACTGTTAAAGCAAAGACACCAACACCCTCTCAGAAAACGCAAGAGTGGGATTATGAGAAAGCAAAAGAAATGGTAAGAGGCAAGGCAATTGTGTTTTGTCTTCCCGGTAGAGGTGTTTCATATACTTACTTGAAGAATTTCGTTCAACTTTGTTTTGACTTAGTGCAGGCAGGGGCGAGCATCCAGATTTCGCAAGACTATTCCTCCATGGTTAACTTTGCAAGATGCAAATGTCTTGGAGCAAACGTTTTGCGAGGACCGGATCAAATTCCCTGGGATGGCAAGTTAGAATATGATTGGCAACTTTGGATTGATTCTGACATTGTGTTCAATACCGAAAAGTTTTGGCAATTAGTTCTTATGGAAAAGGACATTGCAAGTGGATGGTATTGCACAGAGGACGGCAGAACGACCTCAGTGGCACACTGGATGGAGGAGGAGGACTTCCGCAACAATGGTGGGGTAATGAACCATGAAACTCTTGAGAGCATCTCCAAGCGTCGTAAACCGTTCACTGTGGACTACGTAGGATTTGGATGGCTGCTGATCAAGAAGGGAGTCTTCGAGAATGAGGGTATGAAGTATCCTTGGTTTGCACCAAAGATGCAAGTCTTCGAGTCTGGAGAGGTTCAGGATATGTGTGGAGAGGATGTAAGTTTCTGTCTCGATGCGATTTCATCAGGATTTGAGATTTGGTGTGATCCTCGTATCAGAGTTGGTCACGAAAAGACTCGTGTGATTTGATGAAAAAGCAGACGAAGTATACAATTCTCCATAAAGGGAATGTTTTATACAAGAACTTGACGGAAGAAGAATACTTTGATATGATGGATGACCTGTCGGTAGAATACTATCAGACAGGTTCTCCAAGACCTCAAGATCTTGAGATAAAAATGTTCGAATTTTAAAAAGGAGCACTAAGTATTATGGCAATGCGTTCAAAGGTTGGAGTAAACAAGGGCGATTTTATGCCTGGTAAGCCTAAAAAGTCTCGTCAAGGGAGCGGTAAGAATACCAAGTATGCGGCAACCTCCCGTAACTCGGCTCGCAAAGTGTATCGTGGACAAGGACGATAATATATACGTTAATTAATGTAAAGTCACATGGCATGTTTGATTGCAAATCTTCCTTCAATGGAAGTATGGGTTCGTAAAGAATATCTTACGGATCATCAAAGTGGACATGGTGAATTTGTCAAGGGCGTCTGGGTTTCGGTTAAATCGATTCCTGGGCGTGCTTTTTATTTTGAGACATACTTACCAGAGTATGCGGCAATGTATGATAAATTGCCCATCAGTGCCTTTGTCTCAGACCCTGAGACCCCTTCACCAGACATGAGCTTACCCAACCTACAGTTTTGGAATTGTATGGACTACGGAGTCGTCTCGGTGGACAAGAAATTCATTGGTTCGATGGACTTCGAGTGCTATACGAGAGATCATGGTAATGTAAAAGGTACTTATATTTGCACAATTGACAATTATCATCATGATCCAGACTATGTTGACTATGCCACAAGTGAAAATCCTGCCGAACACAAGTCACATAACCTAATTGAACTTGAAAATGGGCAGTATGCACTGTATCCAAACAACAGATTACGAATATATGACAATAGTTTGACACCTGTCGAACCAAAAATGCCCGATTTTAAGGTTTCAACTCAATATTATCAGGTTGAAAATGGATATGATCGACTCGGAATGGGTCGTGAAGACGAATATTTTTGGAAAACGGCAAAAGAGCAAAAAATAAATACTGATGAGGGATAGCAACCCCTATAAAAGTTCTGATTTTCACAAATCAGGAGCAAAAATGGGCAATTCACCTGTAGATAGAGACAAAGATTACATGAGAGAGATGTGGGGAACATCAAATTTGATTACTGATTACTGGTCAATGCCACAATCAACGAATGATCCGGAGGAAAGAGTACTTTCGGAGGTCATGCACGACACTGCACCACGTCATAATTTAAAAAAACAAAAGGAATTGCACGAAAAAATTCGTAATGATCAAGATTATGATGATTGGGAGTACGGAACTGAACCAATATACGGATAATTTTAAAATTAGGTATAAATAAAATCAGAAAACTCTGGTTAAAATGGCAATTCAGAGGATATCTAGATCATTTAAAGATATTAGTTTATCGTTTGAACCTCATCCTGTTACAAATGATCTGCCCGTTCTTAAAAATGAGGCAGCTATCCGTAGGTCTGTGCGAAATATCGTGCAGACCATACCTACTGAGAAGTTTTTTAACCCATTATTTGGTTCTGATGTAAGAGGAAGTCTATTTGAATTTGTAGATTTTGGAACCGCATCAGTCATAAGTGATCAAATTAGAACTTCTATTCAAAATTTTGAACCTAGAATTGATAATTTGCAGGTAGAGGTCTTTCCATATCCAGATAGAAATGCCTTTGAAGTTACAGTTGTTTATGAGATTGTTGGTCAAGAGTTTCCGACACAAGAATATTCGTTCCTTTTAGAGGCAACCAGATAATATGCCTTTTACTAAATTTACAAATCTAGATTTCGACGAAATAAAAGAATCCATCAAGGATTATCTAAGAGCAAATTCCAGTTTTACTGGATTTGATTTTGAGGGTTCTAACTTTTCTGTCTTAATCGATACGCTTGCATATAACACTTATATTACAGCATTTAACTCTAATATGATTGTTAATGAGTCGTTCTTAGACTCTGCAACGCTCCGTGAGAACGTCGTATCGCTTGCTAGGAACATTGGGTATGTGCCAAGGTCTAGAGGGGCATCCAAGGCGAATGTGACGTTTACTGTGGACGTAACTGATACTGATACTGGATCGTTTATTCTCAAGAAAGGTCTAGTTTGTGTTGGAGACACTAGTGATTCTTCATATGTTTTTTCAATACCAGATGACATTAGAGTCACAACGACAGAAAATAATACTGTAGATGCTGGAAATAATATTATTTACGGAAGAAGGGCTACTTTTGATAATATAGAGATATTGCAAGGAACATTTTTAACAAAGCAATTTGTTGTTGATGGTTCGCTGGATCAAAAATTTGTATTGAATAACTCTTTCATTGATACTTCTACGATAAAGGTATATGTCAGAAGTGCCAATCAAGTTAGTGGTCTTGGTGTAGAGTATAATTTAGTTGATGATATTACTAATATTGATGGAACATCTCCAATATATCTAATTCAAGAAGTTCAGGATGAAAAATATGAGTTACTTTTCGGTGATGGATATTTTGGCAAAAAATTAGAGAACGGCGATGTCATTACTGTAAATTATATCGTAACTGATGGTATAGATGGTAATGGTGTTTCCAATTTTTCATTCTCAGGAAGAATAGTAAATGGTGAAGAAACATCTACTCTGACTCCAGATCCGTTTACTATTACTACAGTAAATACCTCAAGGAATGGATCTAGTATTGAGTCATTAGAGTCGATAAAATATTATGCACCTAAAATATATTCTTCACAGAATAGAGCAGTAACGGCATCTGACTACGAAGCTATAATCAAAAAAATATATCCAGATACTCAATCAATCTCGATTGTTGGTGGAGAAGAATTAAGTCCACCAGAATATGGAACAGTTCAGATTTCCATCAAACCAAAAAATGGAGATCTTATTTCTGATTTCAATAAAACAAAAATACTTTCGGAAATTAAAAAATATTCAATTGCAGGAATCAACCAAAAGATAGTTGATTTGAAAGTTCTTTATGTGGAACTTGACACCTCAGTCTATTTTGATTCAAATAAAGTTACTTCGGCAAGTGAATTAAAATCTCAAGTTACATCATCATTAACTCACTATTCAAATAGTTTAGACCTTAATAAGTTTGGTGGGAGATTTAGATATAGTAAGGTTCTTAATGTAATTGATTCTACCAATACTGCAATCACTTCAAATATTACCAAAGTAAAGATTAGAAGAAACATTCAGGTTCTTCCGAATCAATTTACACAGTATGAATTATGTTTTGGCAATCAGTTTCATGTCAGCAGAGAAGGATTTAATATAAAGTCAACTGGATTTACAATTGCAGGAAACTCTTCTTTAGTATACATAACTGATATTCCAAATAGTGATTTGAAGACTGGAGTTATAAGTATTGTGAGAAGAGGTAGTGAGGGAGATATAAGTGTTGTTGCAAAATCTGCAGGAACAGTTGACTATGTTACGGGAGAAGTAAACCTCTCAACAATAAATATAACTTCAACAGAAAAATCTGGGAACATTATTGAAATACAAGCATTCCCAGAATCGAATGATGTGGTAGGTCTAAAAGATCTTTATCTGCAATTAGATATTTCAAAAACTAAAATAAATATGTTAGAAGATGTAATTGCATCAGGTGAAGAAAAATCTGGAGTTGTTTTCTCTAGAGATTCTTATACATCGAGTTATTCAAACGGCAGTTTAAACAGACAGTAATATGATACAGACTGGATTTGAATCAAGAATTAAGGTTCAAGATATTGTTCAAAACCAATTACCAAGTTTTATTTTGGACGAAAGTCCAAAGACGGAAGATTTTTTAAAGCAATATTATATTTCTCAAGAATATCAAGGTGGCCCAATAGATATTGCAGAGAATTTAGATCAATATTTAAAGTTAGATAATTTAAAACCAGAAGTCATTGTAGACAGTGCTTCACTTGAATCGTCGATAGATGAAAGTGATACTATAATCAGTGTTTCAAGCACTAAAGGATTTCCAGAATCATATGGATTATTAAAAATTGATGATGAAATCATTACTTATACTGGAATAACTGCCAATTCTTTTGTTGGATGTATTCGCGGATTTAGTGGAATAACAACATATCATGAGGATCTCAATCAAAGTGAATTAGTATTTTCTAAATCGTCTGCGACTTCGCACGCCAACAATACTTCAATCAAGAACCTAAGTTCATTATTCTTAAAAGAATTCTATAAGAAATTCAAATATTCTTTTGCTTCAGGATTTGAAGACAGAAAAATATATGAAGATGTAAATGCGGGAAACTTTTTAAAGGAGATTAAATCTCTTTATTCAACAAAGGGAACAGATGAATCCTTTAAGATTCTTTTCAAAGCTTTATTTGGACAAACCCCAGAAATTGTAAACTTAGAAAAATATCTTTTAAAACCATCTGATGCAGAATTTTTGAGAAGAGAAGTCTTAGTCATAGACGCAATTTATGGCGATCCACAAAATCTTTTGGGTCAGTCAATATTCAAATCTACAGATGAAACGACACAGGCATCAGTTTCATCTGTAGAAAATTTTACAAGAAAAGGGAAGAAATATCATAAGTTATCCCTCTTTGTTGGTTATGGTGACAAATCAAATATTCAGGGATTATTTGATATTACGCAAAGTACAAAGTGCTTAGAAGAAACTTTAGCAGGATCTACAGTTTTATCGGTAGATTCTACAATTGGATTTCCACAGAGTGGAACTATATTCTCTGGAAATAATACAATTTCATATTCTGATAAGAGTGTTAATCAGTTTTTGGGTTGTTCTGGAATTGAAAGCACTATTTTCGCAACAGATGATGTAAGATCCAATGAAACTTACTATGGTTATGAAAATGGAGATACTTCTAAAAAAGTTGAATTTAGAATAACTGGTGTCCTATCAAAATTTGTTCCCAAATCAAAATCAATTTTTGTTGAAGAGGGGCAAATTCTATCAATAAAAAGTCTTGGCGAACGTGTAATTAATAGAGAAACCAATAACAACTATAAAGAAACTTTTGCAAATAGTTGGATTTATAATACATCATCTACAGTCGAAATAAATTCTTTTACTAATGGTGGTGCTATTTTAAAGACTACGGTAGATAAATCTCAATTTAAAGTAGGTGATAAAGTAGAAATCATAGATTCATATAGTGGCGAAATTAAATATCCAACTCAATCTGATGATATTCCTTATATTTCTTCTTTTGATACTAATTCTTTATTACTGTCTTTAAATAATTTCAGTAATTTTACTCCAGAATCTTCGGGATCTTATTCTGTTAGAAGAAAAATAAACAAAGCATCGAGTGATTCAGTATCCATTGAATATGGAAACAATAAAATTATTTCAGACGTTCAAAATGTTTACTTTGATGAAGATAATTTTGCATACGTAGCATCCAATTCTTTACCATCATTCAATTTAAGTGCATCTTTAAATAGTTCTTCCATTAATGAAATTGGTGGTCTGACTGATGTTGATGACGAATATAGTCTAACTTCAGAAACTAAAGTATATACTTCTATACAATTTAATCAGCCAGTAAACTTTGTAACTGGGGATAGTATTTTCTATGAACCAGAAAATAGTCCTATTGCTGGATTAACAACAGGAACATATTATGTTGAAGTTGTAAAAACTTCCGATCCATCTACAAATAAAAGAAAGATAAAATTGTATGGATCTAGATCTTTTATTGGCGATAATGCAAATTCAATAAGACTTTCTTTCCCCGATGGAATAGATGGTAATCATAGTTTTACATTGTCTTCGCAGAAATCAAAATCAATATTACCAAATAAAAAATTCAAAAAAATTAAATTAGAACAAAATTTAAATGATGGAACTAAAGAAAAAACAGTTCCTGGAAGCATTGGTATGCTTATTAATGGAGTTGAAATTGATAATTGGAAAGTTAATGATAAAGTTTATTATGGAAATTTAGTTGAGGCTGAGATTTTAAATGGTGGTGATGGATTTGATGTTATAAATCCACCAAAGTTAGAGGTTTCTTCTGGAGCAGGAACAACTGCTCTAATTCAACCAGTTGTTAAGGGATCAGTAAAAGAAATATTAATTGACGAAAAAGATTTAATCGTAGAAAAAGTTTTATCAATTAATGTTTCTGGTGGAAATGGAACTGGAGGAATTTTTGAACCAGTATTTGTTAAAAAAAGGAGCGAAGTATTATTTGATGCTAGAACGACAACTAATGGTGGTGGAATTAGCACAACAACATCACAACTTACATTTTTAACCAATCACAACTTCATTAATGGTCAAGAAGTTATATACAGAAATTCTGGTCAAACATCAATTCTAATAGGTGCTGGAACATCTTCTTTGATTGATAGCAAATCATACTACGTTAGAGTTGATAATAATAGCACTGTAAAATTATATGAAAATTTAGACGATTATAATACAAATAATTTTATAACTTTTGAACCAACTTGGGGAGATGGAGGAGTTCAAAAGTTTATTTTTAGTGAAGTCAGTAACATTTTGACTGATATTCAAGTTATTGATGGTGGAGAATTTACTAATAGGAAATTAATTATAAAGTCTTCTGGTATATCAACTACAAGAAATACAATTAATTTTGAAAATCATGGATTTTCTACTGGCGAACTGGTTGAATATTCTGCAGATTCTCCAATTTTAGGAATTCAAACGACTAACCAATACTATGTCGTAAAGGAAGATGAAAATTCATTTAAATTATGTGATGCTGGTATTGGTGGAACAAACACGACCAATTTTAATTCTAGAAGTTTTTCAGCATTTTCTTCTCAAGGAACTGGATACCAAATTTTCAAATATCCCGATATAACAGCAAATATTGAGTATACTACGATAGGAATTGCAACTGCAACTCAGTCTAGATCCATCACAGTAACTCCTGTTGTAACAGGTAAGATTGATCATTTATATCTCTATGAAAGGGGAACCAAGTATGGATCAACAGTTTTAAATTTACATAAAAATCCTGATGTAACAGTCAAAGTTGGAAAAGATGCTCAAATATCTCCAATTATTCAAAATGGTTTTCTTGGAGAAGTGAACCTTGAATTTGGCGGTGAAGAATATTTTTCAACTCCCGATTTAGAAGTTTTTGACCCAACAGGATCTGGATCTGGTGCTAAGTTAAGAGCTGTTGTTTCTAATGGATCAATTACTGATGTAAAGGTAATTAGAACTGGAATTGGATATTCTACTTCTACTGTCGTCAATGTATTACCAAGGGGAATTAACTTTGTCGAGAAGGTTGTTGTAGATACTGAAGTGAGATCACTCACAGTAAATAATGTCAATAAAACTGATTCTAAGCAATATGAAATTTTAAGAGACGATGATAAATTGCAATATTCTGTTTCTGCATATTTTGATACTCTGAGATCATCTTTTGAGGATGATGGGAGCACAACTTCAAAAATTATTGGTTGGGCATATGATGGTAATCCGATTTATGGATCCTATGGATCGGTAGATCCTCAGAATGTTAGTTCTGGAATAAAAACTATGACCTCCGGATACACTTTAGATGTATCTAAAGTTGAGGATAGACCAAGTGATTTTGATCCGGGATTTTTTATTGAAGATTATCAATATACTGGAACTGGAGATTTGGATGAGCATAACGGAAGATATGCAAAAACTAATGAATTCCCAAATGGAATATATGCATATTATGCAACTATTGATCCAGTAACCAGCATCCCAACATTTCCATACTTTATTGGACAATCATTCAGGTCAAAAACCATAGAAGAAAATGATACTTTGAATCAAAGTTTTGACTTTAATGAGTCGTCTTTACTTCGCAATACATTCCCATATAAGATTTCTGAATTAAATTCTAGTAATGATTTTATTATTGAAACTAATGAAATTTCAACTCAGGAAATTGTTGTTGAATCAATCCAAGAAGGATCTATTGAGAGTATTGATATTTTAAGTAAAGGTTTAAATTATAAAGTAGGTGAAAAACTAAACTTTGATAATACTGGCACAGAAGGATCCGGCATTGAGGCAGAAATCTCTTCTATTGAAGGAGGAAATATTGAAAATATTACTTCAACAACTTCAGAGTACAGCAATTCCACATTAATTTGGAAAAATGAAAATAGTATAAGAGTCTATACAAATTCTTCAAATGAAATTAATAACAATGATTATGTGATTATTTCTGGACTTAGCACATCTGTTGAATCTCTAAGTGGTTCATATAAGGTTTCAGTTCCTTCCGAAGTAAGTGTTGGATTAACAACGGATCTTATTGGATCTGGATCTGAGTCTATTGAGATTTACTTATCCAATATTCCATCTAATGTTTCTGTAGGTGATAGTATAACAATAGGATCAGAAACTGCAGAAATTTTAAATGTTTATCCGACAAAAAATATTTTAACTATTAAGAGGGGAACACCAAATACATTACATACTGTTGGCACAGCAGTAACTTTCAACAATAATTATTTTGATATTGAAAGAAAGACAAATCAATTTGAATCAGAATTAAAGAGAAAAATTTATTTTAACCCTAATGAATCTGTTGGTGTAGGAACAACAGCAGGAACTGGTGTCACAGCATCATTTAATCTTGGGCAAGAGTCTATCTCAAGATTTTTACTCACACAAAGAATATATCTAGAAAATCATCAACTTAAAACCAATCAAATAATCACATTCAATGTCAATGGTAATGGTGTGATTTCAATTTCAACAACACCAACTTCTACACAATTTGATTTACCAACATCAGTATATGCTGTAAACAAATCTCCAAATGTAATTGGAATTAAAACAACATTAACAGGAAATGAGGTTTTCTTCCGTTCCAATGGTGACAATGTTGATGATTATTATTTTGAAACAAATCCAACTCAAAAAACGGCAAATGTAAAAATTATAAAATCAACCGTCGCTATTTCTAGTGCTCATGGTTTAAGTTTTGGTGATGAAATAAAGTTAAATGTTAAGCCAAATCTTTCTGTTGGTATTGGAACTTCAACGGCAGTTAGAGTTATTAGAAATCAAAACACTAATAATATTGAAATAAATCCAGTAGGATTTACATCAATAGCAATTAATGCCACAACTAATGAAATTACTTTAGAAAATCATCAGTTTAATAGTGGAGATAAGGTATATTATAATTCTACTGAAGTCGCCTCAGGATTGACTACTGGAAGTTATTTTGTTTCTGTTGTTGATAAAAATAAAATACGTCTTTCAAATAGTTATTTGAATTCAATAAAAGATAATCCCACTATAGTCAGTATTGCAGGAACTGGTGGAAATTCTCATACACTATCGTCTATAAATCCAAAGTTAACTTCTATTAGAAATAATAATCTGGTATTTGATCTTTCAGATTCTTCTCTGAACGGATATAAATTCAAATTATATCATGATTCCGAATTCAATAATGAATTTGTTTCTACAGGAACAACATCAGTATTTGCTGCTATTGGTGTTGGAACTATTGGTGTTTCTGCAAACGCATCAGTTACTATAAATTATAGTGAAAATCTTCCAGAAAAATTATATTACAATTTAGAAAAATCTGGATATATCAGCACTTCTGATACAGAAGTTAAAAATTATAATGAAATTTTATTTGTAAACAGTTCATTTAACAATTCATATTCTGTTTCTGGTATCGGAACAACTACTTTCCAGATAACTTTAAGAAATGATGATGAAAGGACAGAATATGCAGAGTCTGAATGTGATGCTTTAGAATATACTACAACTTCACTTTCTGCAACTGGATCAGTTAATACTGTAAGCATCAAGTCTTTTGGAAGCAGATATAAAAAATTACCTGTGTTTACAAAAGCTACAACTAATAGTGGAAATGGTCTTTTTATTACAGCAAACTCAAAAATAATTGGATCTGTAAAATCGACCAGAATAATTAATGAAGGATTTGAATATTCGTCAGATAAAACTCTGCTGCCAAAAGCTTTAATTTCCCCAAAAGTAACTTTAAAAAATTCTAATCAAGTTGGAATAGTTACAGTTACAAATGGAGGAAGAGGATTCTTATCGTCCCCCAACATCGTTACGGTAGACAAGATAACAAGAAATGTTATTAATAATGGATTAATATCTCCAGTGATGAATGGCGGAACAATAGCAGATGTATTAATAGAAGATTCTCCCAAAGGATTGACAGATAATTCTGTAGAATTGTTTACCGTTAATAATACAAATGGAATTTCAATTAAGAGTGTTAGTTCAATATCTCCAACAGAATTTAAATGTGTTCTAACTACACCACAACCTTTAGGATTTACAACTGATCCATTTGCTATTGGAGATTTTGTATTTCTTGAGGGAATTCAAAAATATGGAACTGAAGGAACAGGATTTAATTCTTCAGATTATGGATATAAGTTATTTGAAATTACAAACTATGATTCTACTAGTCTCACAGACGATCAGTTAACTGTAAGTGTTGCTGGTTTGACAACCAATACTGGAATTGCAAAAACAATTCAAGATTCCACAGGAATTGCAGTTCATAAAGATAATTATCCAACATTTGATGTTACGATAACTCCTTCATTCTTTAAAGTGGGAGAACAACTGACTGTAGATAACATTGATAGAAATATCATTGTTCGTCAGCACACCAATGATACTGATTTTAAAATTGACGCATCATATGACTTGATACCTGGAGAAGTGATCAGAGGTAAAAATTCTGGAATCATTGCTACAATAGAAAATGTTGTGAATTATGATGCACAATTTGAAACTTCTTATTCTATTGAAAGAAACGAGGGTTGGGATTCTGATGTTGGATTCTTAAGTGAGGATTATCAGGTATTGCCAGATAATGATTATTATCAGAACCTTTCTTATTCTGTGAAGAGCCCACAATTATGGAAAGATATTAAAACGCCTGTCAATAATTTGGTTCATAGCGTCGGCATGAAGAATTTTGCCGACTCCACTTTTGAATCGTTGACAGGTACAGCAAATACAATTACTGTTTCTACAGACATTGATATAACACTAGATTTGGATGAAGTATTAAGAGTAGATACTATCAATAATTTTGATTATACCAGAGATGTTGATGTTGTAGATAATGTTTCTAGATTTTTAGAGTTCAAAAATGAAAGATTTATTGCATATGGAGAATCTAGAACTAATGTTGTTTTAAGAATAGATGATCTCAGCGATGAATTTTCGCAGTTTGAATCAAATCCAGTACAATATCTTGATATATTTGAACTTGATAGCAATGAATTATATAATGATTATATCTTTAAGGTAAGAAATCTAGAAAATGATAAAGTTCAGTTAACTACCTTAAAGTTGGCAAGTAACTTTGATGGCAATTTTATTCATGAAAAAGAATCATTATCAAATAAAGAAGATTTATCTCTTCATGGAGATTTTAATTTAGTAACAAATGAATTTGGAGAAACATTCTTAAGATTTGTTCCCGAAAATCCATTTGATGATGATTTTGATATTAAGTATATTGAAAGAAAGTTTACTTTAGGAGTTGGAATCGCAACAACGTCGATTGGATCGGTTGATGTCACATCTTATTCGGGAATTGTTACTACAGGTGCAGGTGGAATAACATCATCAATACTGAGCGTAGACTATAATACTTACAGTTCATTCTATATTTCTGCTCAAATTGAAACTGGAACAACTAGCGAAATGAAT
>Ga0213858_10000897_pt1 | contig 14023 bp, 9 predicted proteins | sample PICome_FD_160122 | JGI IMG/M metagenome (GOLD analysis project Ga0213858, IMG submission 160122) | Coastal seawater microbial communities near Pivers Island, North Carolina, United States - PICO245 | ecosystem: Environmental > Aquatic > Marine > Coastal | place: USA: North Carolina | collected... | reverse complement strand
ACCAGTTGCCGGATGCGCGTCCGGAAGATGCTGCCGCCATGGGCTTCCTGACAGTTGGGCGAAGATTTCTGGGTGTGCGACGTGACATTATCGATGACCAGATCGACGTTGTCTGCCGCGGCACAATGTCACTCACCGTCGCCTGCGCGCGCTGTCATGACCACAAGTACGACCCCATCCCGACAGCGGATTACTATTCCCTCTACGGGATCTTTGACAGCTCCCGGGAATTTCTGCAGCCGCTGCCAGCCGAGTCACCGCAACACAGCGAATTCCTGAATCGCTATCAGCAACTGACGGCGGAACAACAACGACTGCGTCTCGAACGCCGCAATACCACGTCCGCCCGAATTCGCAGTCGCATCGCTGATTACCTCGCGGCACAACTGCAACTCAGCCAGTATCCGGAAGCAGGCTTTGACCAGATTCTTGCCGCGGACGATCTGCTGCCGTCGTTCGTCCATCGCTGGCGTGACTACTTGTTGCTGGCTGAGCAGAACGGGGATCCTGTTTTTGCCGCCTGGCATGCGTTTCGAAAACTGGACCGGCAACAGTTCTCACGGCACTCCGCTGCAACGAATTTGTCGCTGCAGTCTCTGACACCGCAGCAGATCAACCCCCTCGTTCTGGATCAGTTCGCGACTCCCCCGCAATCATTTGATGACGTGATCCAGCGCTATGCGAAACTCTTTCGCACGATTGATGACCAATGGCAAATGCTCGCTGCTGACGCGCAGCAGAATCAGCTTGCTGATCCCCACGCCGAGCAGATCCGCCTCGTGCTTTACTCGCCCGCTGGTCCCTGTTGGGTCCCTGACGAACCAATCATGAGCACAGAAGGCGACTACGATACAGCAACCTGCAACGAACTCTGGAAGAAGCAGGTTGAACTGGAACAAATGATTCTGAATGACCCGTCGCAGCCTCCCTTCGCGCTGATGCTGAGGGATCGAGCGACGCCGGTAACACCCCGCATTCTGATCCGCGGCAATCCGGCACAACCTGGTGAACTCGTTCCGAGACAGCCTCCCCAACTGCTCGCAATCGGCCCGCAGCAGCCTGTCACTTCCGGAAGTGGCCGACTGGAACTTGCCCGCATCATTGCCAGTCCGAAAAATCCACTGACCGCTCGAGTCCTCGTGAATCGAGTCTGGTTGAGTTTGTTTGATCGGGGGCTGACAACGACCCCGGGAGATTTCGGGCTCAGATCCGCACCACCGTCGCACCCGGCATTGCTGGACTGGCTGACTGCCAGATTCATTGAAGACGGCTGGAGCGTCCGGGCACTGTATCGCCGGATCCTGCTCAGTCAGGCATTTCAACAATCGTCATCGATTCCGACTGACACAGCTGAATACGCGATCGCCCGGCAGGTTGATCCTGCGAATCGACTGCTGTGGCGAATGAACCCCCACCGTTTGAGTTTTGAGGAAATGCGCGACTCCGTGCTCGCTGCAGCAGGCACGCTCGATCCAACGCCAGGAACAAAGCCAGCTGAAATGCTGAAAGCTCCCGGGTTTCGCAAACGTACGGTCTACGGCCTGATCGACCGACAGTTTCTACCGGCCGCATTCCGCACGTTCGATTTCGCCAGTCCGGATTTACACATCCCCAAACGAAGCGAAACAACGGTACCGCAACAGGCTCTGTTCCTGATGAATCATCCGTTCGCACTCAATCAGGCGCGGGCTTTGGCCAAATCTCTCGCCGATCTTCCTCCCCCGGAACAGATTCAACAGCTGTTTCAGCGCACTCTCCAGCGAGATCCGCTGGCTGCTGAATCTGCCGACTTTCTGAAACTTCTGAATTCGCCTCTGCCTGAAACGCCGGCGGTACCCAAAACTGCGGCCGACTGGTCTTACGGATTTGGCCCCGTGGACGAAAATACGAAACAAACAGGCCTGTTCACCCCTTTGCCCCTGTTCAATGGCACGGCGTGGCAGGGTGGCGATCATTTCCCGGATACCACGCTGGGATGGGTCCAGCTAACAGCCCTCGGCGGACATCCAGGCAATACCCGAGAACACGCCTGCATCCGCCGCTGGACAGCTCCTTACGCCGGATCACTGAATGTGAAATCACTGTTGAAGCATGAGCCAGCTGCCGGCGACGGAATTCGCGCTTTCGTGATCAGTTCTCGCCAGGGGTTTCTGACGGCACTGCACCTGCACCAGTCTGAGCAGCAGATTGATCATCCGTCCCTCGCCGTCGAAGCCGGCGAGACGATCGATTTTGTGGTCGATATCGGAGATCAGCTGAACAACGACCAGTTTTTGTGGGAGATTGAATTGCAGCAGCTGGACAACGAAAAACAGGTCTGGAATTCACGTACGGATTTCCCCCTCCGGCCGAACCCGTCACTGTCTCCTCTGGAACAGTTGGCGCAGGTCCTGATGTGCTCCAATGAATTCCTGTTCATTGACTGAATCGGCCACCTCTACGGTCGCCCGGAAAGACTCATCCCGAACCACCGCCTTAACACGAACTCGCTGCCCAGACTGATCAGGCTGAAGACCACTGTGCCCAGAAGCGTCGCGGTAATGACAGTTGCATACAGTTCCGAAAGCACCAGGGAAGCTGACTTTCGCTGTATCAGCGCACCCAGCCCGGACTCCGAAGAACCCACGAAAAACTCCCCAACGATCGCTCCCACAATCGCACTTCCACTGGCAATGCGAACACCGGAAATGACATAGGGCAGGGCACCCGGGACACGCAGCCGCAGCAGAGTCTGCCAGCGCGTCGCGCCGTTCAGTCGGAACAGATCTTCCAGCGCCGCATCGGTCTGCAGCAGTCCGGTTGTGGTGCTGGTGATGATCGGAAACAAGCTCAGAATGCAGGCCACCACGGAAACACTCAGGAAACCGCGTCCCAGAGTGACAATGATGATCGGAGCAATCGCAATCACCGGAACCGTCTGCAACAGAACCGCATAGGGATAAAGTGCTCGGCGAATCAGGCGTGACTGCGAAAACAGAAACGCGGTCAGCGTTCCTGCCAGACAACTGACCAACAAACCGCCCAGCGCGGCCACGGCCGTTCGCACCGTCGCCGCCAGCAGGCTTTCACGAATTTTCCAGGCAGCCTGCAGCACCGCCAGTGGTCCGGGCAACAACACCGGACTGATCTGACACCATTCCACCGCCAGATGCCAGATCGTGGCCAGGAGCAACAACACCACCAGCGGTGCGGCAATGTTCATGACCCTGCCAATGTCGGCATCAGTTGAGGACGATCGTTGAGTCATGAGGAAATCAGCGCCTTCGTCAGTTTCTGCTGAATGACCGTCACCTGATCAGACACCCGCCAGTTCTGATCCCGATCTGCAGTGTGAATACTGATATCGGCAGTGAACCCTGCCGGGGCCGGCTGCAGCACCAGCACGCGATCACTCAGGAAGGCAGCTTCCTGCAGATTATGAGTAACGAGGATGGTTGTCAGCCCGCGTCGGTCGTGCAGCTCACGGACAAGTTCCTGAAGTTTCATCCGCAACAGATCATCAACCGCCGCAAACGGTTCGTCCAGCAGCAGCACCTGAGGCTGTCGCACCAAAGCACGTGCCAGCGAAAGCCGCATCTGCATCCCCCCGGACAACTCGGCGGGCCGCTTGTCGACATCACTGCGATTCAGACCAACCTGACCCAGCAGATCCAGCAGCTGATCCTCGGCGGGATTCTGTCGCATTTGAGATCGACCAAGTTCGCAGGGCAGTCGCAGGTTTTGCAGCACGGTTCGCCACGGCAGCAGAGCCGGCTGCTGAAATACAAAACCAGGCGCAGACCCGTCTGAATTCTGCCGGGCAATATGACCGGCGGAAGGCTGCTGCAGACCCGCCAGCAGCCGGAGCAACGTTGATTTACCACAGCCGGATGGACCCACAATCGTGATGAACTGGCCGGCCGGAACGTGCAGATTCAGATCGCGCAGAACGGGCCCGGCAGCACCCCCAAAATCAACGGAAATGTTCTGCAATTCGAAAACCGTTGGCTGCGCTGCCGTCGCTGACATGAAAGACGCCCTGATCCGTCGCGTTCCAGCGGATTCCCAAGAAGCCCTGTTTCAACCTGCTCGGACCTGTGAGCTGGTCCGGGATGCCTAAAGTCGGACCTGGAACAAATCCCGCTGCATGTTAGTCTTCGCAGAATCACTTACAACTACGGGACAGCCACGCAACTCCTTCACCGTCAGGAACGTTCATGAATGAATCCGAGTATCTCCGAATCATCAGCGGAGAACGTACGGATTTTTCTGCGACGGTTACGCGAAGCATGCTTCGTGGGATTTCGCTGGGCTACGGCTGCGCCATCCAATTTCGCAATTTCTGCTACGATCAAGGACTCTTTCGCACCCATCATCCTGACGTTCCCGTCATCAGCGTTGGGAATCTGACGACGGGTGGAACGGGGAAAACTCCCGTTACGGCAATGCTTTGTCAACTGTTGCAGACACTCGGGCGACGGCCAGGAATTCTCAGTCGCGGTTATCGCTCCCAGGGTTCTGAGGGCAACGACGAATACAAGGTCCTGCAGCTGATTGCACCCGGAATTCCGCACATCCAGGACCCGGATCGTGTGCAGGGACTACAGACTTTGCTGAAGCAGCCGCAACATCTTTGCCCCGAAGTGGTGCTTCTGGACGATGGCTTGCAGCACCGCCGACTCGGACGATCCCTGAACCTGATTCTGGTGGATGCCAGCTGCCCCTTTGGATACGGATATCTGCTGCCTCGAGGTCTGCTGCGGGAATCTCCGGCTGGATTTCGGCGAGCCGATGCTGTCATCATCACTCGCTGTGAACAGGCCTCGAAAAATCAGCTCGATGAGCTGAAGGCACGCATCGTCAGCGCAGCAGATCACCTGCAGGATCGAATTCTGCAACTGCAGTTTCGCCCCGCGGGAATTCGTGACGGCAAAGGAAAGACCACGCCAGTATCGCAGCTGCAGAATATTCGCGTCTGGCTGATGAGCGGTATTGGGAACCCGGACGCATTTCGGCGGACTTGTGAACTGGCCGGGGTCGAGATTGCCGGCTCGTCGTGGTTTCCCGACCATCATCACTTCAGCGAAGCAGAATTGCGGCAAGTCCGCACCGACTGCGGAAACGCGAACGCTGAATTCGTTCTGACCACGGTCAAGGACCTCGTGAAAATTCCCGAACGACCAGGTTTTCGGGCGCTCGAAATTGAAGCCTCGTTTCCGGAGGGTGAGCATCAGCGAATTCTGGAGCAGCTGCTTGAACAAAAGACAGCCACTCGTCAGCACTCATGACACAATTCGTGCACCACCGCGGGAACGGCTCGAAATTCCCGCGCGAATGCGGTCTGCGATCGCGTATACTTGGTCCGGTGAATCAATCACCGGCATCGATCATGCATACGGGACCCAGTTCATGAATCCGCGATACCAGCATTCGGTCATTCTGCTCGTTGTTTTCTGCCTGCCGTGTGTTGCGTCCGGTCAGGATCCTGTCAGCTTCCAGCGAGATGTCCGCCCCATTCTCTCCAATCATTGCTTCGCCTGCCACGGCACGGACGCGGAATCACGCGCAGCAGATCTGCGGCTGGATCAACGCAGTTCGGCACTCGAAAGTGGAGTGATTGTTCCCGGAAAGCCTGACGAGAGCCCGCTGATCGACCGGATTCACAGCACCGATGACGCGGAGATCATGCCGCCAGCGGAGACTCAAAAGCCGCTGACAGACCAGCAGCGCGAGATCCTGCGACGATGGATCAGTCAGGGTGCCGACTACGAAGCCCACTGGGCGTTTTCTCCGCTGCAGACGCCGCTTGTTCCATCGACCGAATCGGACCCATGGTGCCGTAACCCCATCGATGCTTTTGTTCTGCACAAGCTGCAGCAATCCGGACTCAACCCTTCTCCGGCCGCCGATCGAGCGACTCTTGTACGCCGCCTGTATCAGGATCTGCTGGGCCTGCTGCCAACTCCGGACGAAGCAGATGCGTTTCTCAGTGACTCATCACCGGACGCCTGGGAAAAGCTGGTGGATCGCCTGCTCGATAGTCCTCACTACGGAGAACGCTGGGGACGTCACTGGCTGGACCAGGCTCGCTATGCCGACTCGAACGGATACACCATCGATGGTCCAAGAATCATGTGGCCATACCGTGACTGGGTGATTTCGGCCCTGAACAGGGACTTGCCGTTCGACCAGTTCACAATCGAACAGCTTGCAGGAGATCTGCTGCCGGAACCTGCACTCAGTCAGCTTGTCGCGACGGCTTTTCATCGCAACACGATGATCAACCAGGAGGGCGGCGTAAAACCTGATCAGTTTCGGCATGAAGCACTGATCGATCGAGTCAACACGACCGGTGCGGTCTGGCTGGGCCTGACGGTAGGCTGCGCACAGTGCCACTCACACAAATACGACCCGATCAGTCACGAGGAGTACTATCAGCTCTACGCGTTTTTCAATGCTGCGGCTGACGCCAACAACGTTTCAAGGACAGTTGAAGTCCGACAGGAACAAATGTTCGGCTGGAGCGACCAGCAGCAAAAGGATCTGGACGAGCTGACAGCCCTGCAGAAGGAGCTTCAAAGCCTCGAAAAATCCGCTTCGAATTCGGCACCACTGAATACGCTGAAATGGGACTGGCAACAGGCGGAAGTCCTTTCCGTGGGTGCCTCCGGAAGCAGTATTCTGAAAATCCTCCCGGACGGAACCCTGTTGACACGGACACAACCTGATGCGAAGGATACGCTCAGTGTCCGCCTCGCGACCCCGGAGCAACCTTCCGATCCCCAGAAAATCACTGGCGTCAGACTGCGACTGCTGACCCACCCTGACTTGCCGTCGAATGGCCCCGGAACGGCAAGTAATGGAAATCTGGTACTCACAGAAATCCTGCTGCAATCCGGGCTTGATGAACACCATTTCTCGCTGGCGTGGGCAGATCACAGCCAGCCCGGTTATGCTGTCGCCGGAGCAGTGGATCGCGACCCGAAGTCGGGCTGGGCAATTAACATCAGCGGGCAGGATCGTGAGCGGGGCATCCGCATGAATGCACCGCATGAAGCCATCTTCGCGCTCTCCAAACCCGTTGCAGCAACCGAAAATGCGGTCAGCGTCGTGCTGAAACATGAGCTGAACGAAAACTATCTCACCGGTCACTTCGCTCTCGATCTTTCCACCTCAACTGCAGCCCTTGAAATGGAAGAGACCTCTTCCGCTGCTCGCCTGGCTGAGGTTCAGCATCGCATTGCGGAATTACAGGCAATGCTTCCAGGCAAAGGTGAAGCAGTCCGCCAAATGGTGATGTCTGATCAGGCGAATCCCCCGGAAACCTGGCTGCTGGAGCGAGGTGACTTTCTCTCGCCCGACCGCGAGCGGGGAGCATTGCAGCCTGCCGTCCCGACTGCCGTTGCCGGATCGACCGAACCTGGACCATTTCGCAACAGACTGGACCTCGCCAACTGGCTGGTCAGTCCCGAAAACCCTCTGACAGCCCGAGTCACGGCCAATCGTATCTGGGGGCAGTACTTTGGCCGGGGGCTGGTGGAAACGGAGAATGACTTTGGCTTTCAGGGCAGCGTTCCGTCGCACCCGGATCTGCTGAACTGGCTGGCCAGTGAATTTCGCAGGAACAACTGGTCCCTGAAACAACTGCATCGCACCATCGTGCTTTCGGCCACCTATCGGCAAACTTCCAGCCTGCAGAACACAGACGCCATCAAAGCGGACCCTGAAAACTACCTGCTGGGTCGACAATCCCGATTCCGTGTGGAAGCAGAAATTGTCAGGGACCTCGCGCTTTCCGCCAGCGGATTACTCAATCCGCGAATCGGTGGTCCACCAACACACCTTCCACAGCCGGAAGGTGTCTACAACTTCACTCAAAACCGAAAAAGCTGGCCCGTGCCCGATGGTCCGGAACGCTTTCGACGAACCATGTACGTCATGTTCTATCGCAGTGCTCCCTATCCGCTGCTAAGCACATTTGACGCCCCGGACTTCAGTACCGTCTGCACCCGGCGGGAGAAGTCCAACACTCCGCTGCAGTCGCTCACTATGGCCAATGACGAGGTCTTCACGGAACTGGCCGACGGCCTTGCAGCTCGTGTACTTCAGCAAAACAGTCTGCAGTCAGATGCGGATCGTTGCCGGGCGTTGTTTCGATTATGCCTGACTCGACAGCCACAGGATCAGGAAATCACCGTGCTGCTGAACCATCACAGCCGAGCTCTGTCCCGCTTTGTCTCTTCAGCAGAAGATGCCGCTGCAGTACTCTCGCGGCCCATTGAAGGTGTCGACGCACCTCAACAGGCCGCATGGCTGAGTGTAGCGCGAGTGCTGCTGAACACAGATGAGTTTCTCACCCGGAACTGATCCGGAACGCGGGTCAATTCACGCTGCTTCCACGCGATGGCTATGACGACAAAAACGCGGCGGCAGCTGACTGTTCACTGCATTTCCGTGACCGCAGACAAAGAAAAAACCCGACGGCAAAAATGCAGTCGGGTTTCTGTTGCTTTACTCAGGCAGAACGCTGTTCTGCCAATGGTCGCCAATCATCGCTATCAGTTCAGAATCTTGCTGGTGTCGGCAACGATCTTGCCGATCGCGTCAGCGTTCAGCTCGTCTGCTGTCAACGCATGATTTACGCGGACATTGGAGTCGACCCACATCATGACGGTGACGTCTGCCTTGGGATTGATCTTGTATTTGGTCGGTCCCACATTGTTCTCGAACACGGTCAGTGGAGTGTGTGCAATTCCGCTGGACTTGGCAGCGTTCTTGAGTGCAGCTTCCTGCTGATCCGGATCGTCAGACAGGACCGTGACGAATGCAGCCATCTTGTTACCGGAGTTCTTACCGACAACTGTGTCGATGTCCTTGATCAGCTTGGTTGTGTTTTCGTTCATTTCGCGAACGAAAATGCTGACCACCGGGCGTGCCCCATACTGACAGCGATAGCACAGCTTGCGATCAGCTGACGGGCCAGTGATGTCGGTCACGTAGAACGCAGCCGGAAATTCATCCACCTGCAGGCCTGATTTCAGATCGGCTGCTTCAACAGCCTGCATGCCGGCGGCAACCAGCCCGACCATGCACAGTGAAAAGAAACTCTTCATCCTCTGCGACTCCCTGAATTCGAAACAAAAGAAATTTCTACTGCCTGACTACAGGCAGCCGACAACATACTAAACACCTGCAGTGACAACGGAAAGTTCTGTTCTTGCAGGAATTCAACAGTTTTGACCAGCTTTTCGGAGCTCACGGGCCGGCAAGGCGTTCAAGCACACCTGTCAGTTGAGACCGCATCACACAGTTAGTGAACATGTGACGACGACAAACACCGGAATCTATGACTCCGACGCCCCGCTCAAACGCTTCACGATTTCCAGGATACTGCCGGCATCCTTACCAACTCCCACTGCTGGAATCCGCGTGACAACCCGACCCTGCCGATCGATAACAAACGTCCACCGACTGGCGGTCACTCTTCTCTTCAATGCCAGAGAAACGCCATCGACCGTGCAGATGATCGTATTCCCTTTCCGCAATGGAACGCCGAACAATCGAGCGATTCTGCCCTCGCCGTCGGGCAGCAGTGGAAATTTCAAATCATAATGCTGAGCGAACAGACGCTGTGCCGATTCCTGGTCCCCACTCACCCCGACGACGTCGATTCCTGCTGCTTTGAACTCGGTGAGATGGTCCCGGTAATCGCAGGCCTGACCAGTGCAGCGGCTGGTGAACGCAGCAGGGAAGAAGTACACCACCAGGAAGCGACTGCCCAGATGATCGTCTGACTTCCAGACATTTCCAAGATGGTTCCTGCACTCGAATGGCGGCAGCATCTCTCCCTTGCTCAGCGGCGTCGTCCGTTGAGATTCTGCGGCGCGTGTTCCGGGCCCCGCTGCCGTTTCCGAGTCGCCGACAAATTCTTCTGCTGGGCAACAAACTGTGAGGCCCAACAACAACGCCAGAATTGTGCCCAATCGCATCCAACAACTCCACCAACAGCACAGTTCAATATCCTGGTGGCTATTCCGTCAACGCCAGAATTCGGTCCCTCGAAGATCCCTGCGGGATCCCGACCACAGAAATCCACGGAGCGACGCCGGATGAGACCAGGAAAACCCTGGGCAGATGGCAGACGTAGAGGCAGGATGTGCGGTAGGAAACATGGGTGGCAATGCACCGGCAGGACTGAAAATAGTACGGGTAAGCCCGCCCACCGTCAATCCCTCATAACAGTGAATTCACTAGCTGAGGTCGATCAATACAGCCTCGGGAACGCTAGTCACGCGGGATGAAGAGTCGTCGGATTGCGCTCAACAGTCCATCCGGAGTTCCGGCTCGAGCTTCGTCCTTCAGAGCCTCAAGCGGCGGGTGCAGCAGCTTGTTCACGATTCGGGAAATCGTAGCCTCAACCGCCTTGCGCTGTTCTGTATCAAGCTCCGGTACTTTCCGATACAGGCGATCCAGTTCGGTACGACTGATGTCACCCCAGTGCTCTCGCAGACGATGAATCACCGGCCCCGTTGCTCGGTGATAAATCTCCTGCATGAAGACATCAGTCTGCGAGGCGATGATGGATCGGGCCCGGTGAATTTCAGCGTGTCGGGCCTTGCGATTTCGCTCACAGGTTTCTTCGAGCGCGTCGATGTCGTAGAGAAAGACATTGTCATCAATTGTCGCAATTGACGGTTCAAAGTCGCGCGGAGCCGCAAGATCAAGGATGAAGACCGGATGGCCGCCGGATTTTCTTCGCGCCGCGCGAAAACGCTCCTCAGAAATCAGAGTCGTCGTGGCACCCGTTGTGCTGACAATGACATCTGCCGTCCCCAACAAATCATCCAGTGAAGAAATGTCGGCCACTTCTCCGCCAACCTTCGCTGCCAGCTCGTCCGCTCGCTGCCGACTGCGATTGCAAACGTGGATCCGCTGCACACCCTCCGATTTCAGATAAGTCAGCGTTTCCTCCGCCATCTCACCCGCCCCAATCACCAGCACCTGCTTGTTATCGAAACGGCTGAAGATGCTCTTCGCAAACTCGCCAACGGCGACACTGGCAATCGAAACTCGACCGTCGGCCAGCGCGGTCTCAGTTCGTACCTGCGCACTCACTTTCAGAGCGTGCTGGAACAAAACATTCGTCAATGGCCCACAGGCTGCGTTATCCTGAGCAACCCGGTAGGCCTCCTTGACCTGATTGACGATCTGAGGTTCCCCCAACACCATGCTGTCAATACTGCAGGCAACCTCAAACAGGTGTGATACAGCCTCCACACCGGAATGAGCCAGCAGGCTGCTGGTGAATTCATCCGACGGAACGCGGTGAAACTGGCTGAGAAATGAAGTGACGTCATTCACTTCTACTCCGTGATCATCCCGGTCGTCAGCACAGTAAATCTCCACGCGATTACAGGTGCTTAATAACACCAGTTCGGACTGTGGATGACTGGTCCGCCAGAGACTGTACGCCTCCTGCAGCTTTTGCTCGCTGGAGAAAGCAAGTCTCTCACGCAACTGGACTCCCGCCAGATGATGATTACAGCTGACAACCAGGACGTTCACCGGGAAACCTCCTCAACTGCGAGAAGCTCCTCGGATGGCCCGGCTGCAGATTCCGAGACACTGCCGCCGTGGATGCCCTTGCCTGAACTGCTGCGACTGAGCGCCAGTGGTCCCAGGACGGTGACCAGCAACAAACCACCGCTCAACAGCGACAACGTGGCCATCGAACGGCCGGAACGGTTGCCGCTGCGGAGGGTTCGCCACAACACAGCAGTCATCGCCAGCCAGGCAATCACCGTCGTCAAAATCGTCGGATCGGTCCACGGCACTGATGCAGACCCGGTCCGTTCACTCCGCAGAAAAATCAGCATGAAGCCGGTGATCAGCCCGGCGGTCAAACAGGGTACAGCCACAATCACCAGCCAGCGATTCACTGTGACGAGGATTTCGAGGCTCGGCAATGTCAGTCGCATCAACCAGCCCCGACGATTCTTCAATCGACTGTGATGCAGCAGATACATCAAGCCGGAGAGCGCGACTCCGGCAACTGACGCCATTCCCAGTACCAGCGATGCCGCATGCAGCATTCCCCATCGACGGCCCGCATCATTCCGCAGAGTTCCCGAGCCTTCCGCACTGACAAATAACGCATAGATGACCAGCGCTGTGATTGTAGGCAGCAGGAACAGCCCCTGAGCATGTCGGCTACGCCACAATAAAAGCATCAGGAAGAACAGGCTGCCAAGCCAGGCGAGCACCAGCAGCCAGTCCTGCTGACTGGCCAGCAATGGAGGCAATCCCTCCACCCGACTCCGCGTAATCAGAAATGCGGAATGAGCCACGAACCCTGCGATCGTGAACACAAGGACGAGCGCGCGAACTGAACCGTGCCGCCCTCGAACCAGTTGCCAAAGTTCACAACTGAGCGAAGCCAGATAGCTGAAGAGAAAACATGAGATCTGAACGCGAGAAAGAAAATCCACGACTCTTTCCCCAATTCCTGCAAACTCGAGAACCCGACGACACCGGCAGGATGAGCAGCAAAGATGGCTTGAGAACCTAGATCTCATTCGCCATTTCGGCCAGCACCTGACGCACCACAGCAAGCGCTTTGTCCAAGTCCTCACGGGTCACATTTAAAGCCGGCAGGAGTCGGACAACCGTATCATTTGTTGCATTGATCAGAACCCCCCGATCCATGCACATCCCTACCGCGCGACCCGCAGGGATTGTCAACTCGATCCCAATCATCATGCCACAGACTCGGATCTCGTTGATGATCGGCAACTGCTCGCGCCAGCTCTCCAGCTCCTCACGAACGTACACTGCCTGCTCTTTAATGTGCTCCAGCAGACCCTCCTGTTCAATGATATGCCCGACAGCCAGCCCGGCTGCCATCGCCAGAGAATTACCGCCAAATGTGCTGGCGTGCATCCCGGGGCGCAAATCCTCCGCGATTTCATCACGGCAAATCATGGCACCGCAGGCCACGCCACCGCCCAGTCCCTTGGCAAGAGTCATCACGTCGGGCTGAACCCCCGACTGCTGGTAAGCAAACCAGCTTCCTGTTCGACCCATGCCGGTTTGAACCTCGTCAAAAATCAACAGCAGACCATGCTCGTCACACAAATCCCGCAGCCCCTGCAGGAAGCCGGGGGGCGGTATGCGAACGCCACCCTCACCCTGAACCGGCTCAATCATGATTGCTGCGGTCTCATCGTCGATCAGCTGCCTGACACCTTCCAAATCTCCCATCCGGGAGTAGCGGAATCCTGCCATCAACGGCCCCAGGCCCTCGTGGTATTTTGGCTGAGCAGTTGCAGTGAGTGCGCCAAATGTCCGGCCGTGAAAACCGTTTTCAAAGGTGATGATGCGATATCGCCCGCTGCCGCCACCATGTAATCGGGCAAGCTTAATCGCCGCCTCGTTTGCCTCAGCCCCACTGTTGCAAAAGAATGCCCGCCCAAAACTACGGCTGCACAGAAACTCCGCAAACTCACCCTGCTGTTCGATGTACCACGTGTTCGGCACATGGATCAGGCGAGCCGCCTGCTCCTGAATCGCCTTCACAAGCTGGGGCGGCGAGTATCCCAGCACATTGCAGCCCCAGCCCGGAAACATATCGAGGTAACTGCGACCGTCCGCATCCCACACCTGTGATCCCTCGCCGCGGACCAGTGCCACAGGATAACGCCGATAATTGGGGATGACCCACCTGTCAAAGGTTTCAATCGTTGACGCACTGCCTACGGTCATCTGCTCATGCTCCATGTCTTGATTTCAAAACCACAACACACTCTCTGCCGCACCGGACTCTGCACTCCTGGTATGCCCATGCTGTCTGCCTGACCCGCACGCAACCAACACCGACTCACAGCCTTGTTGATCCTTTTCCTGCAGTCACAGAACTAACACTTCAGGAGTTCCCGGACTTTGAGTTTCAGGGAACGATCTCGGTGCCAACTCCGGTATCGGAATAAATCTCCAATAACACCGAATGCGGCATCGAAGCGTCCACAATGTGAACTTTGCTGACTCC
>Ga0213858_10000896_pt1 | contig 14038 bp, 2 predicted proteins | sample PICome_FD_160122 | JGI IMG/M metagenome (GOLD analysis project Ga0213858, IMG submission 160122) | Coastal seawater microbial communities near Pivers Island, North Carolina, United States - PICO245 | ecosystem: Environmental > Aquatic > Marine > Coastal | place: USA: North Carolina | collected... | reverse complement strand
GATAAGTTTGTAAAGAAGTCTGATGAGTTGGAAAGTATCATAAGTGGCTTATCACATATTACTGCTCATAAACAACAGATGGATGAATGTATAGAAAGTTTTAATCTCTTAACATCCAATATCAGTAAAGTGGATAGTGAACAGAAACTTACTAAGGAAAGAAAAAAGAATCTTATCAATCAGTTAGCTATAGTAGAAGATAAGATTAATCTCTATCACGAGCAAGAAAAAGATATTATGTATAATAAAGACTTGCATAATTCCATTGATTCTAACCAAAATGATTCTGATAGATTAGAGATTGAGATAGAGGATGTAGATAAGAAGCTACAAGCAGTTAATGGTGAAATAAAAGTATTAGAAACCAATCGTAGAAACATAATGACTAACATCAAAAAGGTAGAAGAGTTAGAAGGTAAGTATGCTGCTTATCAATACTATATGGATGCTATCAAAAGAGATGGTATACCTTACGAACTAATATCAAAAGCTCTACCAACTATCGAAGGTGCTGTAAATGATATACTAGCACAGATTGTAGACTTCTCTATGATATTAGAAATGGATGGTAAGAATGTAAATTGTTATATCGTATATGATGATGATAATGTCTGGCCTCTTGAGTTGAGTAGTGGTATGGAAAGATTCATATCTTCATTAGCTATGCGTGTAGGATTGATAAATGTATCCAACCTACCAGCTGCTAACTTCCTAGCTATCGATGAGGGTTGGGGAACAATGGATTCGGATAATCTAAACTCAGTATATAATCTGTTTCAGTTCTTAAAATCACAATTTCAGTTTACGATGATTGTATCTCATATAGATTCTATGAGAGATGCTGTTGATACTTTATTAGAAATCAAAAAAGAAGATAAGTTCTCTAACGTATTTTTTGACTAGATAAAAGATTCTTAGGTTTACTACCACCTCTTTTTAAATTTAATATATGTTGGTTAAGTACAGCACTCATAGTGGTGCTTTCTTCTTTAGCGTATACCCTAAACCAATCCATAAGGCTTTCTTCTATTGTAAAAGAATATTTCTTTTTCATACCGATAATCTCCATACTTTGTACATATAATAAATATTAAAATAATTAAGTTATGATATTTATTATCGATATCAAATTATAGGAAAATCATTAATGAGCATCGTAAAAAGATTCAATAGATTACTTGGACTTGAAAAAATAGATGTATTGGTAGATGAGAAGGATAAATCCAGACACATCATAATATCCGATATGCCAGAGAGTCTACCTCAAGGTAAGAGTTCCTTTCTTATCGAAGTATCTCCTTACATGCGAAAAGGTATAGAACTTCAGATAGACTTTATAGACGCCAAAGGAAATAGTATCTATGTTGAACCTGTATCCAACTACTTAGAAGGAACATCAAGAACCGTATCGGTTGAGGTTTACAATACAGTAGCGCCCGGTGTTGCTACAATGATAATAGTTGGTGAATTAGAAGGTTTGCCTATAAATGCTGGTAACTTTAGTGAGACAGAACAAATACCTGATGAGTTCAAGGGTGTTTACAATGTAAGGCTTACTAAAGAAGTTATAATAAATCCAGCAGAAATAAATGTTCAACCTATAAAGTTCTACTCTTCACCAAGACTAACAGCTGTAGAGAAAAGATTTGGTACAATGGAAAGGGAAGTTGTTAGTGGAGAAACAACATCTTCAGCTTTTTCTATTATCGGTACACCAATTCAACAAGAACCATTTTCTATATACACACCAAGTGAATCTGAAATAGATGCTCTTGGTGCAGGTGTTACTGAAATAGACGAAGTACCTCAACCACCAGATGGTAACATAAAAGGTGATAAAGCTGATATAGAAAGATTAAAAAGGTCTTCTAAGAAAAGGAGTGTTCGTAGTGATAGTAGATTTAAAAGGTCAAAAAGAATTAGAAGAAGAAGGTCGCCAGAAGAGTATCCTTACAGATTTACCATAAATGACAGCAATCACGAATTTACTACAGAAGAAATTGGTGGGGAAATAAGATTTTCTAATATTGTAGATATATACGATAGAAATCAACTTGATGACGCGGGATTGGATAGTTTAGTATCTTTTAATGTAGTTACGGATATAAATGACGATAACTTCCCAACACACTATACAGCATCAATAGCTAAATTAGAAAACAACAAAACTGCTTTTGTAAACACACCATTCACAAAACAAGATAAAAATGGTAACTACAGATTACTACCAATGGAAGCTACTGCTAAAGTTCATTATACCAAAGAACCAACAGCTTCTTATAGTGTAACAAACATAGTTTCATATGCAGATGTTACTCTAAGTCATCTTAGAACTTTTTCAGGCGAAGTTTTTAAAGCCAAAGTTTATGTAAGAGCTGAAGGTTCTCAAGATGATTACAAACTATTAGCTGAAGTTCCAGTAGAATCACCTGAATTGATGATAGATACTACATCAGTTGGTATCGGTGAGAGAACAGGAGTCATTACATCCGATTTAGATTTAAACACAAATTGGGAAAAGTTTGGTGGTACAAATGGATTGAGTGCTGCTACTTCTACTACAACTGCTTCTTTTGATAATAGTGGTTCGTTAGACTCTGTTATGATTTCAGGTAGCATATCGTCTTTTACAGACCAAATAAGATTTCAACAAAAGGATGCTTATAAATTTAATTTAACGAAAGGTATTGACTACGACTTATCATTTAATGCTGTAGGTGAAAAGGGAACTGATGGTAGAGCTTTACTTATGATATACGTTTCAGGCTCTGCTCTAAAACAAAAAGATAATTTACACTTCGATGAAAAAGAAAGTTTAGAAATAATTGAACCATCTCAATATGGTAGAAGAATGGGAGTATTAGAAGTTGAAGCTGGTGATGATGTAAATAAAAAATTTGGTTTGATACGACATAATTTTAATTCTAACTCAACGGGTGATGCAAAAGTTCAATTTAGAATTATATCTGGTAAATGGAATCTTTCTGATATATCCGTAGTACCATCAACAGATACTGGTTTCTCCCCATCTTTTGTAAACTTTCAACAAGAGTTACCACCTGAACTAACTCACAAAAGACCAGAAAAATTAGAGTTCCTAACAGAGTTTTATGATATAAATAATAATCTAGCAGATGAAATAGCTGTAACCACAGGCTCAACATTTACTGGTGGTAATATGGTTATCACAGGTGATGACAATGTGTTATCACATAACTTATTCATCGGCGGTGATAGTACAGGTAGTGGTATTCATATGGGTGGTACGAGTTCAACTTTACCTGATGACAACTATTCAGATGGTGCTACTGGCTCAGGTTTCATTCGTTCAATAGGTTACTTAGGATTTGAAAGCGCTTCTAATGCAGCATTAGGTGGTAAAAAAGGATTTATGATTTATAGTGGTTCTGTTCTACCTAATAGTGGGGAGAACTACAGTGGAGTTGGATTGGAATTAGTAGGTGCTAGTGGTTCATTAAAATTCAGAACCAACCCATCAGTATTTGATGTACAAGCAGATGCTTTTTTTGTAGGAAGAACTACTTCACAATTTATAAGCGGTTCAGGAGAACAGATAGAAATAAGTTCTTCTAATTTTCATGTAACGCCAGAGGGTAATGTTACAATGAGTGGTACGATTACCGCTGAGGCCGGTAACATAGGTGGTTTTGAGATAGAAGATGGTAGATTAACTTCTGGAACAGGTAATAGTTCTGTTACTATGAGTGGTGCGTCTCAATTATTTAGATTTGGTAGTGGCTCTCAATTTGATACAACTGCTGTAGATGGTATTTTATTTGGTAAGGACACCGATGGTAAGTATAAATTTGCCGTTGGTAAAGGAACGTCTTACATTTTATTTGATGGTACTAATGTAAACATTAGGTCAGAAGATATAAATGTTACCGCTTCTGTATTTTCAATAGATGTTGATGTATTCAAACTATCATCTAATAATCTTTTTATAAGTTCAAGTGAAGGTGGTTTTATATCTGCTGGTAATCCAAGACCAAGTGGTATTGGTGGTACTAATAAAGGCTTTTTTGTACAAGGAAATGACCCGAGTGATGGTCAAACAAAGTTTCTAATAGGAGCTGCTACTGCATCTCATATATCGTTTGATGGTTCTAATATATTTATGAGTTCTTCTGCTTTCTTCTTAGGAGGTCCTTCTCAATTTGTAAGTGGTAGTGGTGGTAACATAGAGATAAGTTCATCTAACTTTCATTTAGATAGAAACGGTAATGTTAATATGACAGGAACTGTTACTGCTAATGCTGGTAACTTAGGTGGTTTTTCAATCGGTGGTGGTGCTATATCATCTAATAATTTTTTCATAAGTGGTTCTGCTACAGGTAATCAATTTTTTATATCATCATCTAACTTTAATGTAAAAGCTAGTGGTGATGTCACCGCATCAGCTTTAGATTTAACTGGTGGTGCTGTTGGTGGTATAGCTGTTAGTGAAGGTGAGATATCCGTAGGTTCAATTCTTAAATTAAAAGATAGTGGACAGATTACAGGTTCATCTGTTTTATTTACAGGTGGAAAGATTGGTGGGTTTACAATAGATGCTGATGAAATAAAGTCTACAAATGTTCTTATAGATTCGGCTAACGAAAAGATTACTTTAGGTTCTGCTAATGCTATAAAGCTACAAGGTGGTGGAACAGATAACTTTATAGCTATGGGTAGTAAATCTACTTTTGCTAATGAAGGAACAGGAACTGCTGGTATCATTATTGGTATGGATGGAACAAATCCACAAGCAGAGTTTGTAAAAGATGCTAGTAACTATTTCATATTTGATGATGGTATAGATATTAAAACCGATACACTAACCGCTAGTGGTAGTAGTATAGTATTGGAAGCTCCACGTTTCTTTTTAGGAAAAACAACTACAAACTTTATTAGTGGTTCTAATGGAAACATAGAAATTAGTTCATCACAATTTCATCTAACTAAAGAAGGTAATGTTACAGGTTCAGCAATACTATTGGGTAACAAAGGTACTGGTCAGTTCTTACAATTCGTAAACAACACCTTAACAGTGCAGGGTGCTATTACTGCTGATAGTATCGCAGTTCCATCAGCTGCTCCAACACCTAGTTCATCTATATCATCAGGTGGTTTACTAAAAACAGTATCAGCTTCTATTGGTGGATTTGATATTACATCAACAGAGATAAAGGATAGTGATAGCAATCTAAGGTTAAAGTCAAGTGGACAGATAACAGGTTCAAAAGTTCTGTTCAATGGTGGAACTATAGGTGGGTTTACAATTGACGCTGATGAGATTAAGAGTGGAACCAATATAGCCTTAGACTCTGCTAATAAAAGATTAACAATTAACAGCGCTACATTTGGAAATGCTGGAATACAATTAGAATATAATAGTGGAACACCAAGATTTTATGTAGGTGATGGTTCAAATGAATTTGTAAAGTATGATGGTAGTAGTGTTGATATTAGAACTAAAAAACTAAATGCTAGTGGTAGTAATATAACATTAGAAACTCCTACGTTTTTCTTAGGTAGAAAGAGTAATCAGTTTGTAAGTGGTAGTAATGGAAATGTGGAAATAAGTTCTTCTAACTTTCATTTAACGGCTGATGGTAATGTTACAATGAGTGGTGAGATTACAGCTGCTGGTGGTACGATTGGTGGTTTTATAATAGGAGATGAATTAACATCTACGGCTGGTACATTAATACTTAGAGGTGCTGCTGGTGTAATCACCGCATCTAATGCGAAAATAACAGGAGACATAACTGCTAATACGATTACAGCAAACTCTGCTGGTACGATAGCTAACTTCAATATAAGTTCTACAGAGATAGCTTCTTCTAATAATAAACTTAGGTTGAAATCAAATGGACAAATAACTGCATCTGCTGTTTCTATGTCAGGTACAGTTACAGCAACTGCTGGTAATATAGCTGGATTTCAGATTAGTGGAACAAAGTTACAACAAGGAACATCTTTTAACTTAGATGGAAACGCTTCAGCTGATTTTTTCATATCATCTTCAGATTTTCAAGTTACACCAAGTGGTGATGTAAGTGGTTCTAAAGTTTTATTTACAGGTGGAACAATTGGTGGGTGGACAATAACCTCAAACAGATTCAATAGTTCAGATGAAAATTTTAGAATAAGTAGTACAGGTGCTATAACCATAAAAAATCATTCCTTTGGACAATCAGGTTTTCAAGTGATTGAAAACGGAGGAACTACTCAGTTCTATGTAGGTAATGGTTTAACAAGATTTATAAAGTTTGATGGTTCTAATGTTGATATAGGAACTGAAAGATTAACTGCTAGTGGTAGTTCTATTAATTTAGGAGCTCCAAGTTTTAGATTAGGAAGTGCTACAAACTTTATTAGTGGAAGTGGTGGAACATTGGTTATACAAAATAGTGGCACAACAACTCTTAGTGGTAGTGCTGTTACCATAGAAACACCAAGATTTTTCTTTGGTCAAAACGATAACCAATTCGTAAGTGGTAGTAATGGGAACATAGAAATAAGCTCATCTAAGTTTCATGTAAAACCAGATGGTGATGTAATAATGAATAACATTACAGCTTCTAACGCAAATGTTAGTGGTAAGATGACAGCTACAAGTGGTGAAATTGGTGGTTTTACAATCGGAGACGATTTATCTAATTCTGCTGGTTCGACATTAAAACTAAAAGGTAGTAGTGGACAGATTACAGCATCTGCTGCACAAATTACTGGTGATATAACTGCTAATACAATAACAGCAAATACTTCCGGTACTATTGGTGGTTTTACTCTAAATGCTATCGGAATAAAAAGTTCAAACTCTCAATTAATACTTTCTGCATCAGGTCAGATAACTGCATCTAATGCTAAGATAGAAGGTAGGATAACAGCAAATAGTGGACAAATAGCTGGATTCTCAATAGATGGTAATTCTCTAACTGCTACTAACTTTACATTAGATGCTAGTGGTAAAAGAATCACATTAGGAACTGGTAATAATATTTTTATAGCTGATGGTGACGAAGGTATTCAGTTAGGAAATGCTACATTTGCTAGTGCTCCGTTTAGTGTAACAAAAGCTGGTGTTCTAAAATCAACATCTGGTACAATTGGTGGTTGGACATTAGGAAGTGACCGAATCACTGGTGGTTCTATGATTATAAGAAGTGACGGAACTATAGAATCTGAAGGGTTTGCAAGTGATGTGAGAGGAAGTGGATTTAGATTAACAGCAGCATCTGGTGGTTTTCTTGAAGTAGAGAATGCTAGAATTAGAGGAACACTTTCTACCGCAGTATTCGAAAAAGAATCTGTAAACGCAGTAGGTGGTCAATTGTATGTAGCAAACTCTACAGTGCTATCTGGTTCTTCGGATGGATTAGTAGCTGCTTCTGATACTACAATGTCAGTTGCTAACGTAGGTGGATTTGTAGCCAATGAAATATTATCTGCTAAAAAAGTAAACGCTACAGGATTTGCAACAGAATATATGTTAGTACAAAGTGCGTCTCGTAATAATCCAGCTAGTGATACAGATTTTAGTGGAAAACTTTTTGTGACTAGAGGTTATGGTTCAGGAATATCTGGTGACAGTGGTTCATTAGGAGATACACCATCTGCTGCTCAAACATACACAGGCAGTCAAGTTATAGTGTCAACTGGTAAAGTTGGAACTGGTTATATAAGACTCAATGCAAATCCTAATGATACAACCACACCTTATATGGACATCGTTGAAAGAACTGGTAGTGGTGTTTATGATGTTTCTCTAAAAGCTCGTTTAGGAGACTTGAGTGGGTTGAGTAGTGGATTACTATACGGAAACTCTTCGCCTGGTTTTGGATTATTTACAGAAAATGTATTCTTACAAGGAGCTATAACTGCTACAACAGGTTCGTTTACAGGTAAAGTTCATGTCGGTACAACCAATGGTATCGTTATAGATGGTAATGCTAAAAAACTATTTCAAGGTGTAGGAACACATAATAACTCCAATACTGGTTTCTATATGGATAGTACTGGTAAGTTTAGTTTGGGTAATAAATTAGTTTGGGATGGAAGTACACTTACAGTTACAGGTGCTATAAACATAACATCTGGTACAGGATTTGCTACACCAGATTCCGTTAGTGGTAGTTTCGGTACTACTGCTCAAATAGCTGGTATTGGTGCTGGTGCTACAACATCAGCATCAAATGCTCAATCGGCTGGAGTTGGAGCAGCTGTTGGTGCACAAGCTTCTGCATCAGCATATTCTGTAAGTGTTCAAGCTTCTGCATCTGCTTTTGCTGATAATGCTGAAATATCTGCTTCTAACTATGGAATAGGAGCAGCTGCATCTGCATCAGCTGTTCAAACTAATTTAAACACTGTTTCGGGTTCTATAGCAACAGACATAAGTGCCTCTAACTCAACACAAACAACCATATCATCTTCAACTTCTGCTAGAATAGTTACTGATGCTAGTAATAAAATAGTAGTACCAAATAGTAGTCCTAGTGGAAATGGATTATTTTTGACATCAAGAAACTTAGGTTTTTACAATAGTGGTTGGAACGCTTTCATATCAAGTAGTGGTGCTTTTCTATTTAAAGCTGACAATAATAATTTGGTTTCTTTTGGAACCACTGTATCATCGGATGGTATTGGTACACCAACAACTAACTTTGTTCTAAAAGCTGAAAATGCTTTTCTAAGTGGTTCATCGGTAAATTTACTTACTGAGAGATTTTTCTTTGGTAGTGGTAATCAATTTATAAGCGGTTCTCAAGGAAACTTAAAAATATTTAGTACAGGAAACACAACTCTTTCTGGTAGTTCCGTTACGATTGAAACACCAAAATTTTTCTTAGGTAAACAAGGTTCTCAGTTTGTAAGTGGTAGTAATAATCTTATAGAGATAAGTTCTTCTAAATTTCATTTAAAGAATGATGGTAATGTTGTAATGAATCAGATAACAGCATCTGATGCTAAAGTTTCTGGTGATATTACTGCTGATACAATAACAGCTAATACTGCTGGTACTATTGGTGGTTTTAGTATAAATTCTGCTGGTATAAGTTCTACTAGTAACAACTTAGTTTTATCTTCTTCGGGTGAGATAACTGCTTCTAATTATTTATTCAATGGTAATGGTATCATAACTGGTTCTGTTACGATAGGAACAAGTGCTACAATCTTAGGTTCATTATCAGCTGGTAGTATAGCTACACCATCTTCTGGTCCTCCATTTAAGTCTGAAATAAATTCGGAAGGTTATGCTAGATTTGTTTCTGCATCAATAGGTGGATTTAGAATTGATGAAACAACTATTAGTGATTTTACTAATGCTAATTTACAAATATCTTCTTCTGGTGTTATATCAGGTTCAAAGGTATTATTTGATGGTGGTAAAATTGGTGGTTGGAATATAAGCGGTACTACATTATCAAATGGTTCTGATATAGTATTAGACTCTTCTAATAAAAGAATATCAATAAACAACTCTACTTTTGGTGGAGATGGTATTCAGTTAGAACATATAAGTGGTGGTGGAAGATTTTATGCTGGTGATGGTTCTGATAAATTTATAAAATTTGATGGTACTGATATTGATATAAAAACAGATACAGCTACAATAAGTGGTAGTTCTATAATAATAAAAACCAACGATTTCTTCTTAGGAAAGACTGGTGCACAATTTATAAGTGGTAGTAATAACAATATAGAGATTACATCATCTATGTTCCATTTAGATCCTGCTAATAATACAGTTGCTATTAGTGGTTCTATAACTGCTACTACAGGTAAAATCGGTGGTATGTTATTAGAAAGTAATAAACTTAAATCACAATATGGTGATGGTTCGGTTATTACTAAGATTGTAACTGTTTCTAGCGGTGTATATTATATAGATGGAGTACAACAACCAACATTAGAATTAAAAGTTGGTAACACATATAGATTTGATAACTCACATAGTTCTAATAGTGGACATCCATTTAGATTTGCTACATCAGCTGATGGTACTATATATTCTACAAATGTTACAGTGGTTGGTTCTGAAGGTAATGGTGGAACTGCTTATGTACAGATAGTTGTTACAGCAAGTACACCATCAACACTATATTACAAATGTACTTCTCATAGTAACATGGGTGGACAACTAAATATCATCACAATTGGAACATTAGAATTAAATGGTGTAAACGGGCAGATAACAGGTTCAGATGTACTGATATCAGGTGGAAAGATTAGTGGTTCAAACTTAGAGATAAACGTACCTAATGTTACAATGAGCGGTAGTTCGGTTGATATAAGAACATCACAATTTTTCTTAGGTAGTAATAGTCAGTTTATAAGTGGTAGTAATAACAATATAGAAATAAGTTCATCTGCTTTTCATCTAAATCCGGCCAATAACACTATGGTTCTTAGTGGTTCGATAACCGCTACGGATGGTAACATAGGTGGTTTCACAATAGACTCTGATGAGATAAAGAGTTTAGCTGGCGGTAGTAACACAAGTTTAACAGTAACAGCTCCTGGTGGAAGTGGTGAGGGATATCGTATCGATAATGTTGTTAAACCTACACTTACTTTTGTTGTAGGAAACACATATGTATTTGATATTTCAAGTGGTACTTTAGGTAGTCATCCGTTTAGAATTGGTACATCTGCTAATGGTGGTACTATAACAGATGGTGTAACAATTACGAGTTCAACTTTAACCATTGTTGTTACTTCTAGCACACCAACATCACTTTACTATTTCTGTACCGCTCACAGTGGTATGGGTAACTCTATTAGTGTTATCAATCCACCGTTAGTATTAAACGGAGCTAATGGTCAGATTACCGCATCAGCCGCAAAAATAAGTGGTGATATAACGATTACAGGAGGTTCTTTAGCCGGAGTAACTGCTAATACAATTAGTGGTTCGGTTGATGAAGTATCATCATCATTAGCTGGTAGACAAACTCCATTTGAAACACAAGTTGTTCTAAGTAGTGGTGGAATGTCACTTAATAAAAATGATGGTACAAGTTTAGCTGAGTATGGAACTACAACAAGAATAGGTGAGTCGGGTGAAGCTAGGGTTGAGATATCTAATACGGCTTTAGAGATGTATGATGGTGCAGGTTCACCATCTAAAAGAGTTGAGTTAGACTCAAGTGGAAACCTAACTCTTGGTAAAAGTGGAGAAGCTAGAACTGTTATAACAGATAGTGATATTAGTTTATACAGTGGTCAGGCAACATCAAGAAAAAGAGTAGCTATTGATAATAGTGGAAAGATAGCTATCGGTGGTGCTAGTGGAGCAGATGTTAGTGTATCCTCAACTGATGATGTAATCAGATTAGATCCTAGTTCAGGTGTAACTATTTTTAAAGATTCAAGTAATAAAGCAGTTGTAGATTCAAGTGGTTTAACTGTAACCGCTGGTGGACAGACAGTTGGTTCATTTGGCTCTACAGTCACTGTTGGACAAAATCAAAACAATCAAGGTAGAGTTGTTCTAAATGGTCTTTCTATGGACTTTAGATTTAGACAATCTGGTACAGATGTATCAAGAGCTGAGTTTGGTTCGATAGTTAGAATAGGTAATAAATTTGGAGAACATATATCCGCTAGTAATGATGGTATAGCTCTAAAAGATGGTTCCAATCAGCTTGGTGTATTTAATGCTGGTGGATTGACAGTTGGTAAAACAACTGGAGCTCATATATCAATGTCTCTAAAAGATGTCAGTATGTTCGCATTTGATGATGATAATGGTACTGTAGAAAAAAGATTTCAAATGGTAGCAAACTCTGATGGAGTTGCTGGAGTTTTTATAGGTGGTGGTATTGGAGAAACTGACTTAGCAGCATCTACCGATAACATTGTAAGAATTGATAATGATAATGGTATTAAAATTTTTAGTAACTCTACGAGATTTGCACACATGAATCAAAATGGTTTTAGAGTATACAGAGGTAGTGCATCTAATCCTGTTGCTACATTCGGTGCTACTGCTCATATCGGTAGAACAGATGGTACTAACAATAATGTTTTTATAGATAGTGATTCTGTAGATATTAGAAGAGGAGCTCAAATATCAGCTTCGTTTGGTATAACTGATACCACAATAGGTTCAACCATTGGTAACCATGTAAAAATTAATGGCACTGCTTTAGAAATAAAGACAGATGCAAACACAACCGCTTTATCAGCATCAGCTGCTGGTTTAGAGATGAGTGGTAAGGTAAAGGCTACGAGTGGTGAAATAGCTGGATTCACAATAGCTGGTGATTCTTTACAAAAATCAACTCGTATAGGAGCATCGTCAGAGTTTGTAACTGCATCCATTGACCTTGCTGATGGTACATCACCTAAGATACAATTAAAAACTTTTGATACTTCTGATGCATTTAATAACCATAGCATAACATTATCGAATACTTCTACAAATGCTAGTATGCTTGTTGGTAATGTAAAAGATGTTGATACTCAACAAAGTGTACAGATAAAAGCTTCTGAGGATAATGCGATTGTAAAGGTAAAATCTCAAGCAAACACATTTATTGGTAATGCAGAAATTAATTCTAATCCTGGTGGAGATGGTATTAGTTTTTTTATGAACTCAGATAGTATTGGAATACAAAAACATAATAACATAACTGGTGCTTCAGGTCAAACAGGTATACTGATGCAGATAAGTCAATCTCAAGGTTCTACACATCACGCTCATTTCTTTGTTGGTAAGGATGGTGGTAGTAAGATACATTATGATGGTTCAGCTGATAAATTACATTTATCATCATCTAACTTTTTCTTAGGCGGTGGTGGACAATTCGTAAGTGGTTCAAATAATAACATAGAGATAAGTTCTTCTAATTTTCATTTAGACAATTCTGGTAATGTTAAGATGTCAGGTGAGGTTACTGCTACAAGTGGTGAAATCGGTGGTTTCTTTATATCACAAAATGAGATATCAAGTTCTTTAACACCAAAGCGGGGATTGGTATTAAAACCAGGTGATTCAATTAAAGGTTACGGAAATACAGTTCACACAACAGAAACAGTGCCGGGTAAATTTAGTTTCGGAGTAGCTAGTGTAGCACCACCAGTAGATGCACCACCATCACAAAGATTTAGTAGCGATTTTGGTGCAGCACAAGCACCAGGTGGTGGACAGATAACTACATAAGGTTAATAATAAGGAGTAAAATAAAATGGCAGATTATCCATTTAAAATAAACATAACAACAAAAGACGGAACAAAGAAATCTTTCTTCACAGCTTCACTAGCAACAAACGCTGATACAGTAGTTAGTTCTTCGGTTATGGTAGATAGAATAAATAATATGTTTTCTGCTTCTAGCTTTATAGAAAGTATTGAAGCACCATCTTTGACATCAACTAAGTATAATAATACTAGTGAGGGAATAAAGTTTTTATCGGCATCCGTCACTCATCCAAACACAGGTAGTATAATATTTACGGACAAAGAGACTACTGCTAATGGTGGACTTGACCACTATGAGTTCTATGGAACTAAAGTTTGTTCTGTTTTAGGTTTACCAGAAGGTGTACCGGTATACACAGAAAATTTTAAATTATCAGATTCTTCTACCGACACAACCAACTACATATCAGGTGAATTTATTTCTGATAGAATAGCTTTGAAAAAAGGATTTAAGATGTCACCACAGGCAAGAGTTCAAAGCAATCTTGTATGGGACCATGTTTTTGGAGAGGGTTTCTTGCAATGGGTTAGTGGTAGTAATACTAAGATGTCGATTGGTTACAATAATATTACCGATAGATATACAGTTTCTTCACCTAGTGGTAGTTTTAATCTTGTACAATCAAGCAGATTTGCAGGCACTACTCATGTAGGTAACTTTATGGATGCAAATTCAGCTAGCGGTCAAATTAAATTTTATTTAAACGGAGTAGAAAATGTGTTTTTTAATAGTGTATTTGCATCTTTTAACTCTTCAACAACTATACCAAATTATATATTCCAAATACTGAATAGTTCAGGTCAGACACCATTTAAAGTTGA
>Ga0213858_10000892_pt1 | contig 14073 bp, 18 predicted proteins | sample PICome_FD_160122 | JGI IMG/M metagenome (GOLD analysis project Ga0213858, IMG submission 160122) | Coastal seawater microbial communities near Pivers Island, North Carolina, United States - PICO245 | ecosystem: Environmental > Aquatic > Marine > Coastal | place: USA: North Carolina | collected... | reverse complement strand
TCATTGACCGCTGTTGGTTCCTATACCGTGGGTGCTTCTACCGAGGTAACTGTTATAGGACTAGACCTAGCTAATACAACCGCTAGTCAGATCTTGGTAGACGTTACGCTAAACGATGGCACTAACGATACCTACCTGATCAAACAAGCGCCTATCCCCTCCGGTGGTTCGCTAGTCGTAGTAGGTGGAGATCAGAAGGTAGTCCTGGAGACAAACGATAGCATAAAGGTCAAGAGCGATACAGCTACCTCAGTCGATGCTGTAATGTCAATTCTGGAGATCACCTGATGCCTTATCTAGGTAACGTACCAGCCGAGAACTACGCGCAGGTTAGCTACCAAGATCTAACCGGCGGGTCAGGCACAAGCTTCACGCTCGACTATGCAGTAGGCAGTGCTGGTGAGATCGAAGTTTTCGTTAATAACGTCAGGCAGGAGCCGACTGTAGCTTACACAGTATCTGGCACTTCGTTGACTATGACCGGAAGTATTGCCGCTACGGATGATTTCTATGTAGTCTTTCAGGGTAAAGCAGAGAAGTCAGGCACGATACCTGAGAAGCAAACCGACGGTACATATGTGTTTCCAGACGATGTGACGGTAAACGGTAACATAACCAGCACAGGCATCGACGATAACGCTACTAGCACTGCCATGACACTGGACTCGTCAGGTAACTTGCTGGTGGGGACTACTGATAATACTGTCTATAATAACAGCGGTTCTGGAACAGGAATTAATCTACAAAACTTTGGTAATATTGCAGTAGCCAGAGATGGTAATGACTGCATGGTTTTGAATCGTCTTAACTCGGACGGTCCTATTGCCTTGTTCAACAAAGACGGCAGCAGTGTGGGCAGTATCGCAAGTGGAGGTGGTCGTTTAGCTATTGGTGATGCTACGGTGGGTTTGCGTTTCGTAGATGCTAGTACAGATCGTATCTCACCTTGGAACCTTTCAACTCAAGCTGATAGAGATAATGCAGTAGATTTAGGAGAATCTAGCGCAAGGTTCGACGACATCTATGCTACTAACGCAACTATCCAAACGTCTGACCGCAACGATAAGCAAGACATTGCAGAGCTAGACGAAGCTGAGAAGCGCGTTGCTACAGCCGCTAAAGGTCTCATTCGCAAGTTCCGCTGGATAGATTCAGTAGCTGAAAAGGGCGACGATGCTCGTATCCATGTTGGTGTTATAGCTCAAGATCTACAAGCTGCGTTTGAAGCTGAAGGTTTAGACGCTGGTCGCTATGCAATGTTCATAAGATCTACATGGTGGGAAGCTACTGAGACTTATACCGATGATGAAGGTGTAGAACAAACCAGAGTTAATACATACGAAACAGCAGAAGAAGCCCCAGAAGGCGCAGTTGAACGCACTAGATTAGGTGTTCGCTATCCTGAATTATTAGCGTTTATCATAGGAGCGTTGTAATGCCCTACATAGGTAACAGCCCAGCCAACAACGTCAGAGGTCGGTTCTATTACACAGCAACCGCAGCCCAAACGGTGTTCAGTGGTGCAGACAGCAACGGTAAGACACTTGCGTACCAAGACGGTGGCTACGTTGACGTGTACCTGAACGGCGTATTGTTGCAAGATACTATCGACTATACGGCTACGACTAAGACTTCTATAACTTTAGTATCGGGTGCAACGGCTGGTGATCTGATCGAAATTGTAGCCTACGGGATCTTCTCTGTAGCTGATACAGTGTCTGCGGCTAGTGGTGGTACGTTTGAAGGTGCGGTAACAATCAACTCTGACTTAACCGTAGATACCGATACGCTCTATGTTGATAGCACGAACAATAGGGTTGGCATTGGAACTACATCGCCTGACACATTAGTTGAAGTTTCGGCAGATTCTGGAAACGCATCAATCAAATTTGCTCGCTCAAACACTGCAAGCACTGACGATGACTTTGGTAGTATAGTTTTTGAGAATAGTGTTGGCACAACATTAGCTTCGATTAGAGGTGTAAGTAAATCCGGTAATACGGAAGCAGGCATTACATTCGGTGCTGGTGGTGGTGATGCTACCAGAATGACGCTTGATAACAGCGGAAATTTGGGCATTGGTACAGGCTCACCTACTGGCTCTGGTAAAATACTCCATTTAAATGGATCAAGCACTGTAGCCGATTTTCATATGACTAACTCAACCAGTGGTTCAACATCTACTGATGGTTTTATTCTTAGATACAGTGGACTGAACGCGGAGTTTTTAAACAGAGAAGCTGGAAGCAATATCTTTTACACAAGTGGTACTGAGCGCATGCGCATAAATCAAGCTGGCCAAGTTACTATGGGGTCCAGCAGTCATGCAGATGATATTCTCTATCTCACTCGTAGCAATGACGGAAAGCTACAAAGGTTTTTTAAGGGTGCAACCGAAGTAGGCCGTATCGGCGTTGTAGGCGGTGGTATGTTTATCGGAGATAGTGATGTCGGTATCGAAATGGACGGTGCACAAAATGCTATACGCCCGTGTAACACAAACACGCCAGCGGTAAGTGACAACTATCTTAGTTTAGGTACTTCAAGTAGCCGTTGGAAGGATATTTATGCTGTAGATACATCTATTAACAGTTCAGACCAAACAGAAAAGCAACAGATTGTATCATTAACCGACGATGAAATAGTTGCAGCAAAAGCTATCAGTAAGCTCTTTAAAACCTACAAATGGAATAGCAGTGTAGAAGTCAAAGGTGATGCAGCTAGAACACATACAGGCGTTATAGCTCAAGAAGTCGAACAGGCTATGACCGATGCTGGCTTAGATGCTGGGAACTATGCTTTCTTTATTAAAGGTGTTTGGTGGGAAACACAGACAGAAGTTCCTGCTGTTGATGAAGTTGTTGATGAAGACGGCAACGTCATAACTGAAGCCAAAGAAGCATACACCCGCACAGATACCTATAACACGCTGGAAGAAGCTCCCGATGATGCAACAGAGCGTACTCGGTTAGGTATCAGGTATCCTGAGCTACTAGCGTTCATAGGCGCTGCAACAGAACAACGCTTAACATCCATCGAAGCCAGACTTGACGCACTGGAGAACGCATAATGGCCCTAAGCACAATCCAGAACAACAGCTTTGCAGACACAGCGGTACACGGTTTTCGTAACATCATAATAAATGGTGCGATGCAGGTGGCGCAGCGTGGGACTTCTACAACTAATGTTTCATCTTCTGGGTACTATTCTTGTGACCGTATGCAATTTGTTCAAAGTGGTCGGGATCAATTTGAAATAACTGTTTCTCAAGATTCAGACTCACCGGATGGTTTTAGTAATTCATGGAAAATGCAAACAACTACGGTTGAAACTGCTATAGACTCTACAGAATATGTTTTGTTCAGGACAAAAATAGAAGGTCAAGACCTACAGCACTTAAAATACGGTACTTCTAATGCTCAACAACTTACATTATCTTTTTGGGTTAAATCTTCCATAGCAGCAACGTATGCTGTTTATTTGTATCAACCTGATGACGTAAGAATTATCGGTTCGACTTACACAATAAACTCAGCGTCAACGTGGGAATATAAACAAATTACATTCTCCGGAGATGTTACAGGTATTATAGATAATAATAATGGTGAGGGATTGCACGTTGTTTGTGTATTAGCAGCAGGCTCTGGTATGCGAACCACTGATAATACTTCATGGAGCGCATATGCATCAGGTAAACTTGCTTATGGTCACACTGATACAGCTAACACACTTCTAACCACACTTAATGCCACATGGCAAATCACAGGCGTCCAGTTAGAGATCGGCTCTGAAGCAACCCCGTTCGAGCATCGCCCGTATGCGGATGAGCTTCAGAGGTGTCAGAGGTATTTTTACAAAGACAGTACGTCTAATCATTTTCTTCGTAGTTTTAATGCTTCTTCAACAGGTGATTGGTATGAAGACTATCCTTTACCTGTGTCTATGAGAGCAACTCCTACTTGGACAGCACAACTTGGAGGCGATGTATCTAAAGTAAATGCTGTGTCAATCTTTGGAAAAACAAATAAATCAGGGTATGTCATATTTACAGTAAATAGCACAGGTCAAGGTTATTGTAGTTTAAATACAGTAACTGCGGATGCGGAGTTGTAAACATGGATGAAATGAACATTACTTCAGCCCAGTATTTTGTTTTTAATGGACGCAACGATGGCATCCAAGCAACCATCGACGGCGTTGAGATGTCAGTCCCTTTAGACCCCGCCAACCGTCACTACGCCGAAATCCTGCGCCAAGTAGAAGCAGGCGTGTTAACAATTCAAGAAGCCTAGGAGATAGCCAGTGGTTAGCAACAAAAAAATCACAGACCTTGACGAGATCAGCTCGATCACCGTTGCCGACGACGACGTTCTAGCTATCGTAGACGTTAGCCAAGACAAGACCTACAAGATCCGCAAGGACGCTTTCGAGGTAGCTATCTCCGGTGTGACCTCTATGGCAGCTAGCTCACCATTGGCTACCAATGCTACTACAGGAGCCGTAACGCTTACGCTAAACACCGTCCCCGTGAGCAAAGGTGGTACAGGCGGTATTACAGCGAGTGAGGCTAGAACGGGTATTGGTCTAGGCACCATAGCTACGCAAGACTCAGACGGTATCTCTGTGACCGGTGGTTCTCTCAGTGGTCTGACCAGCGTAGGCACCAGCGCACTGACTGCAACAGGCACTTCCACGCTGAGCACGGTAGACATCAACGGCGGTGCAATCGACGGAACTACAATCGGAGCAAGTACCACGAGCACAGGCGCGTTTACCACGCTGAGTGCCAGCGGTGGTTACACGGGCAGCGTCACCGGTAACGTTACAGGAAACGTAACAGGTAATCTTACTGGTAACGTAACCTCCAGCGGTACTTCGTCGTTCAACGCGCTGACCACATCTGGTAACGCCTCGGTAGCTAGCTTTACTTTAAACGGTACAGCTGTCACAGCTACCGCAGCTGAACTTAACAAGCTCGACGGTGTAACAGCCTCGACAGCAGAGATAAACATCCTAGACGGTGTAACTGCGTCTACAGCTGAGATTAACAAGCTCGACGGTCTTACCTCAACCACAGCTGAGCTTAATAAGCTCGACGGGTTTACCGGTGATGCTACAGACCTGAACTACGCCAAGAGCCTGTACGACACCGGTGTGACCTCTACAGAGTTCGACAAGCTAGACGGCGTCAACGGAACCATCTGGCACAACGGTAACGACGCGCTGGTTACCGGTGGGAATGACTCTAATGGTTACGTAAAGTTACCCAACGGTCTGTATATTATGTGGGGTTTAGCTAATATTAGTAGTACTGGTATTTCAACAGTTACTTTTCCAACAGCCTTTCCAACCTATTGTTTTACCGTAGTTACGGCAGTGGGTAACTACTTCTCTGGAACTTTTAACGGACTTTACGGCAGTAACTGGAGCCGCAGTAGAACGGGATTTAGCGGTTATTTTACTTCTTCATTACCAATTAAAACATACATAGCCATAGGTATCTGAGCATGAAATACGCACACATAGACGACAACGGTCAAATTCTAGGTTGGTACGACCAAGAGATACACCAAAGTATCCCCGAGCCTAACGTACAGGTGTCTGAGGAAGTATGGCAAAACGCTTTAGACTCAAGCCACAATACAATCATCGATGGCGTAACTAGCCAAGTCGATCACAGAAGCACAGAGCAAAAAGCGTCTGATGCTAGGTTTTTACGTAACGAACTTTTAGTATCTGAAGTTGACCCCATTGTTACAAACCCGCTCCGTTGGGCAGAGCTGTCTTCAGCAGTGCAACAACAGTGGACAGACTACCGTACAGCTCTGCTCGATGTACCACAACAGTCAGGGTTTCCTAATCAAGTCAATTGGCCTACCAAACCTTGACAACTTACCTCGCCCGTGTTAAAATAAACAAAACTAGAGCTAGAAGCTCTGGGAGAAAAGCATGACCGTAGAATCTGCTACGTATATTAGTCAGCTAAATACAGCACAACCTACAGCAAGTGACAATATCTCCGAAGGTGACGATCACCTACGGCTGATTAAGAGTGTCTTACAGTCACAGTTTCCTAACTTGGGAACCGCAGCTGCCAGACCCACCGCAGCACAGCTGAACAAACTTGGTTTCGAGACTGGTATGATTATCATGTGGTCTTCGTCGTCTGCACCAACGACACAGACGATCAGCGGTGTAAACGATTGGCTGCTCTGTAACGGAGACGCGTACAGCGCTTCAACGTACTCTGACCTGTACTCAGTCATAGGTACAACCTTTGGCTCAGATGGTGCAGACTTCTTGGTGCCAGACTTCCGCACATATTTCCCAGTCGGTGTCGGTACTGGCTTTACCCTTGGCTCGTCTGGTAACGCTACGGCTACAGCGGGTACAGACGTGCTTAAATACATTCCCATGAACTTTCTGATTAAGACTTAATCGTGGATGGAACTAGACGTAAAATTCCTGATTACGCTCGGCGGTCTCGCTGCGTCAATAATAGGCGCTAGTGCTGTCGCTAAATACCAACTTAAGAACATCCTAGAAGAACTACGCAGCCTGTGGTCTTCTGTCAAGAAATTAGATCAACGCTTGGATAAAAAAGACGTAGACACCGAAATGCTAAGTCAAAAAATGTCGGTGATTGTTTCCATGATGACGCCCGATGTCCTGGAGCGTAGACACAGAGAAACCGAAGCTTTGAAGAAAGACGTTGAATTTATTAAGGAAAAACTTAAATGATTACTTACCGAGGTGAAAAGTTTTCAGGCTACAATAAGCCCAAGCGCACCTCTGGTAAATCCAAGAAGTTTGCGGTGCTAGCTAAACAAGGCGACAAGGTTCGTCTTATCAGGTTCGGTGATCCTAATATGACTATCAAGAAGGATCAACCGGGGCGTAGGCGTAGCTTCAGAGCTAGGCACAAGTGCGATACTAATCCCCCTAGTAAACTTACAGCCCGATATTGGAGCTGTAAGAAATGGTAAAGGAGAAGAATATGGGATACGGTAAGAAAAAAGGCGGCGGTAAGAAAACAAAGTTAGGAAACCGCTGCTAACCATGAACATAAAAGAACTCGCTGCTCAAGCGTCTGTTGTACTTAGTAACCCTGTCTTTGAAGAAACTATCAAGACCTTGGAAGACAATCTAACAACAGAATGGAAAAGCAGCGAAGATCCTAATCAACGAGAACTATGTTGGCTACGACTACAAGCGTTACATTCTATCACAGAACAACTAAACGCTTTCGTACACAACGACAAAATTGAAAACTACGAAAAATGAGGAATCAAAGATGAGCACGGCACAGACCAATCCGCAGGACGCGGAAGTCGCACAGCCACAGCTTAGCATGTTCGATGTTATGTTTGGAAGTGACGAGAGCACTAATCCAGAACAAACTATCGAAGAACCCGTTGAACAAGAAGAGTACGAAGCTGAGCCAGAGCTTGAAGCTGAAGCTGATGACGAAGCAGAGTACGTCGAGGACGACGGTGACTACGAGGTAGACGAACAAGAAGAGCAACCGGAAACCCAACGCTACTACATCAAAGTTGACGGTGAAGAGCAAGAGGTCACTCTGGACGAGCTTCGAAACGGCTATCAGAGACAAGCGGATTATACCCGTAAGTCTCAGGCACTTGCAGAACAGCGCAAGGCTTATGAAGCTAACCTCCAGGCAATTCAGTCTGAACGTGAGCAATACAGTCAAGCTCTTGAAGTGATGGCAGCGCAACAAAAGAATGAGCTGGCACAGTACGAGAACATCGACTGGAAAACTCTCAAAGAAGACGACCCTATGGAATACATGGAGAAGCGTCTGGAGTTTCAGGAAGCACGGGACAAAATTGTCCGTGTGCAACAAGAGCAGCAACGAGTTGCAGCTGAACAGCAGCAGCGAGTTCAACAGCAATTGTCGGAGATAATGCAGACAGAGTTTAATAAGCTCAAAGAAGCACTACCGGCTTATGCTGATCCCAGCTCTAACCTGAAAAATGAATTGCGAGACTACGGGTTATCCCTTGGTTTCTCGCAGCAGGACTTAGACTCGATCTCTGATCACCGTGTAGTCTTGGTGTTACACAAAGCAATGCTCCAAGATCGTGCGGCTCAGGGTACAGTACGTAAGGCCAAATCTTCAAAGCCTGTGCCCAAGGTTGTTAAGTCAGGAACTCCTGAGTCTAAAACTCAGCGTAGCAAGAAAGCTTCGCAACAGCGTCGGGAGCGACTGGCTAAAACCGGTAGTACGCGAGATGCCACTAGTGTTTTTCTGGACTTAATCTCTTAAACTTAAGGAACTAAACTAATGGCACAACCAACTGGAGTATATGTAACCCACTCCTCCGTCGGTCTTCGGGAGGATTTGGAAAATGTGATTTACGACATCTCGCCAACCGATACACCATTTATGTCAATGGGTGGTCGTATGGATGCGATTGCTGTAAACCACGAATGGCAAACAGATGCACTTGCAGCCGCTAGCGCGAGCAACTTCCACGAGGAAGGCGCTACGCTGACAGCTGCTGAGCCAGCGGCAACTACCCGCCTTGGTAACATCTGTCAGATCGCTCTGAAAACCACGCTCGTCTCCGGTACTCTCGATGCAGTGTCGAAGGCTGGTCGTCGCGAAGAACTTGCCTACCAGATGACCAAGCGTTCAGCTGAGCTTAAGCGCGATATGGAAACATCTCTCGTAGGTGCTAACCAAAGCAAGACCGCTATGTCAGCAGACAGCACGGTTCGTAAACTTGGTTCACTTACATCTTGGGTTGCTACCAACGTGGACGAAGCTTCTGACGCAACTGCCGGTGGTAACGGTACTGCTCGTACAGACGGTACTGCTCGGTCATTCACCGAGACACAACTTAAAGCTGCGATCTTGTCTGCATACGACGAAGGTGCAAACATCAAATACTTGATGATGTCACCTGCTAAAAAGCAGACCTTCTCTAGCTTTGTTGGTGTTGGTGCATCTGGCGGTTCTTCTAACCGTATTGACGCAGCTGACCAGCGCATCATCGGTGGCATGGACGTATACGTCTCTGACTTCGGTGAAATGGCTGTTGTACCGAACCGCTTCCAGCGAGCTAGCGACGTATGGTTGCTAGACCCAGAATACTACGGTGTCGCATACTTGCGTCCGTTCTTCCAGAAAGAGGTTGCTTCAACCTCCGACGGTGAGCAACGCGCAATCATTGCTGAGTACACTCTCGTATGTAAGAACGAGAAAGCTCTCGGCGCTGTATACGATCTGTCGTAAGTCTAAACCGGGGAGGGTCCTAGTGGCTCTCCCCAATTAGAGGTTAGTATGTCTTCTCCTATTAAAACCAAAGTCAAGTACGATCACGAAACAGACAACATTGTTGTCAATCGTGTGCAGGACGTTGAACCCCTGCTGGAACTCAATAAGAAAGAACTTAACGGCGACTCGATGTACGGTCCACAGGCAAACTCTGGGATGCGTAAGGTCGCTAGTATTCCGCTGGTCGTGATCGAAAAGTGGAAGAGAGAACTAGGCGTTGATGTCTTTAACAAAGATCATATGCCGAAGGTTAAGCAGCTTCTTAATGATCCTACGTACAGGTGGCTTAGGACACACGAAAGCAAGATCTAATGGCTCTGTCTACCTACGACCAATTAAAGACAAGCATTGCTAATTATTTGAACCGCTCCGATCTGGACGCGGTTATTCCTGATTTTATAACGTTGACCGAACGCAGGCTAGATCGAGACATACGCGCTCGTGCTAACATGGTCCGTGCCAACACTACGACTGTCTCTGGCACAGCCTTCTACAATCTTCCGACAGATATGCTTGAGCTACGAAACGTTGTCTACGACAGCACGAGCAACAGCTACGCTCTAGCTTATATGTCGCCTGAATCGCTGAGCCGGGAGTACGGTACTTATACCAACGGCGTTCCACGCGCCTACTCAATCATCGGCGAGGATTTAAAAATTGCTCCTACACCTGACGGGTCCTACACCCTCGGTATCAATTACTACGAAGCGCTCACCCCTTTGTCTTCTAGTGTCGCAACTAATAACATTCTTGACAATTTCCCTGAGCTGTATTTGTTCGGCTCTTGTGCTGAAGGGGCTGTATATCTTAATGATACTGAGCAGCTCCAACGGTTCACAGCTCTTTACCTAGAAGGTGTCAATTCAGTTAGAGCTAACGAGGAATCAGCTAGATACAGTGGTACAGTTATGACCATGAGTGTCCAAGGTGATCCAGGGGGTATGGTTCGTAGAGGAGCCTAGGTATGTCTAATCAACTTCTTACAGAGGACGGCGTAGGTTTACTGACACAAGCCTTTGTCGCTCTGGATAGAGAATACTACGTACCCTTTTGGACCAATACGAACAATACGCTTACCCAGGAAGACGAAGGAAACCTACTGTTCCAAGACGACAGCTATATTGTCCTTCAGAGCTACGAGAGTACAGACTGGCCGGGTGAGTCCGATAACGATACCAACTTTAGCCGCACCATGTTTAACATAGCGCAGGAAGACGGTGGTAACATTTTGTTCCAAGACGGTACCTATATAGCTCTACAAGCATTTGGCAGCACAGTATGGACACGCACTGATGGCTAAACAATTATTTGACATCAATGGGTTACAGGGTGGCTTCTCGTTCAACCACGATTTGTCTCCCTACGACATGCCGCCAAATATGTTCAACGATGTACAGAACGTACGTTTTCTAGACAAGAAGGCTGGTCGTATAGACGGTCATACGCAGGTACTCGGTACTCCTACCGCTGATCCCTATTGGGCTATCAGCTGGACAAAGGGGTCTACAGATCTGTGGATCTACGGTGGTCTAACTGAGCTTTACCAGATCAACGACACCACGCACACAACTGTTACTCGTAGCTCCGGGTCGTATACAACGATCTCTGGCACAGAGAACAATTGGCAAGGCGGTATCCTAGGCGGTGTGCTGGTCTGTACCAACGGTATAGACGTTCCTCAAAAGTATGCACAAGGCGATAGCCAGTTTGCTGACCTGACTAACTGGCCTAGCACTCTCCGCTGCAAATCTATTGTCCCGTTCAAGAACCACCTAGTTGCTCTTAACCTAACAGACAGTGGCACCTCGCTACCGTTCTCTGTACGTTGGAGCGACGCTATACCAGAGGGTGCGTCGAGCAACGGTGCTAACACATGGGTCACGTCTAGTACTGACTCCGAGTCTGCTCAGACTACCATTGGTGGTACAAAGGGGCATATCTTAAATGGTCTTGCTCTGGGCAACGAGCTTATGGTATACAAGGAAGATAGCGTACACGCCATGACATACGTCGGCGGTGCGTTTACGTTTCAGATACGCGAGCGCTTTAAGAACGCTGGTCTAATTGCTAGAGACGCTGTGGTGGCGTTGGGAGACGGTAGGCATGTCTTTGTCAGTGCTGATGATATTTATATTCACAATGGCGCTCAGCTCCGTAGTATCATAGACGACCAAGTACGTTCGTTCTTCTTTAACGATCTAGAGCAAGACTCAGCGTACCGTACGTTCTGCGCTCATAACAACATTAAAAATGAGGTTTGGATCTGCTATGCTTCGTCTGACGCTGTCAACGACCTGCCTAACAAGGCTCTGATCTGGAACTACGTTGATAACACTTGGACCACCAGGGAACTCCCTGGAACCAGGTTCATAGCACAGGGCATCGTTAATCCTACCTATACTAACTCTTGGACCAACGCTGGTACAACGTGGGAAGACACACCGAGCACATGGGGCTTTAACCCTTACAGTTCCACGCGTGACTCTTTGCTCATTTGTGGCACAGCTGATACAAAGTTGTATCTTGTCGATTACGGTAACGACTTCGATGGTACAGACTTTACCTGTATCCTAGAGCGCGTAGGTCTCCACGCTGGTAATACCAATATGGTCAAGTCTGTCACACGAATGTATCCCCGTATCGAGGGTACAGGAACCGTGCAGATTAGTGTAGGCGGTGAGATCAACCCGTACGAAGGGGTGACGTATTCAGATCCCGTGACGTTCCGCATAGGTCAAGACAACAAGGTGGATTGTCGTGTACGGGGTAGGTACATAGCGGTCAAGTTTGAAACAACCGGAGACACCAGGTTTAATTTGTCTGGCTACGCTCTGGAAGCAGAGACGGTGTCTGAACGATGACGGTACAGTTTCCTCGCTTTGAACCAGCTACTGTACCAGACGATCCCGCAGCGTTGCCGCGCTACTTGCAGGATATGTTCAACGAGATAGCAGCTGCGATAAACGTGGCTCGCGATGGACACATAGATGTGATATACTCAGCCCCCACGAAGCCACAACAGGGGGACATAAGGTATGCAGATGGAACAAGTTGGAACCCAGGAAGCGGAGAAGGACTTTACCTTTATAACTCCGCTGGATCATGGGTACAGTTATAAGTTAGCCAACCCACACCATCCAGAGTTTAAGGAGCTAGTGGTAAGTTGTATCGAGTACTTAGACAGATCAATCAAAAGATCCAACAACTCGAGATACGTTACCGCTGTAGACTTTGCGTTGAACGCGCTGGAGAAACGCTCCGACTTCTGGGTCTCCGCAAACGAAGCAGGAGCGGTGTTTGGAGCGTTCCTAATTGGGAAGGCAGAATACCCCCAAAGTGTCGGGGTGTACTTCGAAGCGTTAGCAGGTGAGTTAAACTATGAGCACGGACTACCGTACATAGAAGACTACTATAGGAACTTAGGGTATCAGTTTGTAGAGATCACAGGTAGGCGAGGATGGGTAAAGGCGCTAGAGCCACAGGGGTACGAGTTTAAAAATGTAACAATTGTAAAGAGGTTATAATGGGTAATCCTTTTAAATCTAAGACCAAGATGGTCACGATCCCACAACAGAGTACCACGCAGGGTAGCTCTGAGATCCAGCCATATGCTCCGGTAGTACCTTATATAGAAAGCCTGCTACCGCAGATTGAAAGCACGTTTAGCCAAGCACCGGCTTTGTTTACAGAGTCGCTTGTCCCACAGCAAACAGCTGCAACGCAACAAGCATATGACCTGTATGGGCAAGTTGGTGCCCAGTCGGCAGCTTTGTCTCCAATGTTCCAAAACTTGCTACAACAACAGGCTGGCATAGCTGGAGCTGCTCCCGGAACCTCTGCAATATTTGAAGCACAGACAGGTGCGTTGGCTAATCAAGCCCGTGCTATGACAGAGCGCGACAAACAGATAGCACAGCAGCAGGCAATGGAAGCTGGGCAGTTTGGTCTAGGGTCTACAGCTCTGGGCGAGATGCAGACGCTACAACAACGTCAGCGTGAAGAGCTAGTGCAGCAACAACTTGCACAAGCACTTGGTCAAGAAGACGTACGTAGACAACAGGCACTAGGGACTTTACCTGGTCTGGCTCAACAGTATCTCGGTGCTACCGCAACGCAGGCGTCGATGCAAGAAGCCATTGGTCGGAGCCAAGAGCAACAGCGAGCTGCTGAGCTTGCTGACGCTGCTAGGTTGGCACAGCAGCAGCAAGAAGCAGAACGCTTGCAAGTCACCAACCTTGCTAACTTGCTCGGTGGTCTTGCTGGTCTGGGTAGCCAAACGTCTTACCAACAGGCAATGCAGGGTACAACAAGTCAGGCTTTCCAACAACCATCGTTGTTCCAACAAGTTGCTGGACCTGCTGCTGCTATTGGTTCTGCCATGATCTCGGACATTAGGCTCAAGACTGAAATCAAACGTGTCGGTAAGTTACCAAACGGTATCCCTGTGTATCGCTGGGAGTGGACAAAAGAGGGCAAGGAGAAAGCTGAAGGTCAACCAAGTTTTGGTGTCTTGGCTCAAGAGGTTCTGGACTTTATGCCCGATGCAGTCACCGTTGGCACAGACGGGTACTACCGCGTAGATTACGGGAAGGTGTTAAATGGGTGATATCTTTGGATTTGGTCGTTCTAGTAGTGCCCCTAGCTCTACTGATTTTTTAGATGATCCTAGGTTTTTATTACCTTCAGGTTCCCAAGGTGAAGATAGTTATGAAGGCGGTATGGACTTTGCAAACGCATATGCAACGTCATCCGACTACGGTCCAGATCTTAGC
>Ga0213858_10000891_pt1 | contig 14074 bp, 13 predicted proteins | sample PICome_FD_160122 | JGI IMG/M metagenome (GOLD analysis project Ga0213858, IMG submission 160122) | Coastal seawater microbial communities near Pivers Island, North Carolina, United States - PICO245 | ecosystem: Environmental > Aquatic > Marine > Coastal | place: USA: North Carolina | collected... | reverse complement strand
ATCATGTACCTCCTGTTCTCTGGGGTCTTTATTTTTCTCTATTTCAAGAACGAATTGATCCTTTTGGCATTTCTGCGATTGAGAAAACAAGATTTCCCTGGCGCAAAAGTTTGGTTAGACCGCATAAAAAATCCCGAAGGGGCTTTGGTTCAAAAACAACAAGGTTATTACCACTACCTCAATGGCTTGATGTGTTCACAAACCAACATGAATGAGGCAGAAAAATATTTTCGCAAAGCAGAAAAATTAGGGCTTAGCATGTCTGCTGACATGGCCATGGTCAAGCTAAACCTGGCTGGCATTGCCTTTTCTAAACAGCGAAAAAGAGAGGCTGAAAGTTTACTGGCAGAGGCCAAAAAGCTGGATAAGCATCAAATGATGACCGATCAGATCAAAATGATGCAGCAACAGATGAAAAAAGGGAGCGGGCCAAGGCAACAATTCGGACGTGGCGCTCGCGGAGGTCGCATGAGATAATTCATTTTCATTATCTTGCGTAAGCAACAACCTCACGATCAAATCAATGACCTCTTCTTCTCAGCTATGGTTGAGTCTTACCTTACTTTGGACCCTGTGTCTCACAGGCCCGTGCTTGACCGCACAAGAAGAATATGACAAAACGTATTTCTCGCAGGTCATTGGTAAAAATATCAGGTCTTATCGCTTGGCATCCAGGGAGGCCAGGTATGCCAAAGATGACGACCGATTGCAATTTTTATTCGACTCTCTTGTGGACCACGTTGTTGTGGGCAGCTACCTCGATAACTTTAAGGTCCGTAAATTCGGAGGGCGTCGCATTGATTTGAATTACTTTAAAAAGCCCATGTATCTGATCACCTATGCGGATTGGTGCACTCCCGGGGTCGGTGAAATCCCAGCACTCAATGATATTGTTGAAAAAAATCATCAAAGTCTGGATTTCGTGGTACTGTTTTGGGGACCGCGAAAATCAACGCGCAAAATCAAGCAAAAACTTCATCCGAAAATTACCATCCTCTTTGTCAACGAAAAGGAAAACGATCACAGTTTTATTATTCGTCGCATGAAGCACACCCTTGGCTTACCGACGACGTTTTTGTTAAACGACCAAAAGAGAATACTCAATGTTGACCGGCTCTTAACACATCACTACGGCTTGGTTTACGAAGATTCGTACAATAAACACTTTCAGTATTTTACCCAGAAGGCCTCCCTTTTAAAAGCACAGGGCGTTCAGGGCTCAGGACTACAAACAGCCACTCAGTAGGACTTAAGGTAAACTGTAAAATCCTTCCTCAGGGATCTCAATGGTGTATTTTTTCCTAGAGGCATTGTTTAAATGACCCTCTCTGAGCCAAGGATTGTGGATCTTCAATATTTTGTAGTTAATCCCAAAATGCTTCGCAAAACGAACAAAATCAGTCACCACGGTATCGACCATATATTTTCGCGTAGGTATGTGAGTGTAAAGATGATCCGAACTGAACTCAAATCCATATTCTTGCGGATGCTCTAAAAGTCTTTTCACAGCCAGGATGCGAAAAACATAGCGACCGGTTTCCTCGTTGAGCAATAAGTCGTAATAACCCCTTACGTCTTGCCGAGCTAATTCACGTCTAATCCGAGCCCTTCCGGCATTATAAGCCGCGGCGGCTAGGGTCCAATTGCCGAATTCTTCCTTTGCCTGCCGTAGGTACTGAGCAGCCGCTTTTGTCGAAAGGGCCAAATTAAAACGCTCATCGACATTACTGTTGATTTCAAGGCCAAATTCTCTACCTGTACCGCGCATGAATTGCCAAAATCCCTTGGCTCCTGCAGGCGAAGTCGCATTTTGCAACCCACTCTCAATCACGGCGAGGTACTTAAAATCTAATGGCACCTGCTCCTCCCTCAAGATAGAATCGATTAGAGGCCCGAATTTATTGAGTCTTTTGATCAACAAAAACGCATTAGATTGCCAGTAAGTATTGACCAAAATTTCTCGATCTAGGCGTTCTTTGATGTCTGGGTTACTCAAAGGAACCGCCTCCTGGGCAAATTCCATAGATTCTGGTATAGGATGTGCTCGAACCCAATGGCGATTTTCATAACTCGGTACGTCTACTGGCCAATCAGTCTGGACCACCGCCTGCTGTTGGGCCAACAGTATAAAAATAGCCACTAAACTGAGTACAAAAATAAGGGCAGGATACTTGGGCGAATTCATTGTATTAATTTGATCTAAAATTAATCAATCTTCTTAGGTTTAATGAGTTCTGTGCAAATTCTTGCTAACAACTTACTCACGGCTTTACCGTGTGTCAAAATCATGATATGCGGAGCGTCTGGTATCAGCTCGTGCCCTGCGATATACTTAACTGGAAACAACTCATCATTTTGGCCATGCAAGTGATAAACCGGGCATTTAAACCCCTCATCCGAGGGTTCCCAGCGCAAAACCTGATTCACTCCCCACTCCAAATATTTTGGGTCCCTCATGGGCAGATAATCGTTGTATTGATTCCATTTTCTTTTCCATCGAGCAGGCAACAGCTCAAATGGTTTTTGCGTCATTTTTTCGGCCAAACCATAAGGCAATAGATGATTGATTCTGGCCCGATTGGCCCATCGCATCCATGGCGGTTTTTCAAGACTTGATTTTACGGTTGAAATCAAAATCACGCCCTGAGGCTTTAAAAATCTCATGGCCTCTTGAGCAATGATCCCGCCAAATGAAACCCCAACAAGGACATATGGCTCTTCAAGCTTCACTTGATCCATCATTCGTTTACTGTAGCCTACAATCGTCTCATCTTTATGAGGAATCAACCAAGGGACAGAGGTGGCGCTACAATTCTCCGGAACAGATAAAGCCTCAAAACTCTTCTCTCCCGCTGACATTCCGGGAATGAGATAGAGGTTCAAATCAGGGGTCGATCTGTTATTCGCTTTGCTCAGCATTAAACTTTCGTCAGTATTGATTATCTTTACGGTATCGTTTTCAGGGTGAGCGGATTATATCCACTTGAATGGTCCCCATAAACCTTGACGTCGATTGCTTAAAACTATGAAAAAGAATTTATATCCGGCGAGCACCCGAGGCACGGCTGACTATGGTTGGTTACAAGCGAATTATTCCTTTAGTTTCGCCAATTACTTTGATCCTAATCGAATTCAATTTGGCGCATTACGTGTGCTGAATGACGATACGATTGCCCCGGGAATGGGCTTTGGAAAACACCCCCATGACAATATGGAAATCGTAACCATACCCTTGAGCGGCGGTGTCCTTCACGAGGATTCTATGGGCCACAAAGGCACCGTTATGCCGGGAGAAATACAAGTCATGAGTGCCGGAACCGGCATTACCCACAGTGAATTTAACGCCAGTAAAGACGAACCCTTAAAGTTGTTTCAAATTTGGATCTTTCCAAACCAGAGAAATGTAGCTCCTCGATACGATCAAAAGACCATTGCTTCACTGTTAAAACCCAACACCTTATCCCCTATTGTCGTCCCGAGGGAGGAGGCAACTTCTGATCAGCTTTGGATTCATCAAAACGCCAGTTTTTATTGGGGCCAATTCGATCAGGACACGACCTATGAATTGAAGATTAGTGATCCCAATAAAGGGGTTTATCTCATGGTCGTGGATGGGCAACTGGAAACAGAAGATGAAATACTGGGCAAAAGAGATGCCATCGGGCTTAGGGAAACCAATTCCCTTTTGATAAATATAAAGGCCAACACAAGCCTATTGGCGCTTGAAGTGCCAATGTAAATAATTAACGCATGAGAGATCAAGTAGAAATCGTAGACAATGAATTTTTAAGACAATTTGAATTGGAAATTGGAGACAATATGGCCAGGATTGAATACGCCTTGCAGGAACGAAAGATATTCTTGACCAAATTTGACATGTGTCAAGAATTACTCGATCAAGGTTTCAAAGAGATTTTTATCAAAGCTGTATTTGAGGAAGTAAAGGACCGAGGTATTAGTTTAGTCCCGACCAGTCCAGAAATTGCCCACTTTTTTAAAAAAAATCGCAGAATCTACAAACCCCTATTGCCGATCGGCATGAACATTTAGAACCTGATCAAATGCGCTGATTTTTTCTGCCGCCATCACCGGTGGGTGATTGTCCGCTTGATTCTTCCAATCGAACCGAACCAGGCCATCGGCGTCAATTTCTCTTAACACCACCGAATAAAGTCCATTGACCAGTTCTGGATCCCAAGGAGCTTTTACTTTTATGTAGTTTGGTGTAAATCCATGAATATAGCCCTTTTTATTCTCCCCCTCGAACAACACGAGCTGCTCACTACCCAAGTGTTTTTCGTAAAAGGCACGTCTTTTTTTGACGGATAGTCCTCGCAGCATTTTACTGCGCTTTTGACGAATTTGAGCTGGTACAATGCCATTGAGTTCTACGGCCTTTGTTCCTGGACGCTCTGAATAGGTAAAGACATGGAGATAACTGATGTCCAGGTTGCTCAAAAACTCATAAGTCTCCAAAAATGCTTCGTCGCTTTCTCCAGGAAATCCAACAATGACATCAACACCAATGCACGCGTGGGGCATCAGGCGCTTAATTTGGTCTACGCGCTGAGTGTAGAGCTCTCTGCGATATCGTCGTTGCATTTTGGCTAAAATGGCATTACTTCCGCTTTGTAAAGGAACATGGAAATGAGGGACAAAACTTTCAGACTGGGACACGAATTCAATGATCTCTTGGCTCAGAAGATTAGGCTCAATTGATGAAATTCGAACCCGATTCACTCCCTGAACAGTATCCAGTGCCTGAATCAACTCCAAAAACGTATGTTCATGGCGTTTGTTACCAAATTCTCCCTTGCCATAATCGCCGATGTTGACGCCTGTCAAAACTATTTCTTTAATCCCTTGAGCCGCAATTTCACCGGCCTGAGCCATGATATTTTCCAATTTGTCCGAACGAGAAATTCCGCGGGCCATAGGAATGGTGCAGTATGAGCATTTATAATCACAACCGTCTTGAACTTTTAAGAAGGCACGGGTACGGTCTCCAATGGAGTAAGAACTCACATAGGCATCCACCTCTTCAATGGCACATGAATGGACCTTAGCGCCAATTCTTTCCGCTCCTTCATGATTTAATAGCGCGTTGATGTAGGCCGTAATGTTAAACTTTTCAGAAGCGCCTAAAACCAAATCAACCCCATCGACCTCTGCTAATTCGTGAGGTCTTAACTGGGCGTAACAACCGATGGCGATAACAAAGGCATCAGGATTTGCTTTAAGTGCTTTTTTTACAATGGTTTTGAACCGCTGATCGGCATTATCAGTAACACTACAGGTATTGATCACATAGAGGTCCGCGCGAGATTCAAAAGGTACGCGCTCGAAGCCCTCTTGTGCGATATCACGGGCAATTGTGGATGTTTCGCTAAAATTGAGCTTGCATCCCAAGGTATAAAAAGCCGCTTTTTTGGTACCGTTCATTGTATTATTTTAGCACAAGTGCAGGCAAAAGTACGACATATTGATCGAAATGAAACTCAATCCCACAAGGACAAAGACCTGGCAGTGATTTCCGCCAACGGACTGATGACAAAAATTCGACGGGTTCATTGCATAACAGGTTTTATGTTGCTGTTGGTCGTCTTTGGGTGCCAAACAGATGGCGTACAACGCCCTGATCATTTGGTCTTTCGATATAATGAATCTGGCAACATCAGTTCGCTGGATCCGGCCTTTGCTCGAAACCCTCAAAACATTTGGCCCACCAATCAATTGTTCAACGGCTTGGTCCAACTGGATGACTCTTTAAACATCAGGCCTGATATCGCCCGAGATTGGTCGTATAACGACAGTACCTTGACCTACAGATTTTTCTTGCGTAAAGGGGTGTATTTTCACAAACACCCTATTTTTGGCACTGATCAAACGCGGCAAGTAACCGCTGAAGATTTTGTATACAGTTTTGATCGATTGCAGGATCCCACTCTCGCAGCGCCTGGAAGCTGGGTGATGCAACAAGTGGATCGATATTGGGCTGAAAATGACTCGACCTTGGCGATCCGACTCAAGCAAGCCTTTCCTCCGTTTTTGGGAATACTCTCCATGCGTTATTGTTCTGTAGTCCCCCATGAGGCCATTAGCCATTTTGGGGATGAGTTTCGCAAAAACCCAATTGGTACAGGCCCTTTTGCCTTTAAGTTGTGGGTAGAAAATACGAAATTGGTCTTGCGCAAAAACCCGATTTATTACAAACAAGATCAAAACGGGATTCAACTTCCGTATCTGGAGGCTGTTGCCATTAGTTTTTTGCCGGACAAACAGAGTGAGTTTCTAGAATTTAGTCAAGGTAATCTCGATTTTATTTCAGGGATTGATCAATCCTATAAGGATGCCCTGCTCACCGCCCAAGGCGAGTTACATCCTGATTACAATAAACGGGTTTATCTCTTGAAGTCACCCTTTTTAAATACCGAATATGTCGGATTCAGTTTGCAAGAAGACCGACCCGAAATCCAATCCGATTTGATCAGAAAGGCCATTAATTATGGGGTTGATCGTAAAAAAATGATTACCTACTTGCGTAACGGCATTGGATTACCGGCCGACAAAGGGTTCATTCCAAAAGGTTTAAAAGGCTCTGGGGAGCGTGTCATTTACCCCTATGATGTGACCGAGGCCAAACGCCTGGTGGATTCATTTAAATTGCTCCATCCTGAGATTAGTCCAAAATTAACCCTGAGCACTAACGCCCAGTATTTAGACTTATGTGAATACATGCAAACCCAGTTGGATCAAATCGGTCTTGATTTGGCCATCGATGTTTTACCGCCATCTACCCTGAGACAACTTAAAAACACTGGAGGTCTTGAATTATTTAGAGCCAGTTGGGTTGCAGATTATCCGGACGCCGAAAACTATTTGTCTCTATTTATCAGTCAAAATTTCACGCCAAATGGCCCAAATTACACCCATTTTCAATCCCGTGAGATCGACAGTTTATACCGTGAAGCCATGAGGGTTCAAAAGGACTCCTTGAGGTGGGAGCTGTATAAACTCATGGACCAGAAAATCATGCAGCACGCCCCGATCATTCCTTTGTATTACGATATGGCCGTGCGTTTTGTCAGTAAGAAGGTGATTGATCTAGGGATTAACCCACAAAATTTTCTTTTCCTGGAAAGGACGCGCAAGCACTAATCCCGGCGCCACTTGGCCGAACGTTCAAAGACGGTTTCAAATAAAGATTGATCGGCCTGAGTCCAATTCATTCCGCGTCTGGCAACAACGCGTTTTGCGGTCTGCGAAGCCTTATCTAAAGCATAAGTGGTCATAGAGGCAGCACCGCCCCAACTAAAACTCGGTATGAAATTTCTGGGAAAACCAGCACCAAAGACATTGGCGCTCACCCCAACGACCGTTCCGGTATTGAACATGGTGTTAATGGCACACTTGCTGTGATCGCCCATAACCAATCCACAAAATTGCAAACCAGTCGGGCTAAAGCGTTCATTTTGATAATTCCATAAACGGACTTGATCGTAATTGTTTTTTAGATTGGAGGTATTGGTATCGGCTCCCAAGTTGCACCAATATCCCAGGACAGAATTCCCTAAAAACCCATCGTGACTTTTATTGCTGTAACCCATAATCACAGAATTATTGATCTCGCCACCGACCTTACAATGTGGGCCAATGGCTGTACCACCGTAAATTTTTGCTCCCATTTTTACCACCGAATGAGCTCCGATAAAAAGTGGGCCTCTAAGCAGAGCACCTTCCATGATGTGGACTGATTGGTCAATATAAATGGGGCCATCTGTCGTGTTGAGGGTACAGTGCTCCAAAATCGCATCTGAAGCAATAAAAACTTGGTCTGGATTTGTGCATTGCACCTGTTGGGGCAAGCGAGCATATGGGCCAGAGCCATTTAATAATTCAATGTCATTGACGATTTCCTCAGAAGTCAATCCAAATACATCCCAAGTATGACCCACCCGAGTAACCTCTTTTTGTGGACTGACCCAACGAATACCATTTGGATCGAGATCGGCACAAAACTCAGGGCCACGCCAAGCGATAACCCCCTGGTCATTTCTTAATCCTTGTCCCGATTCAAGGGCCATAAGCTGTTGGGCTAAAATGTCATTTGGTAGCAAGTCACCACTGATAAACCAATTATCTTGGGTGAGGTTGGAGGGATATAGGTTTTGCAAATAATCTCGTGTTATCCATGAGCCCTTATGGCCGAGATGCAGGGACCATTTTTCTGATAGGGTCAACCCACCTACCCTCAATTCAACCACAGGTCGCGTATAGGTCAACGGCAACAATGCATCAACATTAAGGGGATCAAAAAATACTACGTTCATGGTCTTGATGGGCTACAGAAAACATTCGACACCTGCGTTTTGATTTATCCAGGGCCGATGAACAAATATAGCAATAAAAAAAGCCTTCAAAAGAAGGCTTTGCTATGGAATATTCAAAAAGCTTACTTCTTGAATTTGGCGTATTTGTTTTTGAATTTGTCAATTCGACCGGCAGTATCCACTAACTTGTGTTTACCCGTGTAATAAGGGTGCGAACTACGCGAAATCTCCAACTTTACTAGTGGATATTCCACACCGTCAACATCTATTGTTTCCTTAGTATCTGCAGTCGATTTTGTAATGAACACATCGTCATTTGACATGTCTTTAAAAGCGACTAATCGATAGTTTTCTGGATGAATTCCCTTTTTCATGATTGACTGTATTTGAGGCCAAACCTATTTCTTATCTATGCGTTCTGCTAGTTTAGCGGGGGCAAATTTAAGCATAAAATGCAATTGAGCAATAGTTTAAAGGATTTTTTCTAGAAAAAAACAGCGTACATTTTACTACCTTTGACCCTTAAACCTAACCATAAAATACAACATTATGTCAGAAGTCATGACACCAAAAAAGAATGCCATTAATCACGGAGTAATCCTCGGACTCATGCTCGCCTTGAGCACCACAATCATGTATGCCTTCAATACCGAATTGTTTACAAAATGGTGGGTGGTCATTGCCAGTTTACTGCTCGTGGTAGTTATGGGAATCATCGGAACCGCTAAATCTAAAGGAATTTTAGGGGGTTATATGAGTTTTAAACAAGCCTTTTCATCCTATTTCATCACTTGTGCCGTTGGCTTGGCCATCAGTACTGCCGTGGGTATTTTAATCTTTTCGGTCGTTGATCCAGAATTGGCGCAATATATCAATGAGCGTAGCCTGGAAATCGCACGTGAATATATGGAGCGATTTGGCACTCCTCAAGCTGAAATTGACAAAGTCATGGCCGAAGCCGCTGGTAAGGATAACTTTTCGGTTGTCAATCAGGCAAAATCATATGCCTCTTCGCTTATCTTCCACGCTGTTATCGGTTTACTCATTGGACTCATTTTCAAGAAAAAGGATCCAGCTCTTGAATAAGCACTCTATTTAATGCAGCTCTCGTTAGTCATACCCTTGCTCAATGAAGCGGAATCCATAGGTGAATTACACCAATGGATTACTCAGGCATTGAGTGAATTTGGTGATGAATTAGAAATAATTTTTATCGATGATGGCAGCACAGACGATTCATGGACCCTCATCGAGCAACTCTCTCAGAGAGACCAGCGTGTCAAAGGCATTCGATTTTTGAGAAACTTTGGCAAGTCTCAAGCCTTACATGCCGGATTTGCTAAAGCACAGGGCGCCTATGTCGTAACCATGGATGCCGATCTTCAGGACAATCCCGAGGAAATTCCTCACATGATCAAAATGATCAAAGAGGAAGGCTTTGACATGGTCTCAGGCTGGAAGAAAAAGCGATACGACTCTTATTTTGGGAAAAATCTTCCCTCCAAACTGTTCAATTTTGCGGCTCGTAAAACTTCCGGGGTTTTGTTAAATGATTTTAATTGTGGACTCAAGGCGTACAAAAGTGAGGTGATCCAAGCCATAGAGGTTACCGGAGAAATGCATCGTTACCTACCCGTTTTAGTAAAAAATGCGGGATTTGAGCGCATTGGGGAGCGGGTTGTGCTCCATCAGGCCCGAAAATACGGGAGCACTAAATTTGGTTCGGAGCGATTCATGCGGGGATTTTTAGACCTGATTACCATCTCCTTTATATCGCGTTTTGGCAAGAGACCCATGCATCTTTTCGGGAGCTGGGGCGCCATTATGTTGATCCTCGGATTTTTATTTTCAGCCTACCTGGGTTTAGATAAGTTGTTTTTCAACCCGACTGGACGTTTGATTACAGAGCGGCCTCAGTTTTATATCGCTCTAACGGCCATGATTTTAGGAGGACAATTTTTTATCGCTGGATTTTTGGGTGAACTCATCCTACGCGCGAGACTCGCAACGCCTCATTACCGTATTAAAGAATTCCTAAACCTTCATTAATTGCAGGGATATTCCTTATTTTTGCCCCTGTTCATCGATAATATCCACCCATGTCATTGACTGCTGAAGACCTCCGATTAAAAGCCGAAAAATGGCTCTCATCGGATTTTGATACCGAGACCAGAGAAGCGTTAAAAAAACTGATTGATGGCCCGCAAGAATTACTCGAGGACGCCTTTTACACCTCATTAGCTTTTGGAACAGGGGGCATGCGTGGCATTATGGGGGTTGGCGATAACCGCATCAATAAATACACCCTAGGTAAAGCAACCCAAGGTTTGAGTGATTATCTCAAAAAGCGATTTCCAAACGAGTCGCTCAAAGTAGTCATCGCTTATGATTGCCGCCATAACAGTGACACTTTGGCCCGAACCGTGGCTGAAGTTTTCTCGGCAAACGGCATTCAAGTCTCCCTCTTTTCATCTTTGCGCCCTACCCCGGAATTGTCCTTCGCCGTGCGTCATTTAGACTGTCATTGCGGTATTGTTTTAACCGCATCACACAATCCTCCGGAGTACAACGGATACAAAGTATATTGGCAAGATGGCGGACAACTGGTTCCGCCAGAAGATGCAGACATCATCAAAACCATTGATGCTTTGAATTATCAAGACATTAGGTTTGATGCTGACGAATCATTAATACAACTTATTGACGATGAGGTCGATGAGGCCTTTGTGACGGCCTCTATGGCGGCCGTATCTAAACATGCCAGTGTGGAGGACCGCAAAGGGCTCAAAGTCGTCTTTACCCCGCTCCACGGCACCTCTGTGACGATGGTTCCGCGGGTTTTGAGTGCCGCGGGTTTTGAAAGCCTACATTTGGTCCAAGAACAAGCACAACCCGATGGTGATTTTCCAACGGTTTCTTCTCCTAATCCGGAAGAACCTCAAGCCCTTCAGATGGCGATTGATCAAGCCAATGAAATCAATGCCGATCTGGTTATCGGTACAGATCCTGATTGCGACCGACTGGGCATTGCCGTGCGTGACGATTCAGGAACACTTACCTTACTCAATGGCAATCAAGCCATGGTGATTAAAACACATTTTTTACTCAATGGCCTAAATAAAAACGCCCTCAATAAAAATGCATTTATTGCCTCAACTATCGTATCAACGCCTATGATGGGCCTCTTGGCTCAAGACTTTGGTGTCGATTATAAAGAAGGCTTAACTGGATTCAAATGGATTGCCAAAATGGTCAAAGATTTTCCGCAACAACACTTTATCGGCGGCGGTGAGGAAAGTTTTGGCTTTATGGTGGGCGATTTTGTAAGAGACAAAGACGCTGTTACGGCCAGCCTGCTCATATGTGAAATAGCCGCATACCTCAAAGGTCAGAATACTTCTGTTTGGGCTTATCTTCAAAAACTTTACGATCAGTATGGTCATTATAGAGAGGCTCTGGTCTCTCAGGTCAAAAAAGGCCGTCAAGGTGCCGATGAAATTAAGGCCATCATGTATGAGTTTAGAACCAACCCACCCAAAAGCATTGCAGCAAGTGCCGTGATTAAAATCGAGGACTACCTGCAGCAAACAGTCACCGAGCTTCCGTCAGGGAGTGAGTTTGCGCTGGACTTACCCAAGGCCAATGTCCTTATTTTTTATACGGAAAATGGGGCTAAAATCGCAGCTAGACCCAGTGGTACCGAGCCAAAGATTAAATATTACATCAGCGTTCGAGCAGGGGCTAAATCCATGCTTGATCCACAAATCAAGGCGATAAAAAAGGACTTGAATCTATAGCCATGAAGTACTTCCGCAGCATCATCCATTTTGCCAAACCCTATATGGGTTATGCGTGGTTGAACATCATCGCCAACATATTTTATGCCCTTTTTGGCACATTGGCCTTTGTCTCTTTGATGCCCATGCTCAAAGTTCTCTTCCAAAACGCTGAAAAAGTGACCACCAAACCAGTCTATCAGGGTCTGGGCAATATCGGGCAGTACAGTGAAGACTTGATGAATTTTTTCATTACCCAGCAGATCGAGACTGAGGGCGATATTTATGCCTTATCATGGATGATCGCGCTGGTCATCAGCACGTTCTTACTCAAAAATTTATTTGGTTACACGGCCATGTACTTCATTACCTTTTTAAGAAACGGGGTGCTACGTGATTTGCGCAATGAGGTTTATCGCAAAACGGTGGCCTTACCCATTGCGTATTACTCGGAAAAACGAAAAGGCGACACCATCGCTCGTATCTCTTCTGACATTTTGGAAATCCAACATTCCTTTCTATCGATTCTGGAGCTATTGGTACGCGAACCCCTTATGATCATTTTTACGATCGTTGCGATGTTACTGATCAGTGCCAAATTAACCCTATTTGTGTTCATTTTTATACCATTATCGGGATTTGCAATCGCCTATATTGGTAAAAGTCTCAAACAAAAAAGTGGGCGGGTTCAAAACGAACAAGGCGTCTTTTTATCGATAGTCGAGGAAACTTTAGGTGGATTAAAGATCATCAAAGGATTTAATGCACAAGAGCAATTCCAAAGTCGATTTGAGACCAGCACAAAACGCTTTTTCAGATTTTCAAACAAGCTGATGCATCGCCAGAGTCTCGCCGTCCCCATCAGTGAATTTTTAGGCATCTTGGTAATAGCAATTTTATTGTGGTTTGGGGGTTCTATGGTTTTGGTTGAAAAGACCTTGGCTCCCGAAGCCTTTATCGTATACATGGGATTGGCCTATAATATTTTGACTCCGGCCAAAGCCATCAGTAAGGCCAGCTATAGCGTGAAAAAAGGTAATGCCGCTGCAGAACGGGTCTTGGAGGTGCTGACCACTGAATCCAACATTAAGGAGGCCGAAAATCCTAAAGTGAAAAATGACTTCAACAGCGCCATCAAGTTGGATGCCGTCAGTTTCAAATACGAGAAAGAATGGGTGCTAAAGGATTTTAGTTTGGACATTCCAAAAGGTCATACAGTGGCTTTAGTTGGCCAAAGCGGTAGCGGAAAAAGCACGGTAGCCAATTTATTGACCCGTTTCTATGACATTCAAAAGGGGAGCATTAAACTCGACGGACAAGACATTCGGGAGATGAGTACTAAAGATTTACGCGCCTTGATGGGACTGGTCACCCAAGATTCGATTTTATTCAATGACTCGGTTTATGGCAATTTACGCGTAGCCAAACCCAATGCCACTGAGCAAGAACTCATAGACGCCCTGGAAGTGGCCAATGCAAAAGCGTTCGTCCTGGATTTACCTGAGGGCCTGAACACAAATATCGGTGATGGTGGTAATAAACTCAGTGGCGGACAGAAGCAACGGTTGAGTATTGCGCGCGCCGTTCTGAAGAACCCACCGATTATGATCCTCGATGAGGCCACCTCTGCACTTGACACAGAAAGCGAGCGCCTGGTTCAGGATGCCCTTGACAAAATGATGGAGCACCGAACCTCGGTGGTGATTGCGCATCGACTGTCTACGATTCAAAAAGCAGACCTGATTGTCGTAATGGCCAAAGGACAAATTGTGGAACAAGGCAAGCACGAAGAACTTCTCTCTTGTAAAGGCATTTACTACAATCTAGTGCAAATGCAATCCTTTCAATAAGAGATTACCCAAAAATAGGCTTTCACTTCATCCAAATGTTTTCCACATGGAACTCAGGTTCGCGGGGGATTGACTTATTTAAATCAAAAAAAAAAGAAGCGGTTGGGGCTCCGCTTCT
>Ga0213858_10000890_pt1 | contig 14079 bp, 6 predicted proteins | sample PICome_FD_160122 | JGI IMG/M metagenome (GOLD analysis project Ga0213858, IMG submission 160122) | Coastal seawater microbial communities near Pivers Island, North Carolina, United States - PICO245 | ecosystem: Environmental > Aquatic > Marine > Coastal | place: USA: North Carolina | collected... | reverse complement strand
TTCTGAAATATAAGCTGGTGCTGCAATTGTACTTGCACCAACACCTAATCCACCAAGAAATCTGAAAAAAGAAAAGAGATAAGGGTCTGAACACATAGCAGAACCTACCGCAGAGACCATATATAATAGACCAATTACAATCAAGGTATTCTTTCTGCCCCAGCTATCTGTTGGATATCTTCCAAACAAAGAGCCAACGACTGTACCCCATAGTGCGGAAGCCATTATCACAAATCCATGGAAAAAATCTCCCTTAGGCCACAATTCTTGCAGAGCTTGATCTGCACCAGAAATGGCAACAGTATCAAATCCAAACAAGAAGCCAGCCATAGCTACTGTCAGTGACCAGTATAAAAGTCTGTTGCTATTCATTGTCCAATATATTTTTTAAAGCAACATAAACGCCATTACTCCATCCGAAGCCATCCTGCACAGCATACTCTCCTCCACCAGCTTCCAATTGCATATCTACCACATTATACTTCTCTACGAACTTTCCGGTATTTGCATACACACGTTCACATAAGTTAACCCAACGTTGACTTAACTCAAGTGCTAGTTCTTTATATCCATAATTCAATAAGCCACTTATTACCATCCATTGTAAAGGAGCCCATCCATTTGGGGCATCCCACTGTTGGCCTGATGTTATATTAGTAGTTAAAACACCGCCTGGCGCCATCAAATGATCTTCTAAAATCTTTACACAAGATGCAGCTTGCTCTTCACTGGCAATATTAAAATACAATGGGAAGAAACCTGCTGCAGTAATACTAATGGTTTTTGACATCCTGACCCAATTGTAGTCTGTATAAAACTTAAGCTCGTCGTTCCAGAAAAAAGTATTGATAAGTTCCGCTCTATTTTTAGCTGCCCAGCTGTATGTTTCTGATTCACCAGCGTGTCCGCTAAATTTAGAAGCATTAGCCAATGTCAATTCCATTTGATATAACAAGCAGTTTAAATCTACTGGCACAATATCGGAGCATTCTATTGTTTTCAGATCCATTTTATCCTGACACCACCTTGAAGAAAAATCCCAACCTGATTCACAGGCTGCCCGCAGATTAGAAAACAGATCTACTGCGGTTCTATCTGTTTGCTGTAACAAGTCAAAATCATCGTGGTACATCTCTTCTCTTGCTCTTTCATGTTGATCATAATATCTGTTTAAGATTTGATCTTCTAAGTAAACGCTATGCTTGTATGCTGAGTTCTTTAACTTTTCTTCAGGTTGCGACATCCAGAACTTATACTCTTGCTTTAAATAAGGATAACAGTCCTTATAAACTTCATCTCCATCTTTTTCAGCTAATAAGCTTACCATCTTAGAATAAAATGGTGGCTGAGATCTCCCTAAAAAATATGTTCTATTCCCATTCGGGATAAATCCAATACTATCAATCAGATATGAAAAGTTTTTAACCATCGATCTAATGGTGTCCCATTCATTATGCACTGCTAGGCCAAGCATGGTAAAATAACTGTCCCAATAGTAAATTTCATTAAACCTCCCACCTGGTACTATATAATCATGAGGGAGCGGAATTAGAGAAGAATACTTTTCTTCAACATCTGCAGATCTTTTAAGATAAGGCCACAAACTTTTTACGTGATCTTCTGCACTTACAGTCGGATCAGATTCAAAAGAACTTGCCTCGGACTTTGACACTGCAAAATGAGTATTAAAGAATCTCTTCAAAGAAAAGCCAGGCAGATCTTTTTGTTGCTTATAAACTGCGAGGATTTCCTCAGGTGAGCTATTAGGTATTGCATCTGAAATAATTTTACCGTCTTCACAAACTTGATTTTCATGAAGCGCGATAAATAGTTCTCCAAATTTTTCTAATGGTGTCTTCATCGACTAAGTCGTTTGAGATCTTGTTAAGCGATACAAAATGAATACAGCTGTCAGCAATGCCAGCATAGGAATAAGTGTATAATTAAAAGCAGTATCTGCTCCAACATTCTTAAATAAGTATGCAATAAATCTTGATCCTAATGTTCCACCGATAGCAGAAAAAATGATAATCAATCCAGACATCGGACTGTGCAATTTATGTGGTAAGGATCTTAATATAACCGAATTAAGTAAAGGGTAAACTGGGGCAAGGAATAAACCTACTATTGGGAAAGCATATCCAATTAAAGGAATATCAGTCCATTCAGTCATATTCATGATATTAGAATTAACTGCTGCTGGCAATACAAAAAGAACCATAGCCATAGCTAATACTAAACAGGTCATTGTGACTAAAACCCACGAAACATGTTTGACTATCACACCCGCTAATAATCTCCCTATACCCATAGATATAAAAAGTACGCTGGTCATGAGAATGGCAAGATTCTCAGGAAGGTTGAGCACACGCTCATTAAAACTAGGTAACCATGTCATTATACCCTGCTCTACCATCACAAATAAAAATGCACTTATGACAAAAACAAACACAAGTAGCTTAGTCATTAATAGTAACATTTGTCTAAAATCATCAGCAAAATTCCTTCCCGGTATTTCGACATTATCTTCAAAATCTGTAAACCATAAAAAGATAAATGATAACAAAGCTAAAGCTGCTATAATTAAGTAAACCTGTAACCAGGTATCAGGATTTGTTTCCGAATTAAAAGCAGGAAATAGAAAATAGCCAAAGGTAATACCGAACATAAATACTCCTTCTATAGAGCTCATCAAACTATTGTGTTCATTCTCAGTATTTGTAACGAGTCCGATAGTTGCAAATACAGAAACTTTTATTAATGCAAAACCAGTACCTACTGAAACAAATAATAATTTTGAAGCAAGAAATGAGTTGCCAAAGTACATCCCGAAACAAGCCGCAATAATAATGGCCAATCCTATTAACATACTTTTTCTGTATCCTAATCTAGGTAAAAATGAGGCGACTAAGAATGAAACTATAGCTATTGGTAAATCTTTAAATAACTCCAATGTACTTGCTTGTAATTCATCTACACCAAAATTCTTTTGGGCCTTAAGTATAACTATGCCTACACTATTAAGCAATATGGCAAATACAAAGTAGTTTAAATATAAAGATATCTTAGCTCTAGTTTGTTGGTTTAACATTGGTCTTGTTATTTATTTATGACAGACTTCAAATGTCTTTTCGTTTCTTCCTACACCAGTTATGATTAATTTTTTCCATTCTGAAGGAATATTTGATTCTACTTGTTCTACACCATTTTCTGAAAACACGATACCACCAAATCCTGAAATAACAGCTTGTAACATACCTCCTGCTCCTGTAGCAAAATATGGATTAGTTCCACCTGCATTTTCAGAAAGCACATTAAATGGAGGTACCTCATTTCTTTTATAGCTGAATTCAAATATCTCCGCAGATTGTTCGTAATCACCTAATCTATTATACAGAAGCGATAATATGGCAAAACCCATAGCCGGTCCTGTTGGCGACATTCGTGGCTGATAGTATAGCAGGTCTTTTTCTACTCTCTCTTTATCAGTAATCAAATACAGTGGATGAGCTAGCAGGTTAACGTCAGCCTGCTTTATTTCTTCACCTTTATAAGTAGCGTGCTCAAGCGTAACGCCATCATCTGAAACCAAGATGGGGATATTATCAGCAACATGTGCCCAGTCCGGATCTGCTGTTTTACCAAGTGTCTCTGCTGCCATAGTTGCATATCTTAAAGATAAAATAGCCACAGCATTTGTAAAGGCATTATTGTCCACATTCTCAGCCCACTCATCAGCTGCTACCACATTATTAATATCATACTTGCTCGGTCCATTTCTTTCAACTCTACTTGTCCAGTAATCAGCAATCTCCTTAAGTACCGGGTATCCTTTTTCTGCTAACCAATCTTTGTCAGCTGTAACTTCAAAATACTTCCAGAACGCCCAGCCAATACATCCAGTAATATGATGTTCAAAAGGCCCGGTTAAGGCCCAGACAGGTGTGTCTTCGGAACCATCTTCAGATGACTCCCAAGGGAACATCGCCCCATCGTAACCATGAGCAAAAGCATTTTGTTTGGCTGCCTCCAATCTTTCAAATCTGTAATCCAATAATGATCTAGCAATATCTGGCTGCATCATTAACAATGGTGGATACATCCATAATTCTGTATCCCAGAACACATGACCATTATATCCCAAACCTGATAAACCCATTGGCGATAGTGAAAAGGCAGTACCCTTTCTGGCAAACGAATACAAATGATACAAAGCAAATCTGATATCTCTTGTTAACTCCTCAGAGCCTTCTACAGTAATATTGCTTTCCCATAATTTATCCCAAGCTTGCTGATGTCTGTTTAATAATCTGTCTCGACCTTCAAGCATTGCGTAGATACTTAATCGTTCAGCTTCATTATGTGGATCTTCATATTGCTCAGAAGAACAAGTAGATGAAACAATGGCGAAGCTGTACTCCTCGCCAGCTTTTAATTCTTTATAAAATTTAGTTAAGTGCATATTATAATCCCAGTCCTCATGAATCAAGTCAGGTTCATGTCCATGACCTTCCTCAAATATGAATGAGTTAGATGCAGCCACTTTAATTCTGCCAGACGGACTTAATCCCACCGAGGTCATTAACGGAATCAAGACATGCGGTCTATCAATTTCAGAATAGTAATTCCTAACATCGGTCAAATGATTAGGCGCCTCAATTACTGACATTGGTGTTATGAGAACATCTTTTAAAGCTTTAATAGTTACGATATTCATTGAAGAATAAGGTAAATGCCTCAAGGCCATCATCTCTGTTTTTACTTTAGCTTTATCTTCTACATCAAAAGTGGTCACCAGACTGGCTGACTTCATATTCAAGCTCTGATGGTAATTCTTAATATTTGATCTACTGATTCTATGCCTGTCAATATCCAAATTCATATTGACATGATTAAAGACTTTCAGGACATTAGAAACTCTACCCCGTTGGTAGTAGTCATATGTGCCATTTAAGACTACGTCTTTTACTTTCATAGGCTCCGGTGAAGAAACCAATCCAATAACACCATTAGCTACCGTTACGCCATAATATTCTGCAGGATCTATTTGGTCAGCAGTGATCGTCCAATCTGATTGAGACAATATTTGGAAAGAAAATAATAAGCAGCAAAAAAAGATCAATTGTTTCACTTTAATTTAATTCTAAGATTAATGGTTGTGATTTATAATTCGTTAGGATCAACTTGTTGTCTTCAATCAATTCTAATCGTCTTGTATTTAATTTATTGTCAATATCCAGATATCTATGCTTGTTGAATTGCAGACTATCTGAATAAGAATATTCACACAAAGCAGCTGAAGTCCCATTCATACTCCCTAATTCAGTAATAAACCGATCCTCGTTTCCAATATATAGAATCTTCTTACCTATAACCTGAAGGTCTTTAATTGAGGTCATTTGAAAGACATCAGGTAGAGCATTAAATTGATATACTGAGTCCTGAGAAATAAAAACAGCAGACCTAAGTTCAGTTAGTTCTTTTGTCTCCATTACTTCGGTCTTAATAAGATCATCTGCTGAGTTTATCTGAGAAAAATCAGCATATCTTAAATAGGTCTTTTTAAATAATGGCACCTGTTCAATTAGCCTATCTAAATTATGAAAGGGCATTTTCTTTCCAAAGTATTCTGTAAAGATGATAGGCTCATTACTCCCATTTTGATCGACATCTAATAAGTACATTTTTGTAACCTGATCTTTACTTACCTTCCATTTAAAATTTTGTCCAACATTACATCCAATGATATCCAAAATATTATCTCCATTAATATCTTCGAGTGTAATGGCATTCCACAAACCTTTTTCTGAACGCACACTCTGAGAATATGAGTTAATAAAGTTTACTTGACCTCCCTCATTTAATCCTATCATGATCGGCATCCAATCTCCGCAAACAATTAGATCCTGGTCACCATCATTATTGAAATCAATAATTTCACTATCAGTCAGCATACCTAGACGTTTCTTCCATAGCAAGTCAATACCTAATCCTTGCTTGCTGCTCAATAGAAAACTATATGGAGATAATCCATAGGCATTAGGTATTGATCTGGCACCAATAAAAATCTCTGGATATCCATCACCATTAATATCTCCGGTACTAACAGTACCCCCGTTAGTATATGGAAGCGAGGTTGGTAATCTTTTTAAAGTGCCATCACCTTGGTTTATATATAGCCTGTCCTGAAGCAATTCATTAAGCTCTCTTATATCATTACCACCACTAGAAACATATAAATCGAGATCTCCATCATCATCAAAGTCAAGTGCAGCGGCTGATACATCTTCATACTTACTATCTCTATTGAAGTCAATGCAGTCTATCTTGTCATAAGATCCTGATTTATTACCAAATAATAATTGAGCCGAAGAAAACCTACCACTACCTAAGTATAAATCATTAATGCCATCATTGTTAAAATCAGCTATTATCACTGGCGGACCTTCAGTAGATAGCTTTTCAGGTATTAATAAATCATGATCGTAATCAGCATATTCATTATCTAAATGAATAACATCTAGCTCTGTTATCTTAACATCTGCCACTAATAATTTACCAGACTTCGGAACTTCATCGTTAAACCCGCTACCGTAAGTCAAAACGTTTAGCTTATTCTGCTCAATGTTATGGTACAATTCTTCCTTGCCATCTGGCCATCTTACTAACACTTTTTGAATCTGTTCATTTGATTTAAAAGGAAAGTGCACACTGTGAGTCGAACTTGATTGATAACCTCTCACTGGGTTATAAATCCTTGTATACTCTTTTTGATCAGTCTTTACATTTATTATTGCTCCAAGTTTTGATTTGTCCCACTGAAGCTTAAAACTAACATGATTATTATCTAAAGTTTGGTTTTCATAAACTGAAACCTGGCTATTGATATTACTTGTTATTAAATCTAAATCACCATCGTTATCAAGATCAGAATAGGCTGCACCAGTACTAAATGTTGGACTACTGACTTGAGAGTTGTTTACATCTGAAAATTTAAGTTTTTCTGTTTGCGTAAATAAAATATTTGAAGTGGCTTCTGACGGCATTATATCTAATACCTGATTTAACTCTTCTATAGAAATAGAATCTTCAAGAAGTGCACCTTGTTGATTTAGAAATTTCATATAATCTAAGTCATTAGGTCGCTGAACAATACCGTTAGTGATAAATATATCAGTATATCCATTGTGATCGAAATCCTGACAAAGTGGTGCCCAACTCCAGTCGGTGGCATACGTATTTGTATACAATCCTAATTCCAGAAAATGCTCTCCATTCTTGATATGCATTTGGTTTCTAGCATACTGTGGTTCATAGCCCAAGCCTAATCTTATATTAAAGACTTTCTCAGTATCTTCTCCTCCTGATTTCATTGCCACTGATTTTTGCCAAGGAAGCATATCAGTTGTAAAAACATCCATTTCAGAATCTCCATCTATGTCTGCAATATCAACTCCCATACTAAATTTTGAAGTATGAGAAAACCACTCACTACTACTCTCTTTAAAACTTCCATCTCGCATATTAATATAGAGGTAGTCATTTTCGTGAAAATCATTACAGATATAAATGTCAGGCCATCCGTCATCGTTAAAATCATGAACAGCCCCACTCAAACCGTAACCTAAGGCGCTACTATAAATTTTGGATGATGTAGTCACATCAATAAACTTACCTAATGACTCATTTAATTGATTTTCAAACAACCTGTCGCCTGATAATGGATCTGGATCTGTTCTTTGTTTTATACTACCAAAACTTCGCACAGAGTGAACTGAATGATTAATCAAGTAAATATCATTATCTCCATCTTTATCATAATCCAGAAATAAGGCTTGTGTACCATAACCACTAAAGTCTAGACCATATTCATCAGATTTTTCTGTGAAAGTAAAATCTCCATTATTAATGAACAGTAAATTGTGACTATCTCCTGAAGAGATTGGAGCCACCTTAGTAACATAAATATCCAGATCATTATCTTGATCAATATCTATTACTGATACACCCGAGGTCCAACTGCTATCTATTGGCAAACCTGATGAATCAGAGACGTCCTCAAATCGTAGGCCGCCCAAGTTTCTGAATATTTTGTCTTGACCTTCGTTAGAACCCAGATAAACATCCTCTAAACCATCTCCATCAAAATCTCCTACAGCTACTCCACCACCATTATAGTAATAGAGATACTCTACAATATTGAGCTCTAAACCAGATTTTAGATCATTGGAAAAATCCATACCTAGTTCATCCCCAGAAATCTGTCTAAATATTGATGGATGCTCAACTTGTTCTGATTTTTTTTCTTCTGCGCAAGAGAAGAAAAACAAAAACAAACAGAAATATATTAAATGATTTAATCTCATTAAAATCTTAGCATTTTTAAAGAGTCATTACTCACATTTACTAACAGATAATTTCCATGAACAAGAAAATCTCTAATCTCACCTCTAATATCCAATTCATTTAATCTTGGCTCGAAACTGAGTTCACCGGTATTCTCCAGATATAGTCCTCTACTCGCGTCATAAATACCAGCCTCAGGTAAAACCGAGTATAAATTACCACCCATCACTATATCCATATCTCCATCCTGATCGAAATCATGAGCGGCAATCGCATAGATACTTGTGAACTGTACTTCATCAGGAAGCTTAACAGACTTAAAAGTCCAGCTACCTTCATTAATTAATAAGGTCGTTTTTAAATTATTTACTTCAAGCTTTAAAGCGGTATCGTAATTCTCCTTTCCTATGATATCGACAATGCTGGCTTTCTTAAATGACTCAAAGTCTGGAAATTTTTTCTTAAGTTTTTTCATTTGATCAATTAGATCATGTCTTAATGAATAAGGATAGAACTTTCCATCTTCACGCTTCATGCAAAGTATACCTTCTTCAAAGCCATTCTTATCAAAATCACCATAAACTAGCTGCATCTGAGATTCAGAACTAGCAGAAAACCTACTGTTAAGTCCACTATTCCCAGCAATAATATCCATATCACCGTCACCATCTATATCAGTAGTTGTGATATGATTCCATAAACCAGATAATTCAGTATCTGTATTTAATTCTATCTTCTTAAATTTTCCGTCATTGTTTTCAAGGATACTCAGCTCCATAAACTCACCAGCTATTATAATGTCCTGATCACCATCCTGGTCAATATCAGAAACTGATGACGAGGTTACCATACCTATGTCAATGAGATCAGTCGCAATCGACTCAGTAACATCCTTGAAATTTCCAGAACCATCATTCTGTAACAATTGAGTAGAACAAGGCTTACCGCATTGCGCTACTTTAATACGCTCTGTACATAAAACATCTAAATCTCCATCATTATCAAAATCCAATGAAACAATTGAAGAGGTACTTCTTTTATCAACTGGTAGTGCACCAGGGTCAGATTTTGCATACCCACCAGATCCATCATTAAGAAACAATTGATCTATTAATGCTGGAGAGAACTTTGAATTTTCGACGCCTCCAGCAGCTAAGAATAAATCTGTATCTCCATCACTATCAAAATCTTGTAATTCAGCATCTGTCCACTCTGTTCTTAATTCTTCTGATATACTCCATGATTTATTAAGCTCAAAAAGGCCATCTGCGGTACCTTTTAACATGGCCGTATTATTTCCTTTTGCACCAGGCAAGAGAATATCTTTAATTCCATCACTATCTATATCTCCTAAAGACATTTTGCCGCCTTCATTATTTCTCATCCAAAAGATCAGTCTTTCCTGGTTAAAATCTGAGAAAGGGCTCTCCTTATGAACGTAGTCTAAAGTACTCCTCTCTTTAAACACTTTGTCTTCATTTGCTATGCCAGAACTTTCATTTACCGTTGAAGATTTACTTTCTTCAATAAGCAATTCCTGACCAGGTGTTACATTGTTAATAATAGTTTTCTTATTGCTCGGCCACTGGACCTCTAGATTAATGCTTTCGGCCTGACCAATTCCGATAGTCATTCTATGATCTACTGTTGATTGGAATCCTTTACAGTGAATATTTTCAAAGGTCATGACTTTATCATCGACAGTTGCTTTTACTCTAGCCCCAATACCAAAAGGATTTTTACCTTCGCCCTTAAGAACCAACCTAATGAAATTTTCACCATTTCCCGAGCTATTCTCATAAACAAAGCTAGACATGTTAACATTATTGACGACTAAATCTAAATCTCCATCATTATCTAAGTCTCCAAATGCTGATCCATTTGAGAAACTCAGGTCATTGAGACCAAGGTTCTCATCTAGTTTAAAATCCTTTCCACCAACATTTCTGAAAGCCATATTCCTCACCTTATTAGATGGGATGATATCTATTAATTCTTTATAGTTAACACCCTGATCAGATACAATACTTTGAATAATTGATTCATTGGCTATGTATTCTAAGTAGTCCTGATTAGTTAAGTCCTTATAAATACCATTGGCAATAAAAAGATCCTTAAATCCATCATTATCCATGTCAAAGAATAATGCACCCCATGACCAATCTGAAGCATCTACATTCATTAATCTAGAGATCTCGGTAAAGTATTCACCACTTTGATTAAGCTGAAGCACATTACGAGTGAATTGATGGTGGTAGTCATTTTTTAAATTGTAAGAATATCTGTTCCAATCGTCAAAGGTGGTTACTGTTTTTAAGCGTTCATACTCATAAGGCAACATATCTGTGACAAATAGATCAGTAAATCCATCATTATTTATATCAGCAGCATCTGCACCCATAGATGCAGCAGAAATCGAACTAATTTGATTAACTAGATCTTCTTTAAAGGTTCCATCACCTTGATTCATATAGAGGTAGTCACGTTCAAAGAAGTCATTAGAAATGAACATGTCAAGCCAGTTGTCATTATTAAAATCACTAACCGTTATCCCTAAGCCAAAGCCTATTTGACTCCCATAAATACCAGCCTCTTCGCTCACATCTACAAATTTACCATTATCGTTTCGTAACAGTTTATCACCGCCTAACTGATCTCTTAGCGGTCTTTGATTTTTCCGAAGATTAAAACTTCCAATTGCAGCATAACTATTGTTTAATAAATAAACATCAAGATCTCCGTCTTTATCATAATCAAAGAAAGAAGCATGGGTAGAATAACCTTTATCATTTAAACCATACTCAGTTGCTTGTTCCGAAAAAGTCAAGTTTCCTTGATTAATAAATAATTCGCTTTCCTTATCATCACCTGTCAAGTCTCCTGAGTTACAGACATAGATATCTAAAAATCCATCACCGTTCACATCAGCAAAAGTCACACCGGTGGACCATGCCTTAGTACCTGCAACTCCCGCCTTGGCTGTTATATCCTCAAACTTAAAATCTCCCTTATTTAAATAAAGCTTATTTGAATCCTGATTAGCTACCAAATAGACATCTATTAGCCCATCGTTATTTACATCGCCTAGCGCTACACCTCCACCATTGTAAAAATTTCTATACTTATAAACATTGAATTCATTGGTTGAAGTGATATTGTTTTCAAAATCAATACCAGTCAATTCATTACTCTTTAATTCGAATACTTTTGTTGGTGTTTCTTCCCGACTGCAAGCAATAAGAAATAAACATATTGTGTATAGTAATATTCTCATTAGTTTTTAATTGAATTAAGGTGGTTGAGATCAACAATTTTAACTGCTACAACTTTGTTATCAAGCGGATACATCGTTATTCTCCTATTGCCATCTACTTTAACAAGTGCTTTCGTATCAGAATTCACTTCTATTGGCAAAAAGGAGTTACCCGGATAAGTGCTTTCATAATGCTTAGACAAAGTTGATAACAAAGCAGGACTATGATACTCTTCATTCCATGGCGCCCAATTATAGAATTCCATCTTCATATCCATACCTCTCATGACTTCTTCATGGTCAAAAATCCCATAGAACAACATTTTTATTCTTTGCAAAGAATCAGTCATACCTTCCGGATATAACTCGTATTGTGCATACTGATTGCCTGAGCCCTGACTTATCTTTTTTTGTTTATTTAGATCCCAACAGTATGCAAAGAATTCTTTTCTGGTCATACCCGTCTCTAAACTCAAGGGAAGTTTTTTTAATTCTAATCCTTTGCTTAATTCTGATTCGACTAGTTTTTCATAATCAGATTTACATCCTCCACACAGGAATAAAAAACAACCAAGCATTATTATTTTTAAAGTATCCGACATCTCAATAATTGTTCTTCAGTATTAGTTAATAAAAAGCCATCTTCTATAGCTGCCAAACTAGTTATTGAGCCTTTTATCCCTAATCCTCTAATCTCTTTTATTTTAAAATTATTTTCTTCCTTTCCTGTAAATAAACACCAAACTCTTGAGGCATCTTCCCTTCCAAATTGCGGTTTGACATTATAGTGATTTCCTGCTAAAATCAGCTCTTTTTGTCCATCATTATTGACATCATGGTACAAACTACTGTGTATACTTGAAAATTGCAGTTCAACTGGTAAATCAAATCTATGCATTCCTTCTTCATCACTAAGGATTAGTTGAGTCTCCGTTGTTTGGATTTGGTATTTGTTTGCTTCTTCAATTTTTTCTTTTCCAAATAGATCAGACATTGATGCGTCTGCATATGCTGAATATTTAAGATAATGCTTATTTATATGGGGAAATAAACTAGTTATATCATCCTTATCAAGCATAGGGACCAATGCTTCATTTTCTCTTTGTGACAAAATTTGGTCTGCTCTTCCATTATCATCAAGATCCTCTAATACTAAAACTTTAGAGTCATCTAATATTGTATTGTTTCCGCAATTACCAAAAATCAAATCTGTAAATCCATTATCATCAAGATCTGCTAAGTAAATATCTGACCAAATACCAATACTATTGTTAAAACCGAACAAATTACTCACATCAGTTATTTGCTGATCCTCTATCTTGTAAACTTTCTTATCCATCCACTCTCCTACCAGTATTAACTCCCAGATACCATCATTATCAATGTCAGCAATGTCCATATCAGTAATCATTCCTACATCTTTTAACGCTGGAATTTCAAGTACTTTAAATTCTGCGTTCTTACTATTTTGTAATAGATAAACAGATCCTTTCTCTCCATATGGATAGTGAAATTTAGAATCAGCAAATAATATATCATGATAACTATCATTATTCCAGTCAAGAATAACGGCTGCACTTGTAGAAGAATTTAAAGTGCTTCGAATTCTATCTGATATATTTTTATAAATGCCATTGTCATTTTCATAAAGCTGATCCTTAAGATCAGGAGAAGAACTACCGAAAGCTGATCCTCCGCAAGAAAGATATATATCTAAATCCCCATCATTATCAATATCAATAAAATCTATATCATTTATCTCTCGACTCTTTGTGTCTTCAAGCTCCTGGATAGCTCTTAACTGATTATCAACTATATCAATCACTATGGTCGCAACATTTTTTGCAGCTCCATAGATATACCTGTTTTCTACTTCTGGAATACTAGCTATTACAGGTGAGTTTTTAGGATTCATTCTAAACATCAATTTATCTCTGTCAAACTGATCGAATAATGGAGTTTTAAAGTTTCCTAGAAGTGTATCTAATTTAACGGAAAGATTATTAACCGATTTAGAAAAAGAACTAGCTTTTGAAGTCTTATAATTTATTTGATTAAGTCTGTCTTGAGTGATTTCTGTAAAAACTTCAGTATATCCATCAGGCCAAATTACTTGTAAGCTATCAATAGTATTAGTAGAAGACCCAATACCAAAATGAATATTGTGAGAGACTGAAGATTGAAACCCTCTGGAAGGATATAGTTCTTGAAGGTATTTATCATTTGCACAATGAAGTATCATTTTTGCGCCAATGGCTTTAGAATTTTCTCCAGGCATACTTAAGCTAAACGACACTGAGCTATTATTTGTAAGTAATTCTGATTGATTCTCATAAACTTTAGAAACATCATTGACATTGTTTACTATCAAATCTAAATCTCCATCATTATCGAGATCAGCATAGGCACATCCGTTACTAAATCCAGCTTCATCGAGACCCCAGTCTGAAGATTTATCTTCAAAGTCCCAGTTACCTTTG
>Ga0213858_10000889_pt1 | contig 14083 bp, 15 predicted proteins | sample PICome_FD_160122 | JGI IMG/M metagenome (GOLD analysis project Ga0213858, IMG submission 160122) | Coastal seawater microbial communities near Pivers Island, North Carolina, United States - PICO245 | ecosystem: Environmental > Aquatic > Marine > Coastal | place: USA: North Carolina | collected... | reverse complement strand
TAAATTTTCAATAAGATGTTGGATTACTAAATTACGTTTGTGATGTGTCACAATGTAATCCATCTCTGCATGGTAATCTGGAAACCTTTGTGGTTTATGCTTACAAAGTAGTACCTTAATTCTAAAATTAGAAAGGTATCCTTTCTTAATTAAATGATCAGTTTTTGTAACATGATCACATGCACCAAACAATCCTTCTAATACCCACTTATGTGTTTTGCTACCGTCAAGTGTTCCAGTAAATCCAAAACGATATTTTGCATTATGAAGTTTTGTCATCAAACCAGTTAGACTCTTCGACTTAAATAGGTGTGCTTCATCACCGATAACACAGTCAATATCGTCAAAGTATCTTTTTGGAAATTTGTAGATCGATTGCCAGGTGGAAATAATAACTGGTTTAGTTGTATTCTTATCTTTGCCGGAATAAATTGCATGGCAGTAATGATCAGCACTCCAACCGTAGTCATCAAAGTCTTTAATAATTTGTTCTACAAGTGATGTAGTAGGTACAACAAGAAGAATCTTCATACCCATTTCCACATAGTATCTGACGATCGAATAGATCATCATCGATTTACCTGAACCAGTGGGGGATACAAACAGTCCTCTATTGTTCTTGAGAGCGTTGTAGACGGTCCTGTATTGGTAGTCTCGGGGTGCATACCTACAAATACCGTCCATGAACTGTTTAACGCCTCCTGGGGATACTATCTCGTTAGTTTCTAGAACAGGACCATACCAATCATTTTTTTCGTATGTGATGTTGTATCCTTTTTGATCACACCACTCCTGCATATGAGAAAGAAGACCACCGTAAATTTCTCCAGTGCCAGGAGAATACAGACGAATCATTCCATCCCAATACTTAAATCTAGGTTGCCTTTTCAGAAACTTTGCTTCTGGTAGTTCAAAAGAAAAGTAGTCAGATAACTCATGATGAACATGAGGTTCTGCATCAACTGATAAGTAAACCTCGTTCTTCTTCTTGACTACAATTTTTGTCATTACTTCTCACCATTAATAAACTTTTCCCATTCAATTGCATTCTTAACATGATAGTTACGTTGTGCAATCATTCTTGTAACTTGATCTAGATACTTCAGCATTTCATCTGCGTATCTTACTTTTACTTCTATAGCAATAATGTCATCATCTGCCTCCAAATAGATCTTCATCTTTTCTGATGTTTTGATGCTGGCACCAAATGGTTTCTCTGCATAAGTTCGAGCATCTGCTTCACCGCTATAGTATTCTCTTTTCTTTTTGATAGTCTTTCGCAACTCAACCTCCAAACCTATTTTTAGAGTTGCAATATCGTTATAGTACTTTAGGTATTTGTGATGTTGATATGGAATCTCTAAAGATATTTGCGCCAGGTCTGCACTGTATTCTTTGTTTTTAAATTCAAAATCTACTCTTGAATCAACATCCCATTCTTGTTTAATGTTGTCAAATTTAGTAACAAGGGAATCAAAATTCATACAATATCATACTTAAAAAATTTAAACGTAGCAGTTGCGGTAATGTATTCTGCTGTACCAATTGTATCATCAAACCCTATTTGAGTCAATGATACTGGGAAGATTTTTTCGAACTCAATACGACGATTAACGTTATAGTTAGAAGAAAGCACAAAAAGAATTGCGTTAGATAGATCCGGTTCCGTTGTTGGCATGTGTGTCTCATCACAACAATTAAGACGGATCCACTCATGAATTGCTTTATAATTAACTAGATCTTCATCTACAATAAAATCAATACTAAAGTCTCCATATGTGATACCACCTCCACCAACAACAGGGAAAGATCTAAATCTTGTGGGTACATCGGTATATGTCCCTGTAATATCAGGAAGGTTTGCTTTCTGTGCAAAGAAATCTACACCTTCAAATTTCTGTAGTACAAGGTTAAACCCGTTAGGGATTAGATAATTTCTATTAGTAGGTTGTTCCTTATACCAGGTAAAATCTTCTCGTTCTGCCATGGGAACTCCTAGTACATTATTATTTATCGGCATAAAAAAAGACCTCCCGAAGGAGGTCTGAAAATATGTGACAATGGATCACATGAGGTTACGAACAAGGACTCTTCTGTAGTACATGTTAGCACCAGCAGTGAGGTTCTCTCCGTCAGGAGTACCGTTATAGAGACCGTTTGTGGTAACGAATGGGTTGGATACCATGCCGTAACGAGTCTTGAATCCAATCTTGGGTTGGAAGGTTTCAGGATCGATAGAACGGAGCATCTGGAGGGGAACATATGGGCAGTAGAATAGACCTGCGTCATATGGGTTGGTTCCCTTATAACCCATTACATAGTAGTGGTCATCCGAGAAGTTAGCAGAGTAAGGATCAACGAAGACCTTAATACGACCATTGATAGTACCAACAGCGAGGTTGCCAGTATCATCAACTTCACCGATGGAAGGACCACCAGCACCAGTTAGACCGGAGGAGTAGTCGAGTACACCTGCCATTGCTAGAGCACTTGCAACGTCTGCAGAGCAGATGATGAAGTTACCCTTTCCTCTACGAGTGTCTTGTGCAATTGCGTTTGCATCACGCTCGATTTGGAATAGAAGTCCTTTGAACTTCTCAACAGACCAACGACCGTTGGAGTCAACGTCAAGGTCGAAAATACCTTGAGTAGCAACGTTGTTTTGAGCACCGTCTTTTGCAACAGTGTAGATTCTACGAACAACTTCACGGTTAATTTCAGCAAGAATCTCGCTAGAAAGAATATTAGCGAGTTCGCCTTCTGCATCAAGACCGTGGATTGCCTTAAGGTCTTGTGCTAGTTCTAGAGTGTACTCTGCACGGAGAGCTCTGGACTTTGCAGTCACAGAAGTCTTCTCAATGCTGAATGACATCTCACGGAACAGGAAGTTAGGATCTTCCCCTGCACGTTCTAGACGCTCTCTGGTGAAAGTACGAGGTGCTGCCTCATAATCTCCACCATCGTTAAGAAGACCAGGATTAGTACCTGCAAGAGCATCAGTTGCGTCACCAACAGTCTTGGTTGAAGGATCATAAGCATCAGCAGTAGCATCCAACTCTGCAGAATACTGTGCATCTGGTTCGTTGAATAGTGCTTCTTCTCCGCCAGGATTCTGGTAACGAGTTCTCATCGCAAAGATAAGACCGTTAGGACCTGACATTGGTTGAACGCCACAAACGTCATATGCCATTAGGTTAGGCATTGCACGACGAACTAGACTGATTAGAATAGGATCGAAACCAGCAAGTCCTGTCTCGTTGTTAGCAGCAGATGATAGAGCAGCGCCAGATGCACCTGCTAGACCTGCGGAGGTCTGGAAGGACATAGGTGCTTCAGCAAGTAGACCCGCATCTTGAGTCATTGCTTGCATTTGGTTTTCCAGCAATTGAGCGGTAACAGCTTTCTTATAACGATCTTGGATAGCAGGTGCTTCGGTTTCGTTAAGAAGTTTGCCCCACTTTTGCTGGAGTGATTGATTGTTAGAAATCATTGTTCTCCTTGAAAAAAGTGATGGAATTAAAAATTATTTAAAGGTATAGCGATTAACAGCATCGACTAGGTAGTCCATCTGTGTCTTCTCACCTAACCCTTCAACAGGGGTAACATCTTCAGTTACTTCTTTTACAGTTTCCTGTGATGGGAAGTATGACTCGCGTAGAGTTTTCACTGCTGATGTATACTTCTCTGTAGACTCAAACTTAACTCCTTCTGCTAGAGAAAGAAGTTTTTCTTTTTGAGTATCGGTTAGACCTTCTGTAACTGTAGACAGAATGGCAACCTTGGATTGCTCGTTAAGGCGATTGTTAAGTTCAATAAGGCGCTTGGCATCTGCCTCACGCTGTTCTTCCATCTCACGAATAGTATCTGCCATTTCCTCAACGACATTTTCTTTGCCTTCTGGAATATCAATCCAGTGCTCTGTAAACAGAGTTTTTAGACCGGCGATGAAATCTTCAGTGATTTCACTCTTAAGTCCACGATCAATTTGTACATGGTTCTCTTCGACCCAGTTATTGATCGCATAGTTGATGGTGCCATTCACCTCTTCAGAAAGTTCAGCAACTTGTGTTTCTACTTTCTCGGCAACTAGCGACTCAAATTGTGCTAGCATTTTATCCCACTCTTCCGAGAGTTTTGCTTTAACAGCAGCTTCAAAGATAGTCTTTGCTTTTTCTTTAAAGTCCTCGGAGAAATCTCCGCCCTCTACGAGAGCATTAACATCGTCAGATAAGTCTAGATCTTCGTATGCAGGTTTGATAGGATATGAAACTTTAGGTCCATTAGATGTACCATAAGCAACATCAGTACCAACGGTAACTTGCTTGCCCATGTCACCAGGGGAATTAGTTTTTGCTGTTTGAGCATCACTAATACCTGGGGAAATAGGAGCAGATGCTTTAGCACCAGGATTTTCCTCACCATCCTCATCATGCTCATGAGGTGTTGTAGAAGTTCCTCCATTGTCGGTAACAGACTGATTAGCACCCATGCCGTTAACAGCATCAGTACCAACAGACTTCATACCTTCTTTGGATCCTCCTCTGGTTTGAGCATCGCTTACTGCACCAGGTGCTTCGGGACCACCCCCACCAGGGATGACCTTTGCAGTGACGGTAGGCATAGCATCCATCTCTACAACAAGACCTGATTCAGTTACAAGCGTCTCAAACTTTTCGTTAAGCTTATCTGACATTTGAGTGTTCCTCGTAATTTCCTAATAATTTATTCTATATTTTATTTATTAACTTGAGAGTTTTGACATAAAAGCATTAAATGCTTTCAGCTGTCTTTCCTCTCTTTCGGCACGGTCTGCTTCAGAAATATATTTTTTCATATTAGCAATTTGATGCTCTTTGAGCATTCCGTTATCCCACACCCATTCGACTCCTTCCATGATACCATTCACAAATGCATCAGGAGCAGATGGGTCTGCTACAATATCTGCAGCAGTGGACAACATGAAATCATCACATACATATTTAACACCGTTTTTTTCTTCTAAAGTACCAACGCCTCTAGAAGATACTCCAAGTTTTACTCCCTCACCTAGTAGCGCAGCAGCAATTTTACCTTGTGGTGTAGATTCCATAATCTTTGCCTTACCGTAGAAGTTATTGCCATCGGCACGTAACTCTACAATTTTGTGAGAAGCAAGATGTAGGTTAACACCAGGATTTTCTGGATGTCCCAGTTCTCCTAATGCTCTACCTTCTTTAATTTTAGTTTGATATTTTTCTACTTCTCTTTCTAAAATAGCAAAGGGGTAAATCCTACCATTTCTATTTTGAACTTCTGATTGTAGAAAGATACCTTCTATATAGAGATTTTTCTTACCGTTTGATTCTTCGGTAAGAACACTAATCTCTTCGATATTTTCTGTGATAAGTTTCATTGCTCCTCTTGATCGGGTACAGGTTCGTCGAACATACCTTTTGCCACGATCTTTTTATAAGTATCGAGTGCTACGGATGCTCTGGCATTCATGATTTGATCAATGGCATCAAGAGCATTCGCCCTTTGGTTGTTCTTGATTTGTTGAACAACATCTACCACTGGATTCATTTCGTCAGTATCTTTCATTATTATTAAATTGATTTATATATTATTTAGATGAGTCAGGTTTTTTGGTATCCGAAGCAGATAATTTAGCATTTTGTGCTGCTAATTTTGCCTGACCTTCTCGTTCTTTTTCAGCAGCGTCTGCCTCAATTTCAGGTGCCAAAGCATCATTTTGTTTAGTCATCATATCAACAGTATTAATATCAATAGGATCCATAACAGCACCACTTTCAATCTCTGCTTTCATTTGCTTACTAATAAGTTTATACTCCTCTTCAGTTTGCATAAGAACATTTCTACGAGCATCTTCGATGGAGAAATACCTACCCATAAATGGATCCATCTGGGTAACAATATTAATGCGTTGCTGTAGAATTTCTAGGTTCTTGAGCTCATTAAAATGATTGTCAAACAGGAAGTCATACTGAATATGCTCTTCCATATCTTCCCAATCTTCTGGGGAAATAATACCTTTAAGTTCTAGTTGTGTCTTAAGAATATCGTTAAACAGTTCACTAAATCTTTTACGTAGTCTTCCAATAAACTTGGTAAACTTAAGTTCGTCTCTCAATACTTCAGTAGTTTTACCTAGATTAAATCCTTTGTTATCATCGGTAAGACGTGAAGGTGGAAGGTTAAGTGAGTTGTATAGTTTCTTTCTAAAATACTCAACGTCTTTTAGTTCACCTAAATTCTGACCACCAGGAAGTGTAGAGATTTCTGTTCCCCTACCACCTTCTCTACGTGGCAACCAGAAATCCTCAAGCATACTCATATGCTTTTTGTCATCACGCATCTCACCAGTTTGTTGATCGTAAACTTGCTTGTTACGATAACGTCCCATGACATCACGCAAGTATTGCTCTGCTTTTACCTTGGGTAGATTACCAACATCAATGTAGAAGATACGACGTTCTGGTGCTCTAGATAATCTGTAGATAACAAGAGAGTCCTCAATCATTCGTAGTTGATTAAGAGACTTGATTGCTTTGTGTAAGAAACTTAAAGTAATTTTTTTGTTTAGATCCTGCAAACCGGAGTTACAGGTTGCAATAGAATCTTCTGTAATCTTGATTCCTTGATGTGTAGAGAAATCAGATGCTGAATTTTTAGGAACACTAGTTCCAAAACCTTTAGGGTTGTAGATATAATAATCAATATAATTACCCCAGTCATACTGCAATGCAGACCCTTTAAACTCTGGGGATTCTGTTTTCTTATCTTTAATTTGCTGTCTTACTTTTCTGATCTTAAGTGAATCAATATAACGCAACTCAAGAATTCCTTTCCTAGGATTCTCTAGATCAATTACTTTATGATAATGAAGTCTTCCATCAATATACCAATTACGAATAATCTGATGTGCCTTTTTGTCAAAGTGCAACATCTTTTTGATGTATTCAAATTCTTTTCTAATCTTACTTTTAATCCCAGCACTATACGGGAGATTACTTAACTCAATTTCTACAGGTGAATCTTTCGCATCACTTACCACAAATTCATTTACAATTTCATCAATTGCAGAATCACATTCTGGATGCAGAGACATATCTCTGTAACGCTTGATGAGATCAAACTCATTTCTTTGGACACCCTCAATATCAAGATAGGTGCCAAAGTAACCACCAGCAGCTACAGTAGCACCATCATCTTGGTTAGGTTGGATAGGGGATTGCCCCCTATCCTCCTGTCCTTTTTTAACAATAAATCCAAATAGTTGACTCATCTTGAGTATAATACATCTGCTAATGTACTATTTATCAACTTGATCAACCGGCAGGTGTACCACCGTCAGAAGTATTTGTATCTTCATTAATCTGGAATGGTGAAGTAGCGTTAGTGCCAACAGTAGTCCAGTATGAATACTGGAATTCTACCGAGAACTCTTCAATTTGATCGTTGCTATCATAAGCAAGATCAATAGTAGATACGCTAGTTGGGAATGCATACCAGAGTTTATAAGTTCTGATAATTTTTGATGATGGTGGTGTTCCATCTCCACTAGCTGAAGATGCACCTTTCTCTAGTTGATGAACTAGAAGTTGAGTTGTGTATCCAGAAGATGAATTTGGTTCCAATAGAGAAGCAGTGTTACCTGCATGACCATTGATATTTTCCATCCATGTTTCCATAGCAGCACGGGTCTCCATATTTTTATCAACGATAAAGGTTGGATTCCAGGAATCGAAGGTTCTATCACCAGCGATTTTAACGGTTCTACCACGGAAAGGAACTTCGATAGTTCCTAGAGCAGAACCAGGAAGTGCTGCGGATTTACAAAGTAAATTTGTAATATCTTTGGAATTTCCCAGAGTTCCGTTAAGTTGACTAGGGAAGTCAAACTCCACCTGGAACATGTTTGGTTTTACACCTTGTCCTACTGATTGTAGAAACTGTCCAATATTACTTGATTGAATCTGTGCCATTTTTGTTTACCTCTTTAAGTGTTTATTTGTGAAAAATTATCGTCCGACAACTTCACTGAATGAAACACCAGTCCTCGTTGCGGTGAAAGAAATAGTAACAAAGTTGATAGCGCGAGATGGTTTCACATAAATTTCAGCAACAAACTCAAGTCTATCAATAACATCAGGAGTATTATTTGATTCGTCAGCAACAACTAGGAAATCAGTAACACCTCTTCTTGCCTGAACTTCAGACAAGTAGGACGACATTGCGTTGGAGAAAGAACCTCTGGTGATAGCATCATTCTGTTCGAACAGAACTGCTTCGCCAAGACCCTTTGCTCTCTTCTCTAGGTTCAAGAACAATCTACGAACATTGATTCTGCTGAATGCAGAAGGAGATGCAAGTGCAGTCTTATCACCAAAGAGTAGAATTCCAGCACCACGCTTGGATACGATAGGGTTAATTCTATCTTGGTAAAGTGCGTCTCTACCAGCTTGGTTTGGATTATATGCTAGTTTAATTGCATTTGTAAGTCCACCTCTAGCAACACCTGCTGGAGAAATCCAGTCATCGTTAGTTGCAGAAGTTCTTACACAGATACCAGCAACGTCACCATTACATGGAATCCAACGATATTGATCGGTGAAACGATCATAGATGTATTTGATACCACTATCAAATACAGCATAAGAAGAAGACGCTAGAGTAGAGAAGTAATCTAGAGTATTCTGAAGTTGATCTGCTTCTGAAAGTTGTCCAGAAGTACCAATTTGATTACCTACGTGAGGTGATACAAAACCGATACAATCTTTTCTTCCATCAGCAACTGAAATAACTTTTGCTGCTTTAGTTTTAGTATCTGTTTCACTAGCAAGTGAACCACCCATTAGAACAAAATCAACTTCTGTTCCTTCTGGATCTGCGAATAGATCATATGCAGCAGTAACGTCTGCAGCGGAATAAGCATATGCATCAGCACCTGCTTGATCTAGTGCTTCGTAGATTGCACCAGCAACGTCAAATTTATCTCCACTAGTGAGTGCAGTAGATGCTTGTGCCCAAACAGTTGAGTTATCAACCGCACCAGTTAGAGTAGTACCAGTGAAGATAAAATCAGACTCTTCGTTAACTACAGTTTTATAGAACGCAGAACCACCTTCTCCACCTAGACCATCTTCCAACTTGGAAAGGTATTGGAATCTTTCTACGATGTCATCAGTCGTTGTATCGATAACAGCAACGTGAACTTCATCATACTCAAGACCTCTAGCAGCAGCATACTCGGAAGTGCCAGGGCGAGGACCGATAGCACCAAGAGTTAGTGTTCCCAGTGTGGTTGGAAGTGATGTATTTAGATACCAGTTTGAAACTGCAGTAACGTCTAGGTCAGTACCACCAGCACCAAGACCTACTGCATTAGCAGTTCCTGTTGCAACTAATCCTGCACTAGGATCATCTAGAACGATTGCAATTCTAGTGTCTCCAGTATCAATGGAAAGAACTTTACCAGCTTTACCATCAACAGTAATTGCATCTCCAACTGCAGGTGCAGGATCTAGTGCTGCACTAAATGTAACGTACTGATCAGCACCTCTGTCTACGACTGCAATAGCGTAGCGGTTTGCCCATGTACCAGCAGATCTTGCAATGAACTTGTTGGTGCTACCAGTTCCTGCTTCCCAATCTTCCTCACTTCTTAATAGTACTGCACTATCTGTTGCAGCATTGAGAAGACCAGATGATTCCACTCTTACGAGTGCTAGTCTTCCACCATAACCTAAAAATTCATTAAACACATGCCAATCGGCAATGCGATCCATATCAGATGTTGGTGTACCGAATGTATCGATAAGTTCCCTTTGAGAATTAATATTAACTACACGTCCTACAGGTCCTTTCACGAAACTAGTTGCACCAGCTCCAGTAATAGATTGTACGCCTGTGATAACGACGCTAGATAGATCACGCTCCTTTAGAACAATACCAGGCGAGACTTGACTTGCCATGTTTGACTCCTTTAGATTCCGAATTTATCTGAAATTATTTATTATTTTAAAACCTTTGACTGGGGAAACAATGCATGAACACACTACCAATCTGGATATACATCTTTTATTCTAGGAACTGGGTTATATGGCATGTCTGGTTTACTTTCTTTTCTAGATCTAGTTACCCTCTCTATGGTACACTTCTTACATTCGTATGAATATGCTGACAAATTTTGCCTATCTTTACGAGTAACATAAAAATTATCCGTCAAACTTTTAGTTATCCCACAAGTTCTACATTTTCTTCCTTTAAAAATTATATTATCTAAATCAAAAGTATCTTCAAAGTTCATTATACTTACACTCTAAAACAACTCTAAACAAAAAATCTTTTAAGTAGCGAAGTTTTTCCTGTTCATCAGGATGTCCACCAGGCCATTTCTCATATCGAAAAGCAACTGACTCATATAACATATACAAATCTTCTGGACCAAATGATAGTTCAACATAAGGTAAGTCCTCATTAAAATCATCGGTTTGATAAATCCAATCTTCCATTATCTATAATCCCACATATAAGATATATCTCCTTGAGTGTCGCCATATTGCCAGACAGTTCCATCCTCTACAAATCCTTCATCACCTTCTAGACCTGTAGTGATAAAACCAAATGGTGCCATGTCTTGTTCTATCTGATTCTTTTGGTCATCATAGATGCGTTGCCTGATATCATTGTCAGTCAGTTCTTTAAAATAATCTTGTTGTACTAACCAAGCAAAGATAACCATACACATTACAAGGTCATCGTGGAATCCCTCATCTGCTTCGAAGGATTGTTTCTTTTGAATGAATGTAGTGAGTTCACTAATAATTTCATAATCTCGGAAGAGTAACTTGTCATCCTCGACAATTTGCTTTAGGTTAGCACACCCCTGTTTCTTAACAGTGACGCTCATCTTGACTCCCAACTGCGTCTTGTTACCAGAGAATCCTTGCCCCACAATCTGCCCTGCACGACCCCTCATGGCGCACATAAGCACGTTAGGATACTCTAGGTCAAAGTTCAGGATAGACGCTACAGAGTCGCCTACATCGTTGACTTCACACAGTACCCAAGCGTTGTTATATGCTCTTGCTACATCGTTGATGACGTTTGGGAACAACATGGGTTTGATTTCATTATTCCTATATTTTCCCACAATTTTATAGGGGACAGTGGTAATATCAAAAATAATAAATGCACTGTAATCTCCACCGATGCCCCTACTAACATCAGCAGTAATAACATATTCATTTTTTTTATTTGGTTCTTCATAAATGTCAAGTCCTTTATTTTGACTAATCGGTGTTTCAAATGTGAGTGCTCTTAATTTAGAAGCAGAGATCAAGGTATCAACAGATCCCAAGAACTCACATTCAAACTCCTGCGTGAATTGACGTTCAGAAGTATTTGCAATAGTTTCTTCTTTCCACTTGGCATCTCTACCTGGAACTTGTGACCAGTGAACCTCATGGAATGTGTAACCATTTCTGCCATTGGTAGCATCGGTCCACATCTTATAGAAGTGATTCATACCCTGTGGGGTAGAAATAATAATTACTTTTGTGCTCTTACCAGATGTAATAGTAGGATAAACAGAGGCAAAGAACGAGTCAGCAATGTGATTCGGGACGAACGCGAACTCGTCGAGAAAGATGATATTGAACGACATGCCTCGGACAGCAGATGCAGACGTACTGGCAGCGATAATTTTAGATCCATTTTCTAATTCGATGTTACCCTTGTTCCATACGACAACACCCTGTTGAATCCATTTGGGTAGGTTCTCGTATGCTGTAGCAAGTCTAGCAAGAAGATCTCTTGCTGTCGATGCTTTATTAGCTAGGATACCAACATTAACATTATCGTTAAACAAAATATAATGTAACAAATAAGAAACTACCGTGGTGGACTTTCCAGTCTGCCTCGGTAGTTTTGCGATATTAAATCTATTTTTGTGAAACTTCTCAATTAATTCCTCTTGAAAGTCCCACATTTTAAATGGCACCAGACCTTCATCTAGAGAAACAATTTTAATATATTCCCTAGTAAAATAAACAGGATCTGCTTTGCATTTTAAATACTCTTCAATCTCTTCTTTAGTCCATTCTCTAGGCACGTTTGCCTTTTTGAGTAGCGGATTACCAAGATAGATATCGTCAGATGCCATTCTATAACTAATTATTCGTTATAGTTATTTAGTTGATCGTTCCAATCTTCTGTTTGTTTGCCTAATTCTTTCAACCGTGCTTCCCATGTATCCCCTCCATCACTACCTTTCATAGGATTGATACATGTATTATCACCAAGTTTATTACAAACTAGTCCTGCAAGATCTATCTCACTTCCTTTGTTACCAGTACCCGACCATCGATGCTCACCGTTAATCCATGTGGCACCGCATTTTGGGCATTCCTTCCTCGTCAATTTGAGGTCGGACATCTCCTTGTCGGGCATGGTATTCTCCTTTGTTGTATAATATTTATTATATCATAGTCTGTCTGTATCAAATGAGTCTTAATTAAGTATTAAGGATTGTCCCTATCAATTCCTAGGAAATCAAGATATTCTAACCACCATTCAGCATCTTTATAAAATCTCCAATATGGAACTTTCTGTCCACGTTCTACAACATAATATTGGTGGAGTGCTTCATCGATAGTCTGTGCGATCTCCATATTCTTCTTCCTTTTCGTCAACGTCTGCATATGCATCTGCCACGTAGGGTCCTCGTTTTCTTGATGGTTCTTTTCTGACATATTCTTGCTCCTCATTAACAGCAGCGATCCACACTCCAAGTTTCATAATAATCCATATTAATATTAGTGGAGTAAAACATCCAACTAAAATTAATTTATTAGGGTTCATTTGTGACTCCTATCGAAAGGTTGCCAGTGCTCCCAACCATATTTATGTACTGCCCACATACCCATAATAGGCACAAAAACAAGGCACCAGGACATAAATCCTAGCGCCCAAGGTGTGTTTAATGTTTTGCCACAAAACCTAGCAAATTCTAATATCATGCTGGATAATCCCAATGAGTGATACGATCTACTTTATGCTGTGGTCCCCATCCACCAACATAGATGTAAGGAACTGTACGGATAGGACAAAGTTCTCCAGTACAGAGAAGAGCATCAACAATCCTCCAACTCTCCATCACTTCATCTGCATGTACGAAATGGGATTGGTTTCCATTGATGGCATCGAATAGCAACCGTTCGTATCCATCGATTGACCTATCAGCAGGATAATCGACAGTAAGAGTCGCAAGTTCCAAACCGTCATCAAGACCGGGAGACTTAATATCGACCCGAATATCGAGGTGGGGATCAGGTTGAATACGAATAACAATCCTATCATTTACCTCTCCCTCATATAGTTTTAGTGGTGGAGCTTTGAGTTTAATCACTACCTCCACACATTGATATGGCAATTTCTTACCAGTTAAGACGCGAAAAGGAACTCCCTCCCAGCGCCAGTTATCACAGTATAAAGTACCAGCAACAAAGGTAGGAGTACCACTGTTAGGATCAACACCCTCTTCATCACGGTAGCCGCTGTATTGTCCAAGGATTGTGTCCTCCCCTAAACGTGTGGCGGCAAGAACTTTAGTCTTCTCCCGCCTGATCTCTTTAGCATCCATTCTACAGGGTGCTTCCATAGCAATTAAGGAATAAACCTGTAGAATATGGTTCTGAAGCATATCACGAACGGCACCAGCAGTCTCATAGTATTGACTGCGACCTTCACAACCGATAGTTTCGGTAGCAAAGATTTGTACTTCATCTATATATTGCCGGTTCCATAGTGGTTCAAGCAAAATGTTACTAAACCGTGTAGCAAGAATGTTATCGACAGTATCTTTGCCAAGATAATGATCGATACGATATACCTGTTTCTCGCGTAGATGTCTAGTAACCACAGTTGATAAATGATCAGCAGATTTATAATCGTGCCCAAAAGGTTTTTCGATAACCACCCTGGAGTGGTCTGGGTCGTTGAGTTTTCCTGCTTCTTTGAGATTGGTGATGGCATTGGCATACCTCTCTGGTGGTACAGATAAAAAATAAGTATTATCATG
>Ga0213858_10000888_pt1 | contig 14089 bp, 15 predicted proteins | sample PICome_FD_160122 | JGI IMG/M metagenome (GOLD analysis project Ga0213858, IMG submission 160122) | Coastal seawater microbial communities near Pivers Island, North Carolina, United States - PICO245 | ecosystem: Environmental > Aquatic > Marine > Coastal | place: USA: North Carolina | collected... | reverse complement strand
TGGCAGCATCTACGTCTGCAAGTGCTGTCCGAGGTATGTCATTTAACATCCTCTTTCTCGACGAGTTCGCGTTCGTCCCGAATCACATTGCTGACTCGTTCTTTGCCTCTGTTTATCCTACTATTACTTCTGGTAAAAACACCAAGGTAATCATTGTATCCACTCCTCACGGTATGAATCACTTCTACCGTATGTGGAGTGATGCAGAGAAGAGTAAGAATGAATATATTCCAACCGACGTTCACTGGAGTGAAGTTCCAGGTAGAGACGAAGCTTGGAAAGAACAAACCATTGCAAACACATCAGAACAACAGTTCAAGATTGAGTTTGAGTGTGAGTTCTTAGGATCTATTGACACGCTTATCGCTGCCAGTAAATTAAAAGCATTAGTTTATGATCGCCCCATACAATCAAATGCGGGGTTAGAAGTGTATGAGCAACCAATGAAAGATCACGATTATGTGATTACAGTTGACGTTGCAAGAGGTGTAGGAGAAGATTATTCGGCATTTATATGTGTTGATATTACATCTTTCCCTCATAAGGTTGTTGCCAAGTATAGAAACAATGACATCAAACCAATGTTATTCCCAAATGTTATATGGGAAGTAGCGAAAAACTATAACAGTGCATATGTGTTGTGCGAAGTCAATGATGTTGGTGATCAAGTCGCATCACTTCTTCATTATGACTTAGAGTATCAGAATGTTTTGATGTGCTCTATGAGAGGTAGGGCAGGACAAGTTGTAGGACAAGGATTCTCTGGTAAGAAGACTCAATTAGGCGTAAAGATGTCTAAGACAGTCAAAAAGGTTGGAGCACTTAATTTAAAGACTATGATTGAAGAGGATAAACTCCTTTTCAAAGATTTAGATATTATATCAGAACTTACTACTTTTATCTCAAAGAATAATTCTTTTGAGGCTGAAGATGGTTGTCACGATGACTTGGCAATGTGTCTTGTCATTTATGCTTGGTTAGTTGCTCAAGATTACTTTAAAGAACTCACTGATCAAGACATCAGGAAGAGACTTTACGAAGAGCAGAAGAATCAGATTGAACAAGACATGGCACCATTTGGATTTATGGATGATGGACTGGGTAGTGATAGTTTTACAGACAGTGAAGGTGATCGTTGGTTTGGTGCATCCGAATATGGCGAGACTGCTGGTGGTATGGATTATATGTGGAAGTATTGATGGATTTAGATAAGCAGATAAAACTGGGGCATCTGCTTCTGAATGATAGAAAGTGTAGGGTGTGTGGAGAGACTAAAAATTTAATAGAAGGATATTATAGAACAAGAAAAGATAGAGGAGCAGTTGCGTCATCATATTCATACGAATGTAAGGAATGTACTATCAAAAGAATTATAGATAATAGAAAGAAACAAACACCATTTTTGGATTGGGACTATCCAGATTGGTAGTTCGCGTCACGTTTCCCCGTTGAAAATAGTCAAAATTCTAAATATTCTTAGATAAACTGAGACAACGGAGAAAAACATGGCGACTCCTCAATTATCTCCTGGGATACTTGTAAGGGAGGTTGATCTTACCGTAGGAAGAGCTGATAATGTTCTTCAGAACAACGGTGCGATTGCTGGCCCATTTAGTCTGGGCCCTGTATCTGAAGCGATTGACATCACCACCGAAGAAGAACTTATTGAAGTATTCGGACAACCTATCTCTACAGATAGACATTACGAGTACTGGATGACTGCATCCTCTTTCCTGTCATATGGCGGAAGACTTAAAGTCGTCAGAGTTGATGGTTCTAACCTCAATAACGCAAACGCTGCTGTAGGTATTGCATCAACAACTCTCAAGATCAAGAATTTTGATGACTATAATGCAAATTATAGTTCTGCAACAGACTTCTATTATGCAGGTAAAAACCCTGGCACATATCTAAGTGATCTTAAAGTTGCAACAATTGATGACTTTGGAGATCAAGTGATCGGTGTTACCACTGATGATCCTGGTGCTTCAAATATTAAAATTGGTTTCGGTGTCACCATGGCACTCAGTGGAACTGAGGCGGGTGTAGGAACAACCAAAACTATTGATGGATTCCTCAAGGGAATTATCACCGGAGTTACCACAGATTCTACAAACAGTGCAAGTAGCATTGTAGTTAAGGTTACCTCTAGAGTATCTGGATCTGGAACTGAAACTGCAATCACATACGTTCAATCTGATCCACTGAGATCATTCCAATCTGGTTCTACTATTATTCCTGTAAACAACTCAGGTATTAATACTGGTAAAGGAGATGGAATTTTTGCTGGTGCTGCTGGCACAGTCACTGACTGGTATGACGGACAAACATTGGGACTTACCAATGCCACCATCTTCTGGAAAGAGATTGCACCAAAACCAGTTACAAGTCAGTATGTATCTGATAGAAATGGTAAGAATGACGGAATGCACGTTGTCATCGTCGATGATAATGGATCGGTAACAGGAATCAAGGGTAACATCCTTGAGAAGAATACCTTCATCTCCAAGGCATCAGATACTGTATCTGCAGTTTCCTCTCCCGAAAGAACCTTCTACAAGGATTTCCTGGCACAAGGTTCCAAATATGTCTACGCTGGTGGAAATGTCTCCGCGGCCGAAGATAGTTTCCACGGAACAAAACCAGTTGCCACTGGATTCTCAACATCCTTCACTCCATTCACAACTGCACAAGGACTGTTTGGACAGGCATCACAAGATGTAACCTTCAGTGCTGTCGGTAACAAGACTTACACTCTTGTCAATGGTAAAGACTACAGCGGAACAGATAACAAAGGTATGGCTGCCACTCTTGGCGATCTTACCGCTGGTTATGAATTGTTCTCTAATAAAGATGAGATTGAGGTTAACTTCCTCCTTATGGGCCCTGGTTGCACAACCGAGACAGAATCACAAGCAAAAGCACAAAAACTAATTTCTGTTGCACAAGGAAGAAAGGATTGCGTTGCTTGCATCTCGCCCGATAGAGCAAACGTTGTAGATGTTGCCTCCACCACGGATCAAACAAACAACATTATCAGATTCTTCAGTTCGTTGTCATCTTCTTCATTCGCTGTCTTTGATAGTGGATATAAGTACATGTATGACAGATTTAACAACCAGTTCCGCTTTATTCCAACAAACGGTGATATCGCTGGACTGATGGTAAGAACTGAAATTGATCAGTTCCCCTGGTATTCACCCGCTGGACAACAAAGAGGTGTCCTCAACAATGCGATTAAACTCGCATACAACCCCAACAAAGCGCAGAGAGATTCTCTGTATGAAGCAAGAGTCAACTCTATCATCACATTGCCTGGAACTGGAACTGTCCTTTACGGAGACAGAACCGCACTGAATTTTGCCTCTGCATTTGATAGAATTAACGTTCGTCGCCTCTTCCTTACAGTTGAAAAATCACTAGAAGGACTTGCTAATGATCAACTGTTTGAATTCAACGATGAGATCACTAGATCTTCCTTCACTAATGCAGTTGAACCTTTCCTTCGCGATGTTCAAGCGAAGAGAGGTTTGGTTGACTTCCGAGTCATCTGTGATAGTTCCAATAACACACCTGATGTTATTGATAATAACGAGTTCAGAGCAGACATCTTCCTGAAGCCCACCAAGTCAATTAATTATGTTACCTTGACGTTCGTCGCCACACGAACAGGTGTTGCTTTTGAAGAAGTCACTGGCAGAGTTTGATTTTAAGATACCATAATCACGGAGGACACAACTAATGGCAAACTTAAGAACGATCACTAACTTTAAATCCGCCCTCAGAGGGGGCGGTGCCCGTCCTAATCTATTTGAAGTTGACATCACTGGATGGCCCGGTGGTGAAAATATGGGTGACTTTAACAACGATTCTAAGGAAGAGTTTCAATTCCTTTGCAAAGCAGCTGCTTTGCCTTCTTCAAACATTACCCCAATTGAGATTCCTTTTAGAGGAAGAACTCTGAAAGTTGCTGGTGATAGAACCTTTGATACTTGGACAATCACCATTATCAATGATGAAAACTTCAGACTTAGAACTAAGTTTGAACAGTGGATGAACGGTATCAACAAACTTACCGATGGTTCTGGTGCTACTGCTCCTGGATCTTACATGGGTAATGCTGTTGTTCATCAACTTGGTAGAGGTGCAAATCAAGGAAGAAATTCTACCACCAACTCTGGTGGTGGAGATGGAAGTGGCGGACGTTCAGACGTTGCTCCATTGAGAACTTACTACTTCAGTGACATCTTCCCAACTGAAGTATCTGAAATTGGGTTGTCTTATGACACCACCGATACCATTGAGGAATTTACGGTAACCTTCCAGGTTCAGTACTGGGTTGCTGGTTCTAACAGCACCAACGGTGGCCCTGCTGATCAACGCAATACTGTAACCAGATAAATAGTCCAATAAAAGGACTAATATTAAATCATGGCTAAGTTATTTGGTTTCTCTATTGAGGATACCGAAAAAACTCCACCCAGCGTGGTTTCCCCCGTTCCTCCTAATAATGAGGACGGGGTTGATCACTATCTGACAAGTGGTTTTTTTGGACAATATGTTGACATTGAAGGAGTCTATAAAACAGAGTTTGATTTAATCAAACGCTATCGTGAGATGGCACTTCACCCAGAATGTGATAGTGCCATCGAAGATGTTGTAAATGAAGCAATCGTTGCAGATACAAACGATTCACCTGTTGAAATTGAACTTTCTAATCTGAATGCCAGTGATGGTATTAAGAAAAAGATTAGAGAAGAATTTAAGTTCATTCTTGGTTTATTAGATTTTGACAAAAAAGCGCACGAAATCTACAGGAATTGGTACATTGACGGGCGTCTTTACTATCATAAAGTAATTGATATGAAGAATCCTCATGAGGGGATTCAAGAGTTGCGCTATATTGACGCAATGAAGATGCGTTATATTCGCCAACAAAAGAAAAAACCCAGTGATCAAACTCGCTTAGCGAATATTAATAAGGGTTCAGACAATCCCATGGAATATGAATTCCCTGAGATTGAAGAATATTTCATGTACAATCCAAAGAGTTCATATCCCACCGCAAGTCCAGCAACTGCAGGTGGTGGTGGACAATCTGGAATTAAGTTTTCAAAAGATTCAATCACTTATTGTTCATCTGGACTTGTAGATCGTAACAAAGGATCGACTCTTTCGTATCTTCACAAAGCAATTAAATCTCTTAATCAACTTAGAATGATTGAGGATTCACTGGTAATCTATAGATTGTCCCGTGCTCCTGAGCGTCGTATTTTCTATATCGATGTTGGTAATCTGCCTAAAGTAAAAGCAGAACAATACCTTCGCGATGTCATGAATAGATATCGTAATAAACTTGTTTATAACGCACAAACAGGAGAGATTCGTGATGATAAGAAATTCATGTCAATGCTTGAAGACTTTTGGCTTCCTAGGCGTGAGGGCGGAAGAGGAACCGAAATCTCCACTCTGCCTGGCGGACAAAACTTGGGCGAAATCACTGATATTGAATACTTTAAAAAGAAACTGTACAAGTCACTTAATGTTCCTATCTCCAGAATTGAAGGAGATGGCGGGTTTAACCTGGGGAGATCTTCTGAGATCCTGAGAGATGAAGTTAAATTTAGCAAGTTCGTTGGACGTTTGAGAAAAAGATTCTCTGGAATGTTCAATGATATGCTGAAGACTCAACTTCTTCTCAAGAATGTCATTACTCCTGAAGATTGGGAAGTAATGAGTGAGCATATTCAATATGACTTCCTGTATGATAATCACTTTGCCGAACTGAAGGAAGCAGAACTGATGAATGAGAGACTTACTCTCTGTCAAACTGCTGAAACATATGTCGGTAAGTATTATTCTCAAGATTATATCAGAAGAAAGGTTCTGCGTCAGACTGATGAAGAGATTCTTGAACAAGATAAACTTATTGAACAAGAAATCAAAGCGGGCATCATTCCAGATCCAGCAGAAATGCAGATTGATCCTGCAACTGGACAACCAATTCCTGGTGCAGTTGGAGGTGGTGATTTAGGTGCTCCAGTTATGGAACCTGAAGTTGACGGATCTGCAACTGAAGCTCCTGAATTACCCAAGGGTGGTGAGATATAAATAAATCATAGTAAATATTGACTAAAACATGGACGAACTTATGGATATGATGGTATCCGATGAGTCCCCGTCGCAAATTAGCGATAGGATCAAGGAGATACTGTTTGGAAAAGCTGCTGAAAGGATCGATGCATTTCGTCCCATGGTAGCAAATGGAGTATTTGGTGAAGATGATATTGAAGTTGAGGATGGAGAAGAGGAAACTCTTGAAGTCACTGACGAATTAGAAACTGAAACCGAAGACGAAACCGAAGAGGAGTCTGAATAATGGCACATCGTACAGTTGGTGCTGGACAAAGTATCGCTACAAGTGGTAGTGCTACTAAAAGTGATGCAATTGCTGTAAAATCTAGCGTTTTAAGAATTACCGCTAGAGATGAGGATGCACATATTGCTATTGGTACAGAACCAACAGCAACAGTGACAGATTACATCATCCCTGCTGGAACTAGTGAAACTTTGGGTGTTACTAAAGCATCTCAGAGAGTCAGAACTATTGAAAGTTCAAGCACAAAAACAATTGTCACTTGCCCTGAAGGCACTCAACAACCATTTGCTGTAGGGGATTGCGTTACTCTCGAAGCAAGTAATGCAGACAGCAACTGGACAACGGTAATCAGTCACGTTGGTGTTGATAGCGTTGACACCACTGCAGATTTTAGTGGTTCTTTTAGCACTAAAGTAACTCTAAGTGCTGATACAAGTGGTATTTCCACAGATTTCGCTGATAGTGACGCCACTCTTCGTAAATCGATCAAAGTAGGTGTCATTGCTACTGGTGCTGGATCACTCTTCGTTCAACAAGTACAAATTACGGGACAAGCCTGATGAAACTTATCAGAGAGGAAATCGAATCCGTCGAATTCATTGTTGAATCCAAAGGCGGCAAAAAACAACTTTATATTGAAGGCGTCTTCCTTCAAGGAAACATCAAAAACCGCAACGGTAGAATGTATCCTATGGAAACACTTCGCCGTGAAGTTGGTAGATATAACGAAAACCACGTTCAGGCAGGTAGAGCACTTGGTGAACTTGGACATCCTGACGGCCCTACCGTTAACTTAGATCGTGTATCTCATAAGATTGTTTCTCTGAGAGAATCTGGTTCTAACTTTGTTGGTAAAGCAAAGATCCTGAATACTCCCATGGGTAAGATCGCTGCTTCATTGATTGATGAAGGCGTAAAACTGGGTGTTTCTTCTAGAGGTATCGGTTCACTGAAGATGACACGCGAAGGTGTCAATATTGTTGGTGACGACTTCATGTTAGCAACTGCTGCTGATATCGTTGCTGATCCTTCTGCTCCTGATGCATTTGTTGAAGGAATTATGGAAGGAAAAGAATGGGTATGGGATGGTGGTATTCTTCGCGAAAAGTTCGCGGAGAAAACATATAGAGAGATTAACACTCTCACAACTCAGAAGCAACTTGACGAGAAGAAGTTGGATTTATTCAACGATTTTCTCAATAACCTTTGATAATTGATAAAGTTTTCTAATTTATAAATAAATATAGTTTTTAAAAAACGGATACGGAGCTGTTCAAATGTCTCGTGGCAAAAAATTACAAGAAATGGAAGTAAAGACACAGCAGTCCAAAACTGCTGCTAACGCCAACGCTAAACCTGGCGATCCTATGCCTTCCCTGTCTGGAACAACTCCCGGACAGACAGGTTCTTACGAAGATCTCGGTGGGCCTACCCCCGAGAACTACAAAACCGACGATGATTCAGCGAAGCTGAAGACTCCTGGTGCAACCCTTAAGCAAGTTAAGGATGTTGTAAACGCTAAAGCAAAACCTGCCATGGCAGCTGCTGGTGTTAAGGAAGAAGAAGTCGAAATCGAGGAACCCGTGATCGAAGAAGAAACCACTGACGAAGTAGTCGCTGAAGAAGAGACTACTGAGACTGTTGCTGAGTACAATGTCGAAGAGGATGTTAACGCACTCCTCGGCGGCGAAGAACTCTCCGAAGAATTCAAAGAGAAAGCAAAGACAATCTTTGAAGCCGCAATCAATGCTAAGGTTGCTTCTATTAAAGAAGGAATCGAAGCAGAATATGCTGCCAAGCTTGCTGAAGAAGTTGAGGCAGCCAAAGAGTCACTCGCTGAGCGTGTTGATTCTTACCTTGAGTATGTCTCTGACGAGTGGTTTGAAGAAAACGCACTTGCCATTGAGGCAGGACTCAAGACTGAAATGACTGAATCATTCCTTGAAGGAATGAAGGGTCTTTTTGAAGAACATTATGTATCAATCCCTGAAGAAAAATATGATGTGCTTGAGAGCATGGTAGAAAAACTTGATGATATGGAGACAAAACTCAACGAGCAAATCGAGAAAAATATTGCTCTGAATGGCAGACTCAGTGAGTCTGTTGCAGACGGTATCTTTGATGAAGTTTCTGAAGGACTTGCGTCCACTCAGAAGGAGAAGCTCGCCTCACTTTCTGAAAGTGTAGAGTTTGAAAGTGAAGAATCTTATCGTGAAAAGCTGGAGACGCTGAAGGAATCTTATTTCCCTAAGACTGCTCCCGTTGCTAAAACTGAAACCCTGTCTGAAGGTGAAACTCATAACCATCAGCAGTATTCTGATACAATGAGTGCTTATCTCAGATCCCTGGGAACTTTTAGCAAATAATCTGATTACATAACAAACAAACACTAAACTTTTTTTATAGGTAACCCGCAATGTTCCAATCCGAACAGCTGCAGGAGAAGTGGGCACCCCTTCTTGAGTACGATGGACTTGAGTCTATCAAAGATCCTCATAGAAAGGCTGTAACCGCTGTCCTGCTCGAAAACCAAGAGAAATTCCTGAAGGAGTCTTCCTCCTTTGAGTCTGGTGGATCCCTCCTGAGTGAGGCTGCTCCCACCAACTCTACTGGATCTAGCGTAGACAACTTCGATCCCGTTCTGATCTCCCTGATCAGACGCTCCATGCCCAACCTGATCGCTTATGATCTGGCTGGCGTTCAACCCATGAGCGGCCCTACTGGACTCATCTTCGCGATGCGTTCCCGCTATCAGAATCAGTCTGGAACCGAAGCGTTCTACAACGAGCCTGATTCTGCATTCTCCGGACAGAACTTCGGACGCAACCTGGAAGGTGGCTTCTCCGATGGTACTGCTGGTATGGGTACTACCGCACAAGGTGGTACTAACCCCTCCGTTCTGAACCCTGTTGGTTCTGCCAACTCCAACGCATATAACGTTGGACAAGGTATGCAGACATCCGATGCTGAGGCACTCGGAGATGCTGCTGCTAATGCCTTCAACCAGATGGCATTCAGCATTGAGAAGGTAACCGTTACTGCAAAGTCACGCGCCCTCAAGGCTGAGTACTCCCTGGAACTGGCACAGGATCTGAAAGCAATCCACGGATTAAACGCCGAGGCTGAACTCGCCAACATTCTCTCCACTGAGATTCTGGCTGAGATCAACCGCGAAGTTATCCGCACCATCTATAAGGTTGCTGAGCAAGGTGCTGTTCAGAACACCGCTACCGCTGGTGAGTTCGATCTCGACATCGACTCCAACGGACGCTGGAGTGTTGAGAAGTTCAAGGGACTCCTGTTCCAGATCGAAAGAGACGCTAACGCGATTGCACAAAGAACTCGTCGCGGAAAGGGCAACACCATCCTGTGCTCTGCTGACGTTGCTTCTGCTCTCACCATGGCTGGTGTACTTGATTACACCCCTGCACTGAACGCCAACCTCAACGTTGACGACGCTGGTAACACCTTCGCTGGTGTTCTGCAAGGTAAGTATCGTGTATACATCGATCCTTATGCTGCTAACCTGACTTCCGCTAACGGAACTCCCGGTAACCAGTATTACGTTGTTGGTTATAAGGGTACTTCTCCTTATGACGCTGGACTGTTCTATTGTCCTTATGTACCTCTGCAGATGGTTCGCGCCGTTGGAGAGGACACCTTCCAACCCAAGATTGGCTTCAAGACTCGCTACGGAATGGTAGCGAACCCCTTCGCTGAAGGAACCGAAGCACAACTGGGTGGACTTAACGTCAACCAGAACCGTTACTACAGACGTGTTGCTGTTAAGAACCTGATGTGATATAATTTTCACATCCGTGTGAAGGAAGTGCTGGGGAACCGAAAGGTTCCCCTTTTTTTATCTAAATACTTAGAAAACGATGTCTTACGGCAATCCTTTTGAGAGACAGATAAGTAATAGAAATTTCTTATCTCCCACTGGTTTTAAGTTCACATTGCAGAGAGCACCTAAAGTTGCTTTCTTTGGCAACTCTGCGAACTTGCCTGCTATCTCGATGGGAACTGCCATTCAACCAACATACCTGAAGGATATTGATCGTCCTGGTGATAAGGTTGAATTTGGAGATTTCAATTATAGATTTCTCGTAGATGAGAACTTAGAAAACTATCTTGAGATCTATAATTGGATTAGAGGTTTAGGATATCCTGAAAGTTTGAGTGAGATTTATGATTGGCAAGGAGGAATAGAGAATTTTCTTCAACCCAATAATTCAGAACTTAATTTATTCTCTGACGCTACTTTGCAGATTTTAACTAGCAAAGAGAATCCCAACTTTAAAATAACTTTTCAGGATATGTTCCCGACTGAACTATCCACATTGAACTTTGATGCGACTAGTGAGGATATACAGTACTTTACAGCAGATGTCACTTTCAAGTATACTATCTACAATATAACTGACTTGTCTGGCAACAAATTATGAGTCTTGATCTTGAATCTATTCAAGAGATGTGGAAAAAAGATTCTGATATCGACAGGGACAACTTACACGAAGAGTCTTTGAAAATCCCATCTCTACATGCGAAATACTTTGAATTATATAATACCATATTTCTTCTGAGGAAGAAAGCAGAACAACAAAAGAAGAACATTAGGCACGAGAGATATGAGTATTATTCTGGTAAAGCAGATCCCGACGTTTATATTGAAAATCCGTTTCCCAAAAAGATCCGAGATAAAGACACTATGCAAAAATATCTGGATGCAGATGAGAGACTCTCAGGAGTTTCGTTAAAAATTGACTATTACGATACAATGCTTGTTTATATTGAGAGTATACTAAAACAAGTAAGTAATCGAACTTACCACATCAAAAACGCAATAGAGTTTATGCGATTCAACGCGGGGTTAGGCTGATGAATGATGATGAATGGACTTATCAGGATGAGGACTTTGATCCAGACTCAACTTACATAGAGTTGCAGTTTGGTATTGATGATGTTTATTTGATTTACAAATCTCTTCAAGTTAATATTGATCAGTGGCCTGGAGGACATCCTGCAGAGCAAGAGAGATTGCAATATCTTAAAACATTTTTTGCAAGAATAGTTCTTGAATATAAGTATCAAAGTTAGTGATAAATATTCACAGGTGATGAATCCTCGTGAATACAACAGATCTTGTAATCTCTAAATCCAACGAAGTATTTCTAAAAATCAATACTGAACCTCATATTGAATATGAGTTAAGAGATCATTTCAAATTTGAAGTCCCAAACGCCAAGTTTATGCCACAATATCGTGGTAGAAATTGGAATGGAGAAATTCATTTATATGACATGCGTTCCAAGCAGATCTATGTTGGACTGCTGGATAAGATTGTAAGTTTTTGTAATAACTACGGATATTCTTATTCGTTTGAAAATAATAAATTCTACGGACAACCCTTTGAAGTAAATGATGAGATATCATTTGAGGGTGTCAAAGGATTTATGAAATCTATTTGCACTCATACTCCACGTCAATACCAAATTGAGGGAGTATACGATGCTTTAAAGCATAATAGAAAGCTATTGATAAGCCCCACTGGGAGCGGCAAATCTCTAATGATTTATTCATTAGTGAGATATTATGTAGACAAAGGACAAAAAATTCTTCTTGTCGTTCCAACGACATCTCTTGTAGAGCAGATGTACAAGGATTTTGAGGACTACGGTTGGGACGCTGAGACATATTGTCATAAGATTTACAGTGGTAGAGAAAAGGACACAAATTGTCCTGTGACAATTACCACCTGGCAATCTATCTATAAGTTAGAGAGATCATGGTTTGAGGAGTATAACGTTGTAGTTGGTGATGAGGCACATCTCTTCAAGAGTAAGTCTCTGATATCGATTATGACTAAACTTCATCACGCTAAGTATAGATTTGGGTTTACAGGAACTTTAGACGGCACACAGACGCATAAATGGGTGTTAGAGGGAGTCTTTGGCCCATCATACAAAGTGACAAGAACTGATGAATTGATGAAACAAGGACACTTGTCTGAGTTAGATATTCAGTGTCTTGTTCTTAAGCATGAACCACAAAAGTTTGAGACATATAATGATGAGATTGAATACCTAATCTCTCATGAACAAAGAAATAAATTTATTACTAATCTAACATTAGATCTTAAAGGAAACACTCTTGTTCTTTTCGCAAGAGTCGAAGCACATGGAGAGATACTCTACAATCAGATAAATAATAACAAGCGTGATAACCGTAAGGTATTTTTTGTACATGGTGGTGTAGACGCTGAAGAACGGGAGGTAGTAAGAGAAATCACAGAAAGAGAAAACAACGCTATTATCGTTGCCTCTTATGGAACTTTTTCTACAGGTATCAATATTAAAAACCTCCATAATGTTATCTTTGCCTCTCCAAGTAAGTCCAGAGTCAGAAATCTTCAGAGTATTGGACGAGTTCTTAGAAAAGGAAAGGACAAAGTAAAAGCAACTCTGTATGATATTGCAGATGATTGTTCTACTAAAACAAGAAAGAATTATACGTTAAACCATCTCATTGAAAGAATTAAGATCTATAATGAAGAAAACTTTAACTATGATATCATAACCATTCATCTAAAGAAAGCATGATAGAAGATGATTTTTATGCAACAATAAAACTTAAGTCTGGTGAAGAAATCTTCTGTAAAGTAGCAGCAGAAGAAGAATCTGATAGAACTATCTTGGTAGTTTCTAATCCTGTCACCATTAAAGAAGTAAAAGGTAGAATAGGAATAATTGGTTATAAGGTAGAACCTTGGCTAAAAACAACTACTGATGATATGTTCTTTATTAACTTAAATGATGTATTAACAATGTCTGAATCAAGTGACATTGAAATGATTCTCATGCATCAAGAATACGTAAGGAAAGCAGATAGTGCTCCTAACTCTGGTTCTAGTAATCATAAACTAGATAAGAAGATGGGATATCTTGCTAATGTAAATGATGCAAGAGAGATATTAGAAAAACTCTATAATAGTCCTTCTAATAAAGATCTAAGTAATTAAGCTATAGTTGTCTCTTCAAACCCAACAAAGGTAGTCTACACAAGGTTTAGAGACTTGTCAAGTATATGTCTTAGTGGTATACTTTATACATAATGATGAGATATAGTTATGATACAACCAGGCATGACTAAGAGAAAAAGATCCGAACATTATGTAAATAATAAGGAGTTCCTTGCTGCTCTGATTGCATATCGTGAAGAAAGAGAAATTGCAGAAGCAAAAGGACTCCCAAGGCCTATTATTCCCAGGTACATTGGAGAGTGCTTCCTGAAGATTGCAACTCACTTATCATTCAAACCAAACTTCGTGAACTACATGTTCAAGGATGATATGGTTTCTGATGGTATTGAAAACTGTGTGCAGTATATTCATAATTTCAATCCTGAGAAGTCTCAGAATCCTTTTGCATATTTCACACAAATCATTCACTACGCTTTCTTGAGACGGATTCAGAGAGAGAAGCGTCAGTTAGAAATCAAGAACAAAATTCTGGAGAAGTCCGGGTACAGTGAGGTGTTTGACGACAACAATACCCTTGACGGATCGAACTACAGTGACTATAATTCCATCAAGGATGCAGTCCACTCTAAACTTCGTTATTGATGAAAGTTGCAATTATCACGGATCAACACTTCGGTGCCCGTAAGAATTCTAAACTCTTTCACAATTATTTTCTCAAGTTTTATAATGAT